>PJEL010000170.1_pt1 | contig 76129 bp, 63 predicted proteins | sample 1853271 | NCBI WGS metagenome assembly PJEL01 (sample SAMN08108733, study PRJNA415343) | Invertebrate metagenome, whole genome shotgun sequencing project. | host: Globobulimina | place: Sweden: Gullmar Fjord | collected 2015-08
AGCTGATCGAATTGGTTACCCAAAGCTCTAATATGACGACAACTAGCTCAGTGCCATTTTGGCAAGAAAAGTCATTAGAAGAAATGTCTCGGGTTGAGTGGGAGTCTATTTGTGATGGCTGTGCTAAGTGCTGCCTACACAAATTAATAGACGACGATGCTCAAGATGAGGTCATTGATACGACTCATATGAATGATCAAGAGGAGTTACACTTTACCTCGGTAGCGTGTCGTTATCTCAATGATAAGAAGTGTGAGTGCACTGTGTATAAACAGCGCACTCAGCTTGTGCCTAGCTGCATTCAGCTAACACAAGACAACCTCGAACAGGTGTTTTATATGCCAACAAGTTGCAGTTATAGGCGCTTGCAAGAAGGTAGAGGTTTGCCAAGTTGGCACCCTTTGCTGAACAAAGGCAAAAAGTCGGCGATGCATAAAGCTGGTATGTCTGTTAGAGGCAAAATTATCTTTGACGATATGATTACTGAAGAAGAGTTTGAAGATTATATTGTTGTGTGGCCGTTAAAAGATCTAGATTAATAGTCACTGCATAAGAAAGCCCGCTTAAAGCGGGCTTTTTTTATGCAACAAGACCTATGATTTTCATAGGAGTCAGCTTGAGCTAACTCACCATGAAGTGTCTAATTTGATTTTCAACACCTTTGCCATCAAGCTCTAGCTCTTGGTAGATTTCTTGCTGAGTGCCATGCTTAATAAAGTTATCAGGTAGACCAAGGTTTAATACTCGGTTGTCATACCCACGCATGTTCAAATACTCATTTACATACGAACCCGCGCCACCTGCAATTGCGTTATCTTCTAATGTAACCAAAACATCATGACTCGCTGCTAATTCATCAATAAGTGCAACATCTAAAGGTTTTACAAATCGCATATCAACAACAGAGGCATCTAACTCTTTAGCGGCATAAATAGCTGAGCCTAAGAATGTACCAAAGTTTAGAATTGCGATGCTTGTTTCATTGCACTCAGAAGCGGTCTCCGTTGAAATAACTCGACCTTTACCGATTTCAAGTGCTGTCATGGTTGCTTCAATATCAACGCCCATGCCTGTGCCTCTTGGATAGCGAACCACTGCAGGCTTATCTAGTTTATGGCCAGTAAATAACATCTGGCGACATTCATTTTCATCACTAGGGGTCATAATCACTAGGTTAGGGATGCATCGTAAAAAGCTTAGGTCAAAAGAGCCTTGGTGAGTTGGTCCATCGGCGCCAACAACACCCGCTCTATCAACAGCAAATAACACTGGTAAGTTCATAATGGCTACATCATGAATTAACTGGTCGTAAGCGCGTTGTAAAAAGCTAGAATAGATAGCAACAATAGGATTGTAACCTTCACAAGCCATACCGGCAGCCAAGGTAACCGCATGCTGCTCAGCAATAGCTACATCGAAGTATTGTTTAGGGAATTGTTTTGCAAATTCCACCATACCAGAGCCTTCTCGCATAGCTGGCGTAATAGCCATAAGCTTTGGATCAACAGCGGCCATGTCGCACAACCACTCACCAAATACTTTTGAATAAGTCGGCCCTGATGGTGCAGACTTTGGCAATGAATCTAAGCTCGGATCAAATTTTGGAACTGCATGGTATTTTATAGGGTCTTGCTCTGCAGGATCGTAGCCTTTGCCTTTTTTAGTCACAATATGAAGAAATTGCGGGCCTTTTAAATCACGCATGTTTCTTAATGTATCTACAAGTGCGTCAACGTCGTGTCCGTCAATTGGACCAATATAGTTAAAACCAAGCTCTTCAAATATTGTGCTTGGCACAACCATACCTTTAAGGTGTTCTTCAGCTCGGCTTGCTAGTTCTTTAATTGGCGGAATGCCGCTTAATAGCTTCTTCCCACTTTCTCTAAATGTAGTGTAAAGGTTTCCTGATAAAAGTTTAGCCATGTGAGTGTTTAACGCGCCCACATTTTCAGAAATAGACATGTCGTTGTCATTTAATACTACAAGCATATCAGGCTTAATGTCGCCAGCATGGTTCATGGCTTCAAAAGCCATACCAGCCGTCATTGCTCCATCGCCTATAACAGCACAGACTTTTCTTATATCTTCACTTGGATTGGCGTCGTGCTTAGCTTCAGCTGCAATTGCCATTCCTAACGCTGCGCTTATTGATGTTGAAGAGTGGCCAACACTTAATGTGTCGTACTCACTTTCTTCGCGCCAAGGAAAAGGATGAAGACCATCTTTTTGACGAATAGTATGAATTTTGTCAGCTCGACCTGTGATAATTTTATGAGGGTAAGCTTGGTGGCCAACATCCCAGATTACACGGTCGTATGGAGTGTTATAAACATAATGCAAAGCTACCGTTAGCTCTACAGTGCCAAGGCCGGAAGCAAAATGCCCTGAGCTTTTACTAACACAATTTAAAAGATACGCACGTAATTCATCACAAACAGAGTGAAGTTGCTCTTGTGGCAATTGACGTAAGTCGGTTGGCAATAATGCCTTTTGTAAGTTCGGATAATCCGCCATATTAACAGTCATAAAATTACTAATGGTCTCTTTCTATAATGTATTGCGCCAATTGGCTTAATGAAGATGTATCTGCGTCGATTTGTTCTAACGCAAGGTTGGCTTCATTGACCAATTGCTGTGCTTTTAATTTTGCTTCATCTAAACCTAGCAAAGCTGGGTAAGTAGATTTATTTGCTTGTTCGTCAGAGCCTTGAGGCTTGCCTAGTGTTTCTGTATCCGATGTAATATCCAATACGTCATCCCAGACCTGAAAGGCCAATCCAATTGCATCTGCGTATTTAGTTAATGCTTCTATTTGAGCTTGAGTTGCATTGGCGGTAATCGCCCCTGCTAATACAGAAGCTTTAATAAGTGCCCCTGTTTTCAGGTTATGCATCGCCTGTAAATTTGCCAAAGTCATTGGCTTTTTGTCAGTGTTTAATAAATCAATGCTTTGCCCAGCACACATCTTAGTTGCCGACTTAGCAATAATGTTGACCAATCTTAGTTGATTTTCTGCAGAAACGTCTTGGTAAGTGTGAGATGTCACTAGGTCAAACGCAAAAGATTGCAAGGCATCACCCGCAAGAATAGCTGTCGCATAGTCAAACTTTTTGTGGCAAGTAGGTTGGCCACGTCTTAAGTCATCATTATCCATTGCAGGCAAATCATCATGAATTAAGCTGTAAGTGTGAATTGCTTCTATTGCTGCAGCTGGTGCGTCAAGATCTTCATTAGACGCGCCCAGTATTTGCCCAGTGGTATAAACTAAAAAAGGTCGTACTCTTTTTCCACCTAGCAACAAAGAGTATTGCATAGCATCTTTTAATTGCGAGTCTTCAATATTTGCATTGTTTAAGAAGGCATCAAGGTGAGTTACCGTGCGTTCTTGCACTGCCTTGATAGCAGACAAAATAGTCATTCTAATTATTCGCCTTGTCCAACATTTTCAGAAAAAGGTTGAAGCTCTAAGTTGCCCTGCTTTTCCATTAAAATTTGTACTTTTTGCTCAGCTTCTTGTAAGCGGCCTTGGCTTAGTCGAGTTAATTCAATACCACGCTCAAATAACGCCAACGACTTCTCGAGTTCTAGGTCTCCAGATTCAAGTTGATTAACTATAGTTTCTAATTCACTTATTGCCGTTTCAAACGTAATATCTTTAGGAGTTGCCATAGGTTGATTTTCACTTGGTTAAAAGCTGCCAAAATTAGCCGGTAAAGGTATCGCAAATGGCATGGTTATTCAATTATATTGAGCTAGAATAAATGTAAATCGATTAAACTTTGTTCGGTTAAGTCATTAAGTTGCCGATAATATTTAAGTTGCTAGTTTTGCTGTCGATAATTAAACTTAGTAATAGAAATCACCTTCAGGAGTAAATTGTGGATTTAGCAAGTATAGTTGGCATGATCGGAGCCATCGGCTTTATTGTTTTAGCCATGATATTAGGTGGTGGTTTAGGGATGTTTATTGACGTTCCTTCAATTGCTATTGTTTTCGGTGGCTCAACCTTTGTACTTATGTCTAACTACACACTCCCTCAATTTATCGCTGTAGGCAAAATAGCGGGTAAAGCCTTCTCGTTTAAAATTGAAACTCCTGAAGAACTCATCGAAAAAATTGTTGAACTGGCTGACTCTGCTCGTAAAGGTGGATTCTTAGCATTAGAAGAAGCGGAAATCAGTAACCCATTTTTACAAAAAGGCGTGGACCTTCTAGTTGATGGCCATGATGGTGAAGTTGTCCGCGCCACTCTATCGAAAGATATCTCACTGACTACTGAACGTCATGAACTTGGCGCCGGTATGTTTAAAACTCTAGGCGATATTGCACCAGCAATGGGTATGATTGGTACTTTAGTTGGCCTTGTAGCAATGCTATCAAACATGGATGACCCTAAGTCTATTGGACCAGCAATGGCAGTAGCACTGTTAACTACTTTATACGGAGCTTTCCTAGCAAACGTAATCGCACTACCAATGAGTTTTAAACTTGGACTTCGAGTTGAAGAAGAAAAGCTAAACCAAAGTCTTATTATGGATGGGGTACTTGGGATTCAAGACGGTCAAAACCCGAAAGTTATTGAAGGTGTTCTACGTAATTACCTCGCTGCTTCCAAACGTGAAGTTAATACTGAGGAATAGCAGATGTCTGAAGAAGAATGCCCAAAATGTCCACCCGAGGGTCTGCCCGGTTGGATGGGTACATTTGCAGACTTAATGTCTCTGTTAATGTGCTTTTTTGTATTGTTGTTGTCTTTTGCCGAAATGGACGTGCTTAAGTTTAAGCAAATTGCGGGCTCTATGAAGTTTGCCTTTGGTGTTCAAAATAAAATTGAAGTAAAAGATATTCCAAAAGGAACGTCTGTAATCGCGCAGGAGTTTCGTCCAGGTAGGCCAGAACCTACGCCAATCGAAATTATTCAGCAACAGACTATTGAAATTACCCAGCAGGTTTTAGAATTTGAAGAGGGTGAAGATGAGTCCGCCGGTGGTCGCCAGGAACAAACAGCAGAAATGCGTGGTGGCATGAGTTCAGCAACCGCTGAAGCAGAGTCTGAGTCTTCCGCAGAAGCCGCCGCTGAACAAGAAGAAGTGAACGAGCTATTAAAAAAAATAGCACAACAGATGCAACAAGAAATTATTGATGGCGCCATTGAGTTAGAATCATTAGGGCAACAAATCATTATTCGAATCCGCGAAAACGGTTCGTTTCCATCGGGCTCTGCGTATTTGCAAGACCAGTTTAAACCTATTATTCAAAAAGTAGCGCGCGTATTAAATGACGTACCAGGTGAGATAACTGTTTCTGGACATACTGACGATATTAACGTGACCAACGAACTGTTTTTTAACAACTGGGATTTATCCTCCCAGCGAGCTGTTGCTGTTGCTACTGAAATGGTGAAAGTGCCCACCTTTGATAAAAATCGAGTCATCGTGGTAGGCCACGCTGATACAAGACCGTTACTACCTAATACCTCTGCTGCTAACAGAAGAATCAACCGCCGCGTTGAGGTTTCGATAATGCAGGGTAAAGCAAAAGAATCTGAGCAAATTAACATTACAGAACAATAGACTAACAACAGATATTTGATTGTTGCTTTTCGATGGTCGGGCGTGTGTGTATAATATGCGCGCGCTGAACCGCGAGAACTGACCTAAAAATGAGATATTATGAAGTTAATTGTTAAATACCATCCTGAAATAAATATAAAAAGCCGCTCGGTTCGAAAACGGTTTTATAAACTACTTGAATCTAATTTACGCATTATTTTAAAAAAGGTTCACCCAAAAGCGCATATTATTTCTCGGTGGACTGATATTTTGGTAGACGCGCCACTCGCGACGCCAGAAGAACGCGAACAATTATTAGATTTAATTGTTAGAATTCCTGGTGTTGACCAATTTAATGAAGTTGTTGAATATCCATTTGTCGATTTTGATCAAGCTTATAAAGACGTATCTAGACACTGGCAAGATGAAATTGCGGGTAAGTCATTTTGTGTTCGCATTAAGCGCACCGGTAAACATGATTTTACTTCATCAGAATTAGAGCGTTACGTTGGCGGTGGCTTAAATCAGGCGGTAGAGTCTGCTCGCGTTCAACTTAAAAAACCTGAATTAACAATTAAAGCAGAACTACGTGATGACGTATTTCATGTTATCAAAGCTAACCATAAAGGTTTAGGTGGTATGCCTCTGCCAAGCCAAGAAGATGTTTTGGCATTAATGTCAGGTGGTTTTGATTCTGGTGTTGCGGCCTATCACCTAATCCGCCGTGGCGCGAGAACCCATTTCTGTTTCTTTAACTTAGGCGGGAAAGAACATGAAATCGGCGTAAAACAAGCTTGTCATCAAGTTTGGAATGCATATAGCAGTTCACACAAAACACGATTTATCTCAGTTAATTTTGAGCCTGTAGTAGCAGAAATACTGACTAAAATTGACAATGGCTTGATGGGTGTTGTACTTAAGCGAATGATGATGCGAGCAGCGTCAAAGGTTGCCGATAAGTTAAATATCAAGGCATTAGTTACCGGTGAAAGCTTAGGCCAAGTATCGTCTCAAACATTAACAAACCTTAATGTTATTGACCGTGTAACAGAGACGCTAATTCTAAGACCATTAATTCACATAGATAAGTCAGAGATTATTGATACCGCTAGAAAGATAGGCAGCCATGACCTAGCTGCGGCAATGCCTGAATATTGTGGAGTAATATCTAAAAAGCCAACTACGCGTGCCGTACTAAGTGAAATTGAAGCTGCAGAAGCAAACTTTGATTTTAGTATTTTAGACGATGCTATTTATCACGCGAACATGATGGACGTGCGTGAGATTGAAAATGAAACGCACGAAGAAGTCAAAGAAGTTGAGCAAGTTACGGATTTATCAAGTGACTCTATTGTACTCGATATACGCAGCCCAGAAGAGACAGATAATGCACCTCTTGATTTGGGCGATATCGAAGTGATTGAGCTGCCATTCTTCAAACTTGCCACTAAATTTGGCGACTTAGATCAAACTAAATCTTACTACTTATACTGTGATAGGGGAGTGATGAGTCGTTTGCAAGCCTTATTACTTCACGAACATGGTTATACTGACGTTAAAGTTTACAGAAAGAGTTGATATAAAAAAGGCGATTAATAATCGCCTTTTTTAGTTAGTGCTGTTTGACCGAGAATTACAGGTTCAAAGTCTAGTTATACTGAAAAGTCACTTTCTTCAGTAAGTCAGTTGTTTGAGTATAACGAGTGGTCATCTCTTCCATTGACTCTGTATCTGGGTTAATTCCTTTTGTTTCTAAAAACTCATTATTATAAAGTTTAGATACAGAGCGCTCTCCTAAATCACAAGCCAAAGTCACTACATGCTGTTTAGCTCCACCGGATAGAGGGCCTTTTTGTACTGCAGTGTAAAAAGCGGCAGCAACATTTAAAGCACTAGAGCTTCCCAGTACCAGACCGTCTTGTTGCCTTACATAATTTGCTAGGGTGACAATGTCGCTGTCCGGCAAAGTAATAGTTTCGTCAACCTTCGCCTCTCTAAAGTTATCTACTAGGCGCATAATACCAATCCCTTCCGTGAAAGAGCCGCCTTGCGTTGCTTTATATTCACCTGACTGTAAAAAGTTAAAAACTCCCGAGCCATTAGGATCAACACATACTGTGCCGATTTGTTCGTTTTGTTCTTTTAAGTATTTAGTAATGCCACCTATGGTGCCACCTGTACCAGCTGCTGAAACAAAGTAGCTTATGTCACCATTTGTTTGCCCAAAAATTTCAGGACCCGTAGTCAAATAATGAGCGTCCGCATTTGCAGTGTTTTCAAACTGATTGGCCCACCAGAAATCTGCATTTTCTTCAGCTATTCGTCTTGCTGTGTGGTAAAAATGGTTTTCATTGGCAAATGGTACTGGGTCAACCAAAATGAGCTCAGCGCCATGCAATTCAATCATTTGTTCTTTTTCTTTTGCTTGGCCTTTTGGCATAACAACTTTTAAATTAAAGCCAAGTGATTTAGCAACCACAGCTAAACCAATACCAGTATTGCCAGCAGTGCCTTCAACAATTGTCATTCCTGGCTTTAGTTCACCACTTTCAATTGCAGATAAAACCATTTGCAGCGCAGCTCTATCTTTTACAGAACCACCTGGGTTTTGAAATTCACACTTAACGCTGATATCACATTGCGTTAATTTGCTAAGGCTTGGAATCGTTAATAGGTCGGTATTACCAATTAGCTGCGAAAGTTTGTTTGCTGATCCATTGGCTGGCATAAAAGTTGGCCTCTTAATAATAGAATTGGCTGAAGTCTTAAATTGTATTTGTCGCATTATGCCAAGTTAATACGCAATATCACAAATATGAATTGATATTTATTACATCAAAATCGCATATAGAAACGATAGTTGAAAATTTACGTCTATATAAGCGGTGAATTTCAATATTTAGCAAGGTTTAACTTGAATGTATTTCAATAGCCAGTATAATCCCCGCATCAAATCTTTTGGAGGGCTTTTATGAGGCATTTCCATAAAGTGGTCGTTAAAACCGACTGTAAATGTTTTTAGTCTACTGGCGCGGGATGGAGCAGTCTGGTAGCTCGTCGGGCTCATAACCCGAAGGTCGTCGGTTCAAATCCGGCTCCCGCAACCAAATACAGGTAGCTTTTAAATTAATCAATTGCGAATATGTATTATAGTAGAACCAGAAACTTTGCCTCGAGAGATTCGGGGCGCTTTAGTTTCTGTTAACAGTTTATGTGGTGTGCGTTTAAATTAGCACATGCAACTGGGGCTTTAGGCCCTTTTTTTGTATTTAAAATTAGTGATAGGAGTGGTGATTTGACTAACCTTGAATTGCGTTTAACTGAAATGTTACAACCTGCAGTTGATGCTTTAGGCTTTGAATTGTTAGGTGTTGAATTTATACGAGCTGGAAACCATTCAACGTTGCGTATTTATATTGATCATGAAAATGGTATTTCAGTTGATAACTGTGCTGATGTAAGTCATCAAGCTGGCGCAATACTAGATGTTGAAGACCCAATTTCTACTGAATATAGTTTAGAAGTTTCGTCACCGGGCATGGATCGTCCATTGTTCACCGTTGAACATTTCGCCAAAGTGGTAAACGAAACTGTGAGTGTAAAATTAAATGTGCCGCAAGATGGCCGTCGTAATTTTAAAGGGACACTTGTTGAAGTTGAGAGCGATATGATCAACATCAACGTGGATAATCAAGTGTTCTCTATTTTAATTGATAATGTCCAAAAAGCACATTTAGTTGCTCAATTCGACTAACCAGATAAAAAGGAGCGAAGTATAATGGCAAAAGAACTATTACTGGTGGCAGAAGCGGTATCGAATGAGAAAGCCGTTCCACGCGAAAAGATTTTTGAAGCGCTTGAGTTTGCTCTAGCGGCTGCAACAAAGAAAAAGCACACTGCTGAAATAGAAGTACGTGTTTCTATTGACCAAGAAACTGGCGAGTACGACACGTTCCGTCGCTGGTTAGTTGTTCCTGATGATCACCAAATGGAAAACCCAAGCGCAGAAATGAGCATATCAGCTGCTCAATATGATGAGCCTGAGCTTCAATTAGGTGACTTTGTTGAAGAACAAATCGAATCTATTAAATTTGACCGTATTACGACTCAAATGGCGAAGCAAGTAATCGTACAAAAGGTACGTGAAGCTGAACGTGGTCAAATTGCTGAGCAATACTATGACCAAGTTGGCGAGCTAATTACTGGTATCGTTAAAAAAGTAAATCGCGATAACGTTATTTTGGACTTAGGTGCTAATGCTGAAGCCGTTTTATATCGTGAAGATATGATTCAGCGTGAAACATTCCGTCCAGGTGACCGTGCAAGAGCATATTTATATGCGGTTAAGCCAGAAGTACGTGGCCCCCAGTTATTTGTGAGCCGTACTAAGCCTGAAATGCTAATTGAATTATTCCGCATTGAAGTACCAGAAATTGGTGAAGAAATGCTAGACATTATTGCAGCAGCTCGCGATCCAGGTTCACGTGCAAAAATCGCAGTTAAATCAAACGACCGTCGCATTGACCCAGTTGGTGCGTGTGTTGGTATGCGAGGCGCTCGTGTGCAAGCAGTATCTGGTGAACTTAACGGTGAGCGTGTTGATATTGTTTTATATGACGGTAACCCTGCGCAGTTTGTAATTAACGCAATGGCACCGGCAGAAGTAGCATCAATTATTGTTGATGAAGACAGCAAGTCTATGGATATTGCCGTTGCTGCAGACAATTTAGCTATGGCCATTGGCCGTAGTGGTCAAAACGTACGATTAGCTAGCCAATTAACTGGCTGGGAATTAAACGTAATGACAGAAGCCGATATGGCTGAAAAACATCAAGCAGAAAACAGCAAAACGATACAGCTGTTTACTGAAGGGTTAGATATTGATGAAGACTTCGCAACGATGTTAGTTGAAGAAGGTTTCTCATCACTAGAAGAAGTTGCCTACGTACCAGTTTCTGAGTTACTTGAAGTTGATGGATTAGACGAAGATACAATAGAAGAACTGCGCGCACGTGCAAAAGCAACACTTACAACAAAAGCGCTTGCAAATGAAGAGTCGCTTGAAAATTCAGAACCTGAAGAAGACTTACTAAACCTTGAAGGTGTCGATCGTCACTTAGCTTATGTGTTCGCAAGTAAAGGTATTACTAACCTTGAATTGTTAGCAGAGCAAGGTGTTGATGAACTTAGTGACATTGAAGAGATTACTGAAGAAAAAGCGGGCGAGCTAATTATGGCTGCACGTAACATTGTTTGGTTTAGTGAAGAGCAATAGGTTCAACGGAGGTATTTAGAAATATGACAGAAGTTAGTTTAGATAAACTAGCCCAGGACGTGGGCACTCCGGTTGAGAAGCTGGTTTCACAATTCGCAGACGCTGGTATTAAAAAAGCGGTTGGCGACATGGTTAATGAAGCTGAGAAAAAGCAATTACTTGACCACTTAAGCAAAGCTCATGGCGGCGAAGGTGCTGAACCTACAAAGATGACTCTGCAACGTAAAACTAAGAGCACATTGAGTGTTAATAGTGGTTCAGGCAAGGCTAAAAACGTACAAGTAGAAGTTCGTAAAAAGCGTACTTTTGTTAAGCGAAGCCCAGAAGAGTTAGCTGCGGCAGCAGAAGCGGAAGAAAAAGCAAGACTTGAAGCTGAAGAAGCTGCAAAACGCGAAGCGGAAGAAAAAGCAAAACGCGATGCAGAAGCTAAAGCTAAGCGTGATGCAGAAGCGAAAGCTAAAAAAGAAGCAGATGATAAGCGTAAAGAAGCGGCTAAAGCAGCAAAAGCGAGCAAGCCAGCTGAAAAGAAAGCTGTCAAAGAAGAAACTGCTGAAGAACAAAGAATTCGTTTAGCGCTAGAACAAGAAGCTCTTAAAAAAGCGGAAGAAGAAGCGGCTAAACTTGCTGAAGAAGCTCGTAAACTTGCTGAAGAAAAAGGCAAAGAGTGGGAAGAAGCAGAAGCTCAACGTAAATATAAGTTAGAGCATGAGAAAGAAGAAGATCTTCATGTTCATAGCTCTGTATATGCTCAGTTAGCTGAAGATGATCAAGATAAGCAAGAAGAGAAAAAGTCTCGTCGTAAAGCCAAGAAAAAAGGCGATAAAGATGAAGCGAGTACTCTTACTGGTCGTCGTAGAAAAGGTAAGCAAGCTAAAAACCAACACGGTTTCCAAAAGCCTGCATCACCTGTTGAGCAAGTTGTTAAGATTAGTGAAACAATTACCGTTGCAGAATTAGCGAACAAGATGGCCGTTAAAGGCGCATCAGTTGTAAAAGCTATGATGAAAATGGGCGAAATGGTTACTATTAACCAAGTTTTAGACCAAGAAACAGCAAGTCTTGTTGTTGAAGAAATGGGTCATAAATTTGTATTAACTAAGTCAAATGAACTAGAAGAGTCTGTATTAGCGGATCGTGCTTCTGGTGAAGGTGACGCGGTTTCTAGAGCGCCAGTTGTTACTGTAATGGGTCACGTTGACCATGGTAAAACATCGTTACTAGATTATATCCGTAAAGCAAATATTGCTGACGGAGAAGCCGGTGGTATTACTCAGCACATTGGTGCTTACCACGTTGATACGTCAAATGGCATGATTACATTCCTAGATACTCCTGGACACGCGGCCTTTACGTCAATGCGTGCTCGTGGAGCTAAAGCAACGGATATCGTAGTTATTGCGGTTGCCGCTGATGATGGTGTTATGCCACAAACTAAAGAAGCGGTTCAGCATGCTAAAGCAGCTGGCGTTCCTTTAATCATCGCAGTTAACAAAATTGATAAAGAGTCAGCAGATCCAGATCGTGTTAAAAACGAATTGTCTGCGCTTGACGTAATCCCAGAAGATTGGGGTGGCGATACTCAGTTTATGCACGTATCTGCAAAAACGGGTGATGGTATTGAAGCGTTACTTGAAGCAATCAGCTTACAAGCTGAGCTACTTGAACTTACTGCGGTTGATCACGGTGCAGCACATGGTGTTGTAATTGAATCACGCTTAGACAAAGGACGTGGCCCAGTAGCAACGGTTCTTGTTCAAGAAGGTGAACTTAAGCGCGGCGATATCGTTCTATGTGGTTTTGAGTATGGTCGTGTTAAAGCGATGAAAGACGAAAACGGCAAAGAGATTGATAGAGCGGGTCCATCTATTCCAGTAGAAATACTTGGTTTATCTGGTGTACCACAAGCTGGTGACGAAGCAACTGTTGTTCGTGATGAGCGTAAAGCTCGTGAAGTAGCTAATAAGCGTCAGGGTAAATACCGTGAAGTTAAACTAGCAAGACAACAAAAAGCGAAACTTGAAAACATGTTTGCAAACATGGAAGAAGGTGACGTTTCAGAACTTAACATCGTTCTTAAGACTGATGTACAAGGTTCACTAGAAGCAATTACTGACTCACTAACTCGTCTATCTACAGATGAAGTTAAAGTGAACATCGTTGGTAGTGGCGTTGGTGGTCTTACTGAAACTGATGCATCTTTGGCGCAAGCTTCAAATGCAATCGTTGTTGGCTTTAACGTTCGTGCAGATGCAACGGCTCGTCGTTTAATGGAACAAGAAGATATTGATTTACGTTACTACAGCGTAATCTATGACCTGATTGATGAAGTTAAACAAGCAATGTCAGGCATGTTAGCGCCAGAATTCAGACAAGAAATTATTGGTCTTGCTGAAGTTCGTGATGTATTTAAGTCTCCTAAGATTGGCGCAATCGCTGGTTGTATGGTTACTGAAGGAAACATCAAGCGTAACAATCCAATCCGTGTACTTCGTGATAACGTGGTTATCTATGAAGGTGAACTTGAATCTCTACGTCGCTTTAAAGATGACGTTCAAGAAGTTCGTAACGGAATGGAATGTGGTATCGGTGTTAAGAACTATAATGACGTTAAAGTTGGCGACATGATCGAAGTATTCGAGATTGTTGAAATACAACGTACTTTATAATTGCCTTTTAACGGCTGACGTATAAAAGGGGCTAACGTGCCCCTTTTTTGTTGGCTAGTTACAAAATTAACGTCACATTTATGGCTTGAAACTATTTTTATATAATTAAGTCATTAACTTAAAGAGGAGAGAAAAGTGGATAAGAACTTTTCTAGAACAGATCGTGTAGCACAACAGGTGCAACAAGAAATTGCGATGATATTACAACGTGATTTTAAAGACCCACGTATTGGCTGGGTTACGGTATCAGAAGTAGAAGTCACCAAAGACCTTGCTTACGTTTCAGTATTTGTTACGTTTTTTGGTAAAGAAGAAGAAGAAATTGCAGAAGCGTTGGAAATATTAAACAAAGCCAATGGTTTTTTCCGTATGGAAATTGGTAAACGCATGCGTTTACGTATCGTACCTGAAATCAAATTTATCTACGACAATAGCTTAGTAACTGGTATTAAGATGTCGAATAAAGTTGATGAGGCTATTCAGAAAGATAAAGTTCGCAGAGCTGAGTCTGGAAAAAACCCAGCGGAAGATTTGGACGACTAAGATTTATGGCACGTAGGAAAAAAGGCCGTGCGATTAACGGCATTGTATTGGTTGATAAGCCTGAAGGTGGTTCTTCAAACAATATACTACAAAAAGTGAGAGCAATTTTTAACGCTCAAAAAGCTGGGCATACTGGTGCGCTTGATCCTCTAGCAACCGGCATGTTGCCTATTTGTTTAGGTGAAGCAACAAAATATAGCCAGTACCTACTAGACTCAGATAAGAGTTACTTTGTGACTGCAAAGTTTGGTGAACGTACGGATACCAGTGATGCAGAAGGTGAAATTGTTGAAGTTCGAGAGGTAGATATTACCCTTGATCAAATTAATGAATTTAAAGAAACGTTAACAGGACCAATAAAACAGGTCCCAACTATGTTTTCAGCTTTAAAGCATAATGGTCAGCCACTTTACAAACTGGCGCGTCAAGGCATAACGGTTGAACGAGCAGCTAGACCTATCACCATCTATGAGTTTGAGTTATTAGATTTCCGTGGTGATGAAGCTGATTTTCAGGTTCGTTGTTCAAAGGGTACTTACATCCGTACACTGGTCGACGACCTTGGCCAGTTATTAGGTTGTGGTGCTCACGTTAAAGTACTGCGACGTACTCAAGTAGCTAATTATCCTGTTGACAAAATGCTTACCCTTGATCAAATTCAAAAGCTAAAAGATGACAACTTTATTGACGGAAACCCGGAAAATGAAGTGGATTATACTGAACTTGATAGTCACTTATTACCAATGCAAACCGCATTAATTGGGCTGCCTGAAATTAAGTTATCAACCAGAGCCTTTGAAATATTAAGGTTTGGTCAGACAGTACCTATTGATGCTGCAATGGTGGACTTAAATGCCGACTTGTTTCAACAGTACTCGATGAAAGATGAGGAAACAGAGTTTACCGCTTATGACTCAGAGACCGGTGAGTTTGAGGGTGTTGTTTGTTTTTCTCAAGGACATGTAAAGGTTAAGCGGTTGGCGGTAAAAACACCTTGAGTTTTTCATAGAGTTGCGTAGAATGCGCGTCTCTCGTTAATTCGAGTTTATCCTGTAGCGGCTGAGTTAGTGATTGGCTGCTACCACATCATATTTTATTTTTGGAGAGACTTATGTCACTAAGCGTTGAAGATAAAGCTAAAATCCTAGCGGATTTCGGTGCAAACGAAAAAGATTCTGGTTCTGTTGAAGTTCAAGTTGCATTATTAACTGCAGACATCAACAAGCTACAAGGCCACTTTGCAGCACACAAAAAAGACAACCACTCACGTCGTGGTCTTTTACGTAAAGTTAGCCAACGTCGTAAGCTTTTAGACTATCTTAAAAGCCGTAGCCTTGAGCGTTACAACGACCTAATCAAACGTTTAGGCCTACGTCGCTAATTAAATCTGATTTCAGATTTTAAAAAGGAGCATTTATTGCTCCTTTTTTTGTGCCTGTCACTTAATTTTAATGGTATTAGAAATAGTCGTGCGTATAATATGGCGCGAACTTATATGAAAATAATAGATTTGGTCGGCGTGGGTGTATGTGAAGTTAAATGCATCCGAAATAAAAGCGCTCTAAAAAAATAGCCAAATCGCAATGAAAGGAAATAAATGTGACTCCAATTATTAAAAAATTCCAATATGGTCAGCATGAGGTCACTCTTGAAACTGGCGTGATTGCACGTCAAGCTACTGCTGCAGTAATGGCTAGCATCGGCGATACATCAGTATTCGTAAGTGTTGTTGGTAAAAAAGAAGCGGCTCCAGGCCAAGACTTCTTCCCATTAACTATCAACTACCAAGAAAAAGCCTATGCAGGCGGTAAAATCCCAGGCGGTTTCTTCAAACGTGAAGGTCGTCCAGCTGAAGAAGAGACATTAATTGCGCGTCTAATTGACCGTCCTTTACGTCCACTTTTCCCTGAAGGATTCAAAAACGAAGTACAAGTTGTTTGTACAGTTATGTCGGTAAACCCTGAAATTCAACCAGACCTAGTAGCAATGATCGGTGCATCAGCTGCGTTATCTATCTCTGGCATTCCATTTAATGGTCCTATCGGTGTTGCTCGTGTTGGTGTTGTAAATGACCAATACGTACTTAACCCATCTCAAACAGAACTTGCAACTAGTGACTTAGACTTAGTTGTTGCTGGTACTGATAATGCTGTACTTATGGTTGAATCAGAAGCAGCTGTGCTTTCTGAAGAGACTATGCTTGGTGCCGTTGTATACGGTCATGAGCAATTACAAGCTATTGTTACTGCAATAAAAGAATTTTCTGCTGAAGTAGCGACTCCTGCATGGGAATGGACTGCTCCTGCTGAGAACACAGAATTGAAAACTAAAGTTGCTGCGTTAGCAAAAGACGGTATCGATGCTGCTTACTCAATAGCTGACAAAATGGCGCGTTATGACGCCGTTGGTGAAGTTAAAAAGTCAACTGTTGCTGCACTTGCTGAAGAGTTAAGCGAAGAAGATTTTAACGAAAAAGAAATCTCTGAATTAGTACATGATCTTGAAAAAGACGTTGTTCGTTCACGCATCCTAGCAGGCGAAAAACGCATTGATGGTCGTGAACCAGACATGATTCGTGCTCTTGACGTGAAAACAGGTATTTTACCTCGTACACACGGTTCTTCACTATTCACACGTGGTGAGACTCAAGCAATTGTTACTGCAACGTTAGGTACAGAGCGTGATTCTCAAATCATCGATTCCCTACTTGGCGAGCGTCGTGACCCGTTCATGCTTCATTATAACTTCCCTCCGTACTGTGTTGGTGAAACTGGTTTCATGGGCTCACCTAAGCGTCGTGAAATTGGTCACGGTCGTCTTGCGAAACGCGGTGTTGCTGCAGTTATGCCTTCACAAGCTGAATTCCCGTACACAGTACGTCTAGTTTCTGAAATTACAGAATCTAACGGTTCATCTTCAATGGCTTCTGTTTGTGGTTCATCTCTAGCGCTTATGGATGCTGGTGTTCCAATTAAAGCATCAGTTGCTGGTATTGCGATGGGTCTAGTTAAAGATGATACAAACTTTGTTGTACTTTCAGACATCCTTGGTGATGAAGATCACTTAGGTGACATGGACTTTAAAGTTGCAGGTACTGCTGAAGGTATCACTGCACTTCAAATGGACATCAAAATTGAAGGTATTACTAAAGAGATCATGGACAAGGCTCTAGTTCAAGCTAAAGCTGCTCGTTTACACATCCTTACAGTAATGGACGCTGCTATCGGCGGTCACCGTGAAGAGATGTCTGAATTTGCTCCACGTATCTACACAGTTAAAATTCCTCAGAAGAAAATTGCTGACGTTATCGGTAAAGGCGGCGCAACTATTCGTGCTCTTACTGAAGAAACGGGTACAACAATTGAAATTGAAGATGACGGTACTGTAAAAATTGCTGCAACTGACGGCGCAAGTGCACAAGCTTGTATCGAACGCGTTAAGCAATTAACAACTGACTTAGAAGTTGGCAGAACGTACAACGGTAAAGTTGCTCGTATCGTAGACTTCGGTGCGTTTGTAAACGTACTACCTGGTAAAGACGGTTTAGTTCACATTTCTCAAATCTCACAAGAGCGTGTTGAGAATGTTTCTGACGTTTTATCTGAAGGCCAAGAAGTTGTTGTTAAAGTTCTTGAGATTGACCGCCAAGGTCGTGTTCGTTTGAGCATGAAAGAAGCGGTAGCTGAAGAAGCACCAGCAGCAGAGTAATAACTCACCTAAACATAAATGAAGTTTAGCTTCATAAAATGTTGAAATAAAAAGAGAGCTCCGGCTCTCTTTTTTGCATCTAGGCTTATGCTAAGCAGGCTTTTATGTTATTAATAATGGCGAATTTTGAAGGAGTTGATATGAAACGAGTAAGTCTATCATTAGTACTGCTATCTACGATTGTTACTGGCTGTGCAAGTAAACAATCAGTGCTTGATAATAGTGAGCCACACGTTGTTAATAATGTTGTTATTTCTGAGCCGTTAAACGTTGATTATAAAAGTGAATTGGCGATCGCTAAGCTTACTCAAATTATAAGTCATGCAAAACTAGAGAAAGAAAAATTAGCAGAGTTACTGTACGATCGTGGTGTTATGTATGACAGTTTAGGACTGCGTTCATTGGCACAACTCGACTTTAGACGAGCTTTGGAGCACAAACCTGATTTTGCTGATGCATATAATTTTATTGGCATTCACCTTACTTTGATGGGTCAATACGCTCAGGCCTTTGAAGCTTTTGATTCAGCATTAGAAATTGATCCAGAACATCAGTATGTTCACTTAAACCGTGGTATTGCGCTTCATTATTACGGCCGCAATGCTCTGGCAATGGAAGATTTAGAAACCTTTTACGTCAAGAAGCCAGATGATCCATATCGAGTTATATGGTTATATTTCTCTGAAGTTGAAAACGATGCAGAAGGTGCAAAGTTGCGCTTGATTTACAATGCAAGCCAGCTTAACCCTAACAGTTGGTCGTATCAAATTGTTGAATTACTACTTGGCAACCTAACAGAGCAAACCTTTATTAATAACATGGGTAAAAACTTAAAGAGTTCTCGAGAGCTAGTTGAGCGTTTATGTGAAGGTTATTTTTATTTAGCTAAATTCAAACTAGCAATGGGTGATGAAGAAGCCGCTAAAAATTATTTCCGCTTAGCGCTAGGGACCTCAGTGCATGAATTTGTTGAGCATAAGTATTCAAGATTAGAACTAAATAAACTGTATGAAATAGCTAGGCAACGTTATGCAAACGTAGAAGCTAGCCAAGAGACAAATTAGTAAACATCTCTGTGAAAGTTAAGTCTGCAATACAACTGGCGCTAATTGCGCCTTTTTCTCTTTTATTAGCTGATAGCCTAGTGCTTTCGGCGTCTCAAGTTAGTTACCACTATAATAAATCATCGAGTTATCTTAATAGTGCAGCGTCGTTAGGGGAAACCTCGGCGATTTATGAGCTCTATCAGGCTACGGGCGATAAAAGTTGGCTTGCAAAAGCGGCTAAGTTAGGTCACGCAGAAGCTGCATGGCAAATGTACTTGTTAAGCGACCGTGCTATTAAAAGCGACCCCTTTATTAAAAACGCTCTCGCTATTAAAAGTAATCCTAGTGTTACTTATCAAAAACGAACTGATTGGTTTGAGCTTGCGTTAAAAAATAATCACCCAGGTGCTTTAATTCAACAATTAGAGATGTTGGTCATAACTCAAAATTGGCAGCTTGCAAGTGGTCAAATATTTAAAATTGAGCAAAGGCTTAATGACTTCCCAAATTACAAAACTGACGAAAATCTACTAGATGCGTTAACACAGACAACTGAATTAGGGGCTCTCGATACCCAAATAGTGCTACCGGAATCATATAAAAAGAGCATTCAAAAGCTTAAGGGGCGGCTAAAACAGTTGGAAAAAAACAATAATAATAGGTTTGATAAAACTGACTATTCAGCGGCTTTTAATGCGTCATGTGAAGTTAAAGTGTTGGTGATGGTGAACAGTACTCACGCAAAAATAAAGACAGATCAACTTATAGCTGAGTTTCACAACATGCTACCAAACTCCAAAGCAAAACTCTGTTTTTCAAAGGTGAGCACTAATTATCAATTGAACGCGCTATGTGAGAAGTCAAAAATCGGTTTGTTAAGTTGCAAATCAAAGGGTATTAAAGCGTTGGTAAATAAAAGTAAGGTGGGCCCAAGCATCAACTTGGCAGACGATAAATTAAGGCTTTTAGTTGTAGCAAACGAAGGCAAAGCGAACAGCAGAGGTCCTGTAATATTTATGGATAAAAATGACAATGCTCAAGTGTTATTACATGAAGTAGGGCATTGGTTAAACCTTTATGACGAATATCAATTAAGGCCTACACAACAGGCTATTTATTGCGATGAAAATCAACCTACCAAGTTAGGTGAGAATTTAATTGTTGCGCCTCTTAAATACAGTATTGAGACTTTACAAACTCAGTTTAATCAATCTCTTTGGCCAGTCGATACTTGTAAAGGGACAAAAAACCAAGCATACAAATGGATACCAGAGTTAACGCCGATGGAATATTTAGATGTGCAATTGACACCGACAATGCAGCAGTTTTTTAACGAACCAAAGCTAAACCCGTTTCATACAGATTTACAAACATTCTTTGAATAAAAAAAAGCCCGCAAGCGGGCTTCAAAAAGTTACGATTGGGAACATCGTGTTTAAACTAAGGTTGGTATGAAACGTCCATACTAACACCTGAGAATGTGCTGTAAGCGCGAACACCAATATGCCAAGTACCAGCAGTTGGACTATTCACTGAACAGCTTTCGTTATTACCGCCTTTATAAGGGCGACATTCGTAAGCCGAAGTAGTTGGTTGCGCACCAAATCTGATATATAGATCCGCATCGCCTGAACCACCATACGTGCTTACATCGAAACTAGACATTCCTGCAGGTACATCAACAGTGTAGTATTTCCAGTTGTTGCGAGTTGCTGAAATGTCATTAATAGTTGTGTCATAACCTTGACCACCACCCGTTGAACCAGCAGTGAAGCTACCAGTCAGACTTACACCACTAAACGCTGAGTAACCAATTACTTTTACGTAATAAGTACCAGCTTGTGCTGTCGTAATAGGACAACTTTCAACATTGCCACCTTTATACGGACGACAATCATAGCTAGAAGTTGTTGGAGCCGATCCAAACTTAACGTATAAGTCTGCATCACCAGAGCCACCAGTCATGTCAAAGCTTAAACCTGTTGCACCGGCTGGTACTTCAAGTGTGAACTCAAGTTGCTGATTTGCAGAGCCTGATAAGCCAGTTTTTGCTTGGCCATTAGTTAATGCGTTACCAGTTGGAGGAGGAGGCGGTGTTGTGCCACCACAGTTCGCTGCTAGATAATCAGAAGCGGCTTTAGTTTGCACTAAACCATATCCCGTTTTATCGTCACGACCGGCCGTTTCCAAATCAATTGCTGTTGCTTTAAGAGCATTACGCACTTCAGAAGCTGTACAAGAAATATTATTGGACCAAGCTAACGCTGCTGCTGCAGCTACATGTGGTGTCGCCATAGACGTACCATTGTAGTATGCGTAATCTTGATTGGCAGATACAGATAATGAAGCCGATTGACCAATACGTGATGCCAGCTCTAAACCTAGTGCTCTGTTAACAGAAACTGTAGGTACATCAACCGCATTTGTTGCATCAACTAAAAATGGATTTTGAAGACCCGGTCGACTGCTATCGCTATATACAACTACGCCAGAAGCACCGGCATCTGCACAAGCTTTAGCTGGGTTGATTTCAGGATAGTTACTGCCTTTTTGATTATCGTTTCGAGGTGCAATACAAATATTGCCCGCTACGTTAGAACAATTATACGAAGAGCCAGACCAAGTACATTGGGATAACACACCTGAAGCAGAGCCATTTATATCTTGTACTACATAACTACCACCACTTTGAACAAAGTGTGTTTGTGGTGCCACGCGGTCGTTTGCCCAGGTAGTTCCACCTACTGTTAATGAGCCAAGACGGCCATCACCAGCTACGGTAGATAAAATAGCTTCACCAGGGCCAGCAATTTCTACTTGCGGAGTAAATTGAGAAAACTCAGCATGACGACCAGATTCATCTACGGCACCAACAGCCATTACGGTATCGTAAGAGGCAGGGTACGAAAGGCTAGAGTCACCATCATTACCCGATGCGGCAATAAGTAACACACCTTGAGCAGTGGCAGCTTCTAATCCGTTACGTTCAGACGTACTTTGTGACGGTCCACCAAGACTCATATTAACGACTTTGGCACCGTTGTTCACACAAGTGTTAACGGCCGTTACTAAATCAGAGCTATAACCCCAACCCGCTTCGTTAAATACTTTAACAATATGAAGGTTTACATTGGTATTTGGCATCACACCAACAACACCTTCGTTGTTGTTTACTGCAGCAATGGTACCTGCTACGTGAGTTCCGTGTGAACCACCAGCTTGATACCAGTTTCCTGTGCCTGGATCATTTGTTCCAGTCGCGTTATTTGCCGCTAAATCTGGATTGTTTGACTGATAACCTGAGTCGATAATACATACAGTCATATTGCCTGCATTTGAGTCAGAAACTTGATCAGCCTGAATGTTTGGTACGCCCCAAGGAACGTTTTCGGCCATTAAGAAACGAATTGGATCCATTTCAGCCATTTTTACATTTTTGTCTTTGCGGATTAAATTAAGAAAGGCTTTACGCTCTTTGCTGCCAATTTTTTGAGCTAGTTTAAAGATATGCTTTTTATTTCTAAGTTTACCTTTGTGCTTTACGCCAGACTTTTTAAGCATTTTTCGTAATCGCTTAGCCAGTCTTTTTGCTTCTTTTTTGGTATCAACATTTTCCAAATATTCAATAATAAATTGGTCAGTTTGATCTTCCAGAATCAATTGGCGTTGTTTAGCTTTCCATTCTGCAAAGTCGGCATGTGTGCCGGTATATTGTTTTTCTTCAACTTCTTGAAGATTAGCAGCAGTTGCTGCACCCATGGTTAACGATGCCGCTGTTGCTAAAGCAAGTACTGACATAGTTGGTACTAGTTTTTTGTTATTATTTGTCATCTATCTTCTCTTTTCATGTTCTGTGTCGCGTTGCGCTTCACAAGATTGTTAGATGCATTCCTTTGTCCTGAGACCACACTTTACACTCTCTTCAATGGAGCGCTTGTTTAAAATGTAGACATAGACCCTAGCTTGTTTTTTTTAGAAAATGTAGAAAAATTTTTCTCTAAACTAAGTTGAATGTACTGAATGATGGGTTGAGTTGCGTTTTTGGGGAAATATTTTCTGTTCTAAAAGGTAGGCCTGTTGGGCTTTAGCATGGAGTTGTGAACAGAATATGAAGGTGAAATAAAAAGTTTAAAAAAAAGTATTACAAAATGTTAATAGGGAGTTTTTAACGGTTTTAGTACCGATTCTAATCCATTTAATTTAACTTCGTACATTAAGGCTAATTGTTGACCAAGCTTGTTTTCTGGAAACCCTTGTTGGTAAAACCAAACTAGATAGGGTTCAGGCAAGTCAATTAACTTTCTACCCGCGTGCTTGCCAAACGGCATAATAGTATTTACGGCTTGTTTTAGTACTTCTGGGTTATCGAGCATAAGAATACCCTTATGGATGGTTTTTATTTGTAAAGGTAGTAATTATCGTGTTTATTGACGAATAACTCAGGGAGCTAAAGAATAGCTCCTTGAGTTTCTAAAGCGCTACTCGTCGATGCCTCTAAGAAGGGCATTAACGCCAACTTTAGCACGAGTTTGAGCATCTACTTTTTTCACAATAATAGCTGCATACAAAGTGTGAGAACCATCTTTAGAAGGTAATGACCCTGGCACAACTACCGCGCCAGCAGGTACTCGACCATAAGTGATCTCACCAGTTTCTCGATCATAGATGCGAGTAGATTGGCTAATGTATACGCCCATCGAAAGTACTGCACCTTCTTCAACGATAACGCCTTCAACTACTTCAGAGCGGGCACCAATAAAACAGTTGTCTTCAATAATAGTAGGGTTAGCTTGAAGCGGTTCTAGTACTCCACCGATACCAACGCCACCAGAAAGGTGTACGTTTTTACCAATTTGTGCACATGAGCCTACAGTAGCCCAAGTATCAACCATTGTTCCTTCATCAACAAAAGCGCCGATGTTTGTATACGAAGGCATCAGAACTACATTTTTACCAATAAAGGCGCCTTTACGAACTGCTGCAGGAGGAACAACTCGCATACCTTGTTCTCTGAAGTCTTGCTCTGTGTAGTTAGCAAATTTACTGTCTACTTTGTCCCAGTACTTAGTTTCGCCGCCATCATGAATTTCGTTATCTTTTATTCTGAATGATAATAAAACCGCTTTTTTTAGCCATTGGTGAACAACCCATTCGCCAGCAACTTTCTCGGCAACACGTGCCTTGCCTTGATCTAACATTTGTAATGCTTCTTCAACGGCCGATTTAATCTCTGCACTCACAGTACTTGGTGTAATACTGTCTCTTTGCTCAAATGCATTTTCAATAACTTGTTGTAACGTGCTCATAATTTTCCTTTATTCAGTCATTAATCTCAGCTTGCAACGCCTCGACTAAAGCTTGCTTTTGTTGTTCGTCTAATCTTTCTCTGTCAGAGGTTGATATCTTAAATATATCTTCTGCTTTTTCACCGTTTGTAGAAATTTTTGCTGAGTACAGCAATATGTTCATTTCGCTAAATACTGTGGCTATTTTAGCGAGCAATCCTGGCGTGTCTAGGGCTGTAAACTCCATCATGTCACGCTTGTTGCTTTTTGCGTCCATAAATTTAACGCGTAGCGGCATCGAGAATTGCTTGATTTGTCTTGGTACTCGTTTCTGAGCTCGTTTAATCGAGATTTCACCGGTGAGGACTTGCTCAATAGTTTGTTTAATGTCATCTCGACGACTTTGAGAGTCTATAACCGTATTGTCATGATCCAACACGATGAATGTATCGATTAAATACCCATCTTTGGTATTCATTATATGTGCGTCCACAACGTTAACGTTTTTATTGTGGAAAACCGAAACAATATTAGCGAACAGGCCAGCCTGATCTTTTGCATAAACAAATACTTGTGTCCCGCCCCTAACCGACTGATTACTTAGCCATACCAAAGGCTTTTTAGTTCGATTTTTGTGCGATAACAAATGTTCAGTATGCCATGCCAATTGTTGTGGGCTGTGCCTTGTAAAATACACAGTACGGAATTGCTTCCATATTTGTGCAGCTCTTTCTAAGTCTAGATTTAATGCGTCTAGCAATGAAAGCGCTTGTTCTTTGTTTGAGGCCGCTGTCTCTCTCATGTCTTTAGCGTTTTCTAAGCCTTGTCTTAATGCTCGTCTGGTTGCTAAATATAAGTCTGATAAAAGCGTATTCTTCCATTCATTCCATAAGTTTGAGTTTGTTGCTCTAACATCTGCCACGGTTAAACAATAAAGGTTGTCTAATCGAGTTTCGTCTTTAATTTTTTTAGCGAAGTCAGCGATAACACCTGGGTCATAAATATCGTTCTTTTGTGCGGTAATAGACATAAGTAAGTGATTGTCCACTAACCAGCTGACAAGCTTTTTGTCTGATGTTGGCAAGCCATGAAGAGTACCAAAGTTGGTCGCATCTATTGCGCCTAGCTTAGAATGATCACCACCTCGACCTTTCCCGATATCGTGGAATATGCCGGCGAGTGTTAATAATTCAGGCTTATCTAATCGCTTGTAAATTTCGCTGCATAAAGGAAACTCATCTTTATATTTTGCCAAAGAATAGCGATGAATGTTCTTTATGAGCCTATGTGTATGTTCGTCTACTGTGTAAGCATGGAATAGGTCAAACTGCATTTGGCCGACAATGTGTCGCCAGTTTGGCATGTAGTAAGCCAAAACACTGTGCTTAACCATTATTGTAAATGCATGACCTAAGGCGTTAGGGTGACGTAGAAACGTCATAAACATAGAACGACATTTTTCTAAGTCATGTAGATCGCCCATGAGCCTTCTGCGAACTCTACGTAGTAATCGGATTGTATCTGAATGTAGTGTTTTAATGTGCGGATTGTCGGCTATGTGAATGAACATTTTAATGATATTAGCGCGATAGAAAAATGCATCATTGTGGCGTATAAGTAACGAACTACCGTGCATAGCAAAGTCATCATCAATAATAATGGTTTGTTCTTTCGTACCTAGAATCGCGGAGTTGAATCGCTGCAATAACATGGTGTTTAGTTCGGTAACACGCCTGGCAACACGAAAGAACCGCTTCATCATTCGTTCAACAGCTGCTTTGCCATCTTTACCAAAGCCCATGGTTTCGGCAACCAGAGGTTGATAATCAAATAACAGTCTATTTTCATTTCGATTAGCTACTAGGTGCAAAGCAAAACGCATTTGCCATAAAAAATCTTGGCACTCTAACATCTCTTGATATTCGTCTTGCAGTAAATATTGTTCTTTTACTAAGTCGGTAATGTGTTGAGTATTAAAGTGCTTTTTCGCAACCCATGAAATGGTTTGTAAATCACGTAAACAACCTGGGTTAGCTTTAAGGTTTGGCTCTAGATTATAAGAGGTTGAAAAGTAACGTTTGTGTCTACGTTCTTGTTCGTCTCTCTTTGCTAAATAAAACTCTTTACTCGTCATGAAATTTGATTCAGCTAAACTTGTTTCTAACGTATCAAAGTTCAGTTTGTTGCCGCATAACAGCCGTCTTTCCATTAAATTTGTGGCAATCGTAATGTCTTCACTAGCACAAGAAATTGACTCTGCAATGGTTCGTACTGAGTGGCCTACGTCAAATTTAAAATCCCACAGCAAGGTTAAAAATTGGGATATTTTTTCACTGGCGCTATTTGTTAACTTTGAGTTTGTAAGCACTAATAAATCAATGTCGGACTCTGGGTGTAACTCGCCTCTACCATAACCACCAACAGCAAGAAGAGTGACATCAGCTTCATCATTTAACCCACAATGGTGCCAAATATTTAACAACATAAAATCAACAAAAGTCGCTCGAGCTTGTACTAATTTTCTAACGGATATTAGATTAAAATGCTCTTTGCTCCATGTTGAAAAATCATTTAGCCTTTGCTTATAAACCGGCATGTCAAAAGGCAAAGGTAAGGGCGCAAGTAAATGACTCGGGATTTTTGATTTCACGTTGTTTTCAGCCTCGAATTGTTATTATTGATGGCGAATGTACAGCATTAAAAAAGGAGCGATAATCGCTCCTGTTTAAGTTTAGTGTTCTATCGTTCTTGGGAAATCTTCATCAGAACGAAGTGTTAACACTTCAACCCCATTGGAGGTTACTAAAAGCGTGTGTTCCCATTGTGCAGATAGCTTTCTATCTTTCGTAACTGCAGTCCATTGATCTGGCAATATTTTAAGTTTGTGTGTGCCAGCATTAATCATAGGTTCAATAGTGAAACACATACCTTCTTTTAATTCTTCACCTGTACCAGGGCGGCCATAATGAACAATTTGTGGCTCTTCGTGGAAGCCTTCACCAATACCGTGACCACAAAAGTCACGAACTACTGAATATGAATGGCCTTCAGCGTGCTTTTGAATAACTGAGCCAATGTCACCTAAACGACAACCAGGCTTTACTAACTCAATGGCCTTGTATAAACATTCTTGAGTTACTTTAGCTAAACGCTCAGCCATGATTGTAGGTTGACCTACAAAAAACATTTTTGAAGTATCACCATGAAAACCATCTTTAATAACAGTCACGTCAATATTGACACAGTCACCTTCTTTTAAAGGTTTGTCATCAGGAATACCGTGACAAATTACGTGGTTAATTGAAGTACATACAGACTTAGGAAATGGAGGTTGACCATAGTTAAGAGGCGCAGGAATACACCCTTGAACATCTACAATGTAGTTATGGCAAAGTGTGTTTAATTCGTCAGTGGTAACACCCGGTTTAACGTGTGGACCAATCATTTCTAAAACTTCAGCAGCCAGTCGACCAGCAACTCGCATTTTTTCTATTTGTTCTGGTGTTTTTATTACCGCGCCCATATGACCCTCTCAAGATGTTATTAGTCACAAAACCATTGATATCGGCAAAAATGTCAAAAAATGAGCAATTTTTGAGTGATTTTGTTGTGTTTCACTGGTCTATTATGGTATAAAGCGCGCCTTATTTTTACAAAGGTTTTTTCAGGTTTCCTTAAAACATTTTTGTATTAGTAAGAATGTTGTCTTCTTAAATCAAGAAACAACACTTAACTTTAATTTAAATAACACACATATATCGACACATTCTCCGGGGTGCCAAATCATTGAAAAATGAAGCGGTCGGATTGGAATGGGATATATGGAGGCCTAACCCCAATAGAGGATTATAAAAATGGCAAACGTATCTATGCGTGACATGCTACAAGCTGGCGTACACTTTGGTCACCAAACGCGTTACTGGAACCCTAAAATGAAACCTTTCATTTTCGGCGCTCGTAACAAAGTTCATATCATCAACTTAGAAAATACTGTTCCTATGTTCAACGAAGCACTTGATTTCATCAAGTCTGTTTCTGCGCGTAAAGGTAAAGTTTTATTTGTTGGTACAAAGCGTGCAGCAAGCGAAGCGATCAAAGAAGCGGCAATTGCTAGCGACCAATTCTACGTAAATCACCGTTGGTTAGGTGGTATGTTGACTAACTGGAAAACAGTTCGTCAATCAATCAAGCGTTTAAAAGACTTGGAAGCACAATCTGACGACGGTACTTTTGAAAAGCTGACTAAAAAAGAAGCTTTGATGCGTACTCGTGAGATGGAAAAGCTTGAAAAGAGCCTTGGCGGTATCAAAAACATGGGCGGATTGCCTGACGTTATCTTCATCATTGATGCAGACAACGAGCACATTGCAATCGCTGAAGCAAACAACCTAGGTATTCCTGTTGTTGCTGTTGTTGATACAAACTCGAACCCAGATAACATCGACTACGTTGTTCCTGGTAACGATGACGCTATCCGCGCTATTCAGTTATACACTTCATCTGTTGCTGCAACGATTAAAGAAGGTCGTTCTAACAACATCGAAGTTCAAGCTGAAGATTTTGTAGAAGCTGAATAATAATTGCTGTAATAAATCGTTAATCCCGATTTAATCATTACAACAATTTTAGGGGTCATACTTATGGCCCCTTTTCCAAATTATATAAATTAGCGCTATAAAGCATTTATGCTGACAAGCGATAATCATACAAATTAGAGGACAAGACCATGGCAGTAACTGCTGCATTAGTTAAAGAACTTCGTGACCGCACTGGCGCGGGCATGATGGACTGTAAAAAAGCCCTAACTGAAACTAACGGTGATATCGATTTAGCGATCGAAAACATGCGTAAAAACGGTCAAGCAAAAGCGGCTAAAAAAGCCGGCAACATTGCTGCTGAAGGTACGATCATCATCAAAGAAAACAACGGTGTTGCTGTTTTAGTTGAAGTTAACTGTCAAACAGACTTCGTTGCTAAAGATGCAAGCTTCTTAGCATTTGCTAACAAAGTTGCTGACGCAGCGATTGCTGAAGTAACAACTATCGACGTACTTAAAGAAAAGTTCGAAGAAGAGCGTGTTGCTTTAGTTGCTAAAATTGGTGAGAACATGAATGTTCGTCGTCTTCAATACGTTCAAGGAGCTGCTTTAGCTTCTTACCGTCACGGTGAGAAAATTGGTGTTGTTGTTGCTGGTGAAGGTTCTGCAGAGACTCTTAAGCACGTTGCAATGCACGTTGCAGCAAGCAAGCCAGAATTCGTTAACCCAACTGACGTTCCTGCTGATGTTGTTGAAAACGAAAAGCGTATCCAAATTGAAATCGCGATGAACGAAGGCAAGCCAGCTGAAATCGCAGAAAAAATGGTTACTGGTCGTATGAAGAAATTTACTGGTGAGATCTCTCTTACTGGTCAAGCATTCATCATGGAACCTAAAAAGTCTGTTGGCGAAATCCTTAAAGAAAAAGGCGCATCAGTTACTTCTTTCGTACGTTTAGAAGTTGGTGAAGGCATCGAGAAAAAAGAAGAAGATTTTGCTGCTGAAGTTGCTGCACAAATCGAAGCTGCTAAAAACGCTTAATTCCATAAGCGCTTAACAGCTAAACAAAAACCGTAATAGGGCGACCTGTTACGGTTTTTTTTGTTTTGTAAATCCTCTCGTTTTGGCATAGAATACGGCGCAATTTGCACCTCTGTTAAATCTTATCGGGAGCCTTAATGAGCACAAAGCCAGTTTATAGACGCATCTTATTGAAACTTAGCGGGGAAGCCTTAGTAGGCGATGAAGGTTTTGGGATTGACCCAAAAGTTTTAGACCGCATGGCTCAAGAAATTAAAGAGCTAGTTGAGCAAGATATCCAAGTTGGTGTCGTTTTAGGCGGCGGAAACATCTTTCGTGGTGCACCATTAGCTGAAGCCGGTATGAATCGTGTTGTTGGCGACCATATGGGAATGCTAGCGACGGTTATGAATGGCCTTGCAATGCGTGACGCTTTGCACAGAGCGCATGTAAACGCTCGTTTAATGTCTGCCATTCCATTAAAAGGTGTTTGTGACGATTACTCTTGGGCCGAAGGTATTAGTTTACTTAAAAGCGGTCGAGTTGTGATTTTCTCTGCTGGTACGGGCAACCCATTTTTCACTACTGATTCAGCAGCTTGCTTACGTGGTATTGAAATTGAAGCTGATGTTGTTCTTAAAGCGACAAAAGTAGATGGTGTTTATTCTGCTGACCCGGTTAAAGATCCAGAAGCAACATTGTACAGAGAACTTGATTACCAAGATGTAATTGAAAAAGAATTAAAAGTCATGGACCTAGCGGCATTTACTCTAGCTAGAGACCACAACATTCCTATTTGTGTGTTCAATATGAACAAGCCTGGCGCGTTAAAGCGTGTCATTATGGGCGAAGATGAAGGCACAATTGTTACTAAATTAGACAAATAATAGAATTAATCGAAGGATATTTACTGTGTTAGATGAAATTCAAAAAGATGCAGCCATTCGCATGGACAAAAGTATTGAGTCGCTTCAGTCTCAACTAAATAAAATTCGTACAGGCCGTGCACACCCAAGCCTACTTGATGGTATTCAGGTTTCTTATTACGGTGCAGATACGCCACTTAATCAAGTAGCGAATGTAACAATAGAAGACAACCGTACGCTTTCTCTTACTGTTTTTGACAAATCTTTGTCTCAAGCGGTTGAAAAAGCAATCATGAAGTCTGATTTAGGTTTAAACCCTATGTCAGCAGGCACGGTAATTCGTATTCCACTTCCTCCACTTACTGAAGAGCGTCGTCGTGATTTAGTTAAAGTTGTTAAAGGCGAAGTTGAAAGCGGTCGTGTAGCGGTACGTAACATTCGCCGTGACGCCAATGGTGATATTAAATCACTATTAAAAGACAAAGATATTTCTGAAGATGAAGCTCGTCAATCAGAAGACGAAATTCAAAAGTTGACTGACGCAAAAATGAAAGTAATTGATGCGATGGTAGCAACAAAAGAAAAAGAGTTAATGGAAATATAATCCATAACTCAATAAGTTAAGTAAAAACGCCGTTGCAGTTCGAGCTCACGGCGTTTTTATTATCATGTAGGTTATAAAATGGCAAAAAGTAACGTTGTAGATCAAGTTCTAGAACACTATTCATCTTCAATACCACAGCATGTTGGTATTATTATGGATGGCAATGGACGTTGGGCGCAACAGAAAGGAATGCCTAGAGTTTATGGGCACAAGAAGGGCGTTGATGCCGTTCGAGAAGCAGTTCGTTTTGCCCGAAAAGTAGGTGTAAAATCTCTAACGTTATTTGCTTTTTCGAGTGAAAATTGGAAAAGACCAGAAGATGAAGTCAGTGGACTGATGGAATTGTTTATGCTGGTATTGACTCGAGAAGTAAATACGCTTCATAAGAATAATGTTCGCCTTAAAATAGTGGGCGATATTTCTGCTTTTAGTGAAAAAATTCAAAAGAAAGTCACTTCTGCACATCAAATGACAGAAGCTAATACCGGACTTACCCTTAATGTTGCTGCCAATTATGGTGGTCGTTGGGATATTGCTAATGCAACAAAAAGTATTGCCAATGATGTTCAGTCAGGTAAATTAGACGCAAATGACATTGACGAGACTTTGCTTGGCAAATACATGTGTTTGGCGGATCAGCCTGAACTCGATTTGTTAGTGCGCACTGGCGGCGAGTCTCGCATAAGTAACTTCTTATTATGGCAGTTGGCGTACGCCGAACTCCATTTTACCTCTGTATATTGGCCAGACTTCGATGAGCTTAGCTTTGCACAAGCGGTTGAAGCCTTTGCCGGCACCGAGCGTCGCTTCGGGCTGACTGGCGAGCAAATAAAACAGAACGAAATTTAAAATTGGGAAATTAGTTTGTTAAAACAACGTATTATTACCGCAGTTATTTTAGCTGCAATTTTATTGTCAGCATTATTCACCATGCCATTTGATTGGTTTGCATGGGCATCACTGGCTGTTTTTGGTTACGGCGCTTATGAGTGGAGTAAATTTGCGGAAATTTCTAAGCTTAAGTACCAGTTACTTTATGCTGTAGGTTCAGTTGTAGCGGGCATCGCTTTATACGCGGGTTTCTTAGATTTTTCATTATGGACATTAACGGGGCAACTAACCGAAAATAACTACTTAATAATGGTTCTCGCGTGTGTCTGGTGGACAATTAGTTCAATTTTAGTTTTGATTTACCCACGTGGAAATAGAGTATGGCAACACCAGCCTGTGGTAAAAGCTGTATTTGGATATTTAACACTTGTTCCTGCTTGGTTAGCCCTTCTTACTATTCGTGAGTATCACTATTTACTTGATAAAGACAGCGGTGCTTGGTTAGCGCTATTTGTATTCAGTATTGTTTGGTCGGCGGATATTGGCGCCTATTTTGCTGGTAAAAAGTTTGGTAGCCACAAGTTAATGCCAAATGTAAGTCCAGGAAAAACCATTGAAGGCTTTTTAGGCGGTATGTTCGCTGTTGTGGTCCTTACATTAATTGTACTTTGGAATAACGAAATAGACTTTGCAAATTGGTTAGCTTTAACAGCTTGCTGCATTGTTATTGGTGTTGTTTCTGCATTCGGTGATTTGAGTGAAAGCATGCTTAAGCGCGACGCTGGTATAAAAGACAGTGGCAACATCCTTCCTGGCCATGGTGGTTTACTAGATAGAATAGATTCTCTGACCGCAGCAATGCCTGTGTTCTTAGTATTTTTTAGCCACTTCTACCTGTAAGTTGTTCTGATGCAATCCATCACTATTTTAGGCGCGACAGGCTCTATCGGTTTATCTACGTTAGATGTTATGTCTCGCCATTTATCAAGTTATTCCTTATTTGCTGTCACAGGTAATACAAACGTTGAAGGTATGGTAAAAATTTGCCAAACCTATCGTCCTACCTTCGCCGTAATGGCGAACGAAAAGGCAGCACAGGCGTTGCAAGATGAGTTTAACAAGCTAGGTTTGTCGACGGTCGTTAAGAGCGGGCAACAAGGCCTTGTTGATGTTGCTAGCGATGATCGTGTTGATATCGTAATGGCAGCGATTGTAGGCGGTGCGGGATTAGTTCCTACAATGGCAGCGGCTAAATCGGGTAAACGAATTTGTTTAGCAAACAAAGAAGCGTTGGTAATGAGCGGACAGCTATTTTTAGACGCTGTTAAAGAGAATAACGCAGAATTGTTACCGGTCGATAGTGAGCACAACGCTATTTTTCAATCCCTCCCGCTTGAAGTCCAACAAGGCGGTGATTTAAAAGCATCAGGGGTAGAACAAATTTTGTTAACGGGCTCAGGTGGTCCGTTTTTAAATAGACCAATCGACGAGTTTGATTGTATTACACCAGAACTCGCAGTTGCACACCCTAACTGGAGTATGGGTGCAAAAATATCAGTTGATTCAGCAACTATGATGAACAAAGGATTAGAGTTTGTTGAAGCTCGCCTGTTGTTCAATGCATCTTTTGAACAAATAAAGGTAGTTGTGCACCCTCAGAGTATTATTCATTCCATGGTGTCTTATTCAGACGGGTCAGTCTTAGCTCAGATGGGACAACCTGATATGCGTACTCCAATAGCGCATTCGTTAGCCTATCCAAATAGAATAGCATCTGGAGTTGAGCCATTAGATTTTACAAAGTTAGCGAGCTTCACGTTTTGTGAGCCAGACTTTGAACGCTTCCCTAATTTACGACTGGCTCTAGAAGCATCTAAGTTAGGACAAGGAGCAACAACCGTGCTAAATGCGAGCAATGAAATTGCAGTTGAAGCATTTTTACAAAGACAAATATCATTTACAGACATCGCAAAACTGAACGAATGTTGTTTAGAGCAACTAGGTGGCAACAAGCCTAAGTCTATCGATGACATTTTGTTATTAGATAGTCAAACCAGACAAATAGCGTTAGAAAAAATCTCCGAAGGGATAAATGTTTAATGGACATATTAATAAACGTAGTGAGCTTTCTAGTCGCCTTAGGTATTTTAGTATTTGTTCATGAATATGGGCATTACTGGGTTGCTCGTAAAAATGGTGTAGAAGTACTTCGTTTTGCTATTGGCTTTGGTAAGCCTATTTATTCTTGGATTGGTAAAAACGGAACTGAATATGTAATTGGTCTAATACCACTGGGTGGATACGTCAGAATGCTTGATGGCCGAGTAGACGACGTGCCTGATCATAAGAAGTCGGTTTCATTTGATCAAAAACACGTGCTTAGACGAATTTCGATTGTTGCTGCAGGCCCATTAGCGAACTTTATATTTGCAGTAGTATTAATATTTGTCATGTTACTAATTGGAGTACCAGCTTTAAAGCCAGTCATAGGTGATGTTCAAGAAAACTCTGCAGCAGCTGAAGCGGGACTTCAAACAAACGATCTCATTATCAAAATAGATGAAAACAGTGTTAATGATTGGTCTTCAGTGCAATATAAACTAATAGATCAAATTGGAAATCCAACTATTCCAATGTCAGTAATGCGAAATGAAAAAGAACTCGCAATTAATGTAAAAACCGCACAATGGAAAGTAGAAGATGGCGAGCTATTCTCTTCTCTTGGTTTTACACCTTTTTCACCGGAAGCAACTCTGAGTTTAAATTACATTGATGAAAATGGGCCTGCAAAAGCCGCAGGCTTTTTAGTTGACGATTTGCTCGTTGCTTTTGACGAAATTGAACTTGAGTCATGGTCACAAGCCGTAGAAATTATCACTGATTCAGCAGGTAAAGCAATTGAAGCTAAGGTGCTACGCGATGGCAGTATACAAACCCTTACTGTAAGGCCAGCAAACAGACCTACGCAGGAAGGGTTTTCACAAGGCTATCTAGGGGTTGCACCAAAATTTGAAGAGTGGCCAAAAGACTATGTATTTACTAATCAATATGCTATTTTGCCCGCTATAAGTCAGTCTTTTGTTAAAACGTGGGATTTAATCAAACTCACTTTTAATATGATTGGGAAGTTTGTCACTGGTGCCATTGGTCTAGAAAATTTAAGTGGTCCAATAGCTATTGCCCAAGGCGCTGGTATTAGTGCTCAAAGCGGTTTTGTATATTTTATAAGTTTTATGGCGCTAATTAGTGTCAATTTAGGTGTTGTAAACCTTTTGCCTTTACCAGTGTTGGATGGCGGGCACCTAATGTATTTTATTATTGAACTTATTAGAGGCAAGCCTGTCTCTGATAGGGTACAGGAAATGGGGTTCCGGTTCGGTGCTATTGCACTGTTCATGATTATGGGAATCGCTTTATTTAATGATTTTGGCCGTTTATAGTGCGTTGTGAACGGTCAGTAGTAGTTGTATTGGAATTAAAATAATAATGAAACAAATCTTAATTGGTATTTTTTTAGTAAGTGCGAGTTGGTTGTCTGATGCCAATGAAGAAAAGTTTGTCATTGAAGATATTCAAGTAAATGGCCTTCAACGAGTAGCTTTAGGTGCTGCGTTAACTCATATTCCCTTTAATGTAGGCGATCAGATTTCAGAGTTCTACGTTGCACAATCCATAAAGAAGCTTTATTCATCTGGTTTTTTTGCAAACATCGAAGCGTATCGTGAAGGCAATAAAATTATATTCAAAGTAGCTGAACGTCCGACTATTAGTTCCATTGAATTTGATGGAAATAGCGATATTAAAGACGAACAACTACAACAAAGTTTAAATGATAGTAATATTCGAATTGGCGAGGCCTTAGACAAAACGATCATAGGTACTGTAGAGTCAGGCCTTATGGACTTCTATCATAGTGTTGGTAAATACAATGCTTCAATCAAGTCTACTGTGACCTATCTCCCAAGAAATCGAGTTAAGCTAAAGTTCGATTTTATCGAAGGCGATGCAGCGTCAATTCAACAAATTAACATTGTCGGCAATGACGTTTTCTCAGATGACGAATTACTGTCTAAAATTGAAAGTAAACAAAACCTTTCTTGGTGGCAGTTTATGGATAATGACCGTTACCAAAAGCAAACGCTGAAAGGCGATATGGAATCTATTAAGGATTATTATCTAGAAAAAGGTTATTTGAAATATAACCTTGAATCTACTCAAGTGTCTGTTGCACCAAATAAAGAGTCCGTTTACGTTACTTTTAACGTTGATGAAGGCGAACCGTATACAGTAACTGGTTTTGACTTAATAGGTGACCTGTTAGATCAAGAAGACTTTATTCGTAAAATAGTCCCTATTAGAGCGGGTGAGTATTACAACGGTGAATTGGTCACATATACAGAAGAAATGATCACTAAGTACTTAGGCCGATTTGGTTATGCAAATGCTAAAGTTCAGACAATTCCAGAAGCAAATGATGAAACTAAAGAAGTTGCACTAACAATATCTGTAACACCAGGCAAACGAGTTTACGTTCGTCGTATTAGGTTTGTAGGTAACTTCTCAACGTCAGATGAAGTTTTACGCCGAGAACTACGACAGTTCGAAGGGGCAACGCTTTCTAATAACCTACTAGAAATGTCAAAAACATTAATTCAACGACTTAAGTATATTGAAACAGTAGATTTCAGTACTCAGGCTTTACCTGGTCAAGAAGATCAAGTTGATGTAGTTTTTACAATTAAAGAGCAAGCGTCAGGAGCTTTCCAGGCAGGTATTTCTTATGGTGACTATACCGGACTAGCTTTTAATACCTCTATTCAGCAGGAAAACTTTTTAGGTACGGGTAATTCAGTTGGTATTGGTCTTAATACGTGGAAAGCGCAACAGACTATTTCATTGAATTATACGGATAATTACTTTACTGATGATGGTGTAGCACTAGGTGGGCAGATTGCGTACAGTAATTATGATGCATCTAAAGTGAACCTTGTTACATATTCTCGTAAAACAGTCAGTGTAGGACCAACACTAAGTTGGCCAGTAATGGAAAACAACCGAGTTAGTGTTGGAGTTGCTTATAAAGATATCGAAATATCTTCATTGCAACCATACGACCAAATAAAACGTTTTGCGGATGGCTTTATAGACCCAACTGACCCTGATGCAGAATATGACTTTGAAAGTTTCGAAGCTAATATTGGCTGGACTAGAAATACATTAAACAGAGGTGTATTCCCATCAAACGGCTCGAGTCAGTATTATGGTTTCAAAGTTTCAGTGCCGGGCTCAGATGTTGAGTATTTCAAATTTAATTTTGATTCGAAGTTCTACTTCCCATTAACTAACGACCACAAATGGACGCTATTAACGCGATTCGAAGCTAACTATGGTAATGGCTATGGTACGTTAGATAGCGGTGACCAAACGTTACCGTTTTGGGAAAACATGCAGCAACGTTCTAACGACCTGCGTGGCTTTGAAAGTAATACAATTGGTCCTAAAGGTATCATAAGAAACCCTCAGGGAATTACTGGAGCGCCTAATGGTGTTGGCGGTACTGACAGCATTATAATTGGAACAAGCTCAGACATTATTAGTACAACTTATAGAGCAACCGGTGGTAATGCCTCGGTGTTCGGTGGAATTGAATTAATCACACCTACACCATTTTTATCAGATGAGTTTTCAAATTCAGTGAGAACCTCTATTTTTGTAGACGCTGGTAACGTATGGGATACAGAGTTCGATTTGAGTGATTATGATGAACTTGCTGAGTCAGAACAGTCAAAGTTAGTTGATTATTCTGATCCAGGTCGTTATCGTGTATCTGCAGGTATTAGTCTTCAGTGGTTATCAGCAATGGGACCTTTAGTATTCACATGGTCAAGACCATTAAAAGAATATGAAGAAGATGAACATGAAGTATTTAGTTTTAATATCGGAACTACCTTTTAGGAAAACAGTTCTTTAATTTTGGAGTAAAAAATGACACTAGCAAAAAAAATCTTAGCCTTAACAACGGGCATCTTATTTTCGGTTACGGCTTGGGCTGAATCGATTGCAGTAGTAGACGTTCAAAAAGTAGTTGCGCAGTTGCCTCAAATGGCTGCAATGCAACAACTGTTACAAAAAGAGTTTGCTGGTGCAGCAGAAGAAGTTGAAAAGCTCAAAAGCGACATTCAGTTCAGTATGGAAAAATTCCAACGTGAATCAATGACAATGAGCCAAGAGCAACAAGAAAAGCTACGTAGCGACATTGAGCAAATGCAACAATCATATCAAGCTAAAGCTCAACCTCTACAAGAAGAGATTCGTCGTCGCCAGACTGAAGAGCGTAATAAAATCATGGCTATCGTGAAAACAGCCGTTGATGAAGTTGCAGCAGAGAAAAAGATTGATGTTGTATTTCAAGCTCAATCAGTAGCGTTTGTTAAGCCGGAAAAAGACATTACTGGCCTTGTAGTAGAAAAAGCAAGTAAAGCTAAGTAAAATTACATCACTATAGTGAAGCCCACTTTAGGTTCTAGAGTGGGTTTTTTTGTATCTGGAGATTTTTAATGAAATTTACGCTTAAAGAATTAGCTGATTGGATTTCCTCTGAGTCTGGGCTGAAAGTGACGGTTCAAGGCGATGAAAATTTTACTATTAGAAAAATAGCTACTATTGGCGCTGCAACAGAAAGTGACATTACTTTTTTAGCAAATAAAAAATACCAAAAGCACTTAGAAAGCTCTAATGCTGGATGTGTCATTCTTGCTCCTGACATGGCGAATGTCTGGAGCAAAGCAGCATTAGTCATGGAAAACCCATATGTTGGTCTTGCTCTTGTGGCTCAGAAGCTCGATACAACCCCACAACAAGTTAAGACGATTGCGCCTTCCGCTGTTATTGGTAAAACCGCAACTATCGGCAGAAATGTAGCCATAGGCCCGAATGTAGTAATAGAAGATGATGTTATTATTGGCGATAACGCACAGATCGGAGCAGGTTGCTTCATCGGACAGGGTACAATACTCGGTGCAGGCACAAGACTATGGCCAAATGTTACGCTTTATCACAATGTAACGATCGGCCCAAATTGTACAATCCAAGGCAACTCAGTAATTGGTGCAGACGGTTTTGGCTACGCACCACTACATAGAAATGGAAACCAAAACTGGATCAAAATTCCTCAATTAGGCGGCGTTACTATTGGTGAAGGCACTGAGATTGGTGCTAATACAACAATAGATCGCGGTGCAATCGAAGATACAGTTATTGGTATTGGCGTTATTTTAGATAATCAAATTCAGCTTGGTCATAACGTTGAGATTGGCGACTATACCGCAATCGCTGCTGGGACACTGATAGCAGGTAGCACTACGGTTGGTTGTAATGTCACCATTGGTGGTGGTGTTGGTATAGCGGGCCATTTAAATATTTGCGATAAAGCTTATATTACTGGGCGAACCTTTATCATTAACGATATAATGACGCCTGGCGTATATTCATCAGGGATGCCTGCAACAACAAATAAAGAGTGGCGCAATAATGCGGCACGCTATAGAAAATTGACTGAACTATTTAATCGGGTGAGAACTTTAGAAAAGAAGATACCGTAGTAGTTTAGATTGCAGCTTGTAAGGAGACAAATTTTGTCTGAGCAATTGAATACATTTGAAATTGAAGAAATCATGTCATACCTGCCACATAGATACCCTATGTTGCTAATTGATCGAGTGATAGATTACAAAGTTGGTGAAACTTTGCACGCAATAAAAAACGTGACAATAAATGAACCAATTTTTACTGGTCACTTTCCTGGGAAACCTGTTTTTCCAGGAGTATTGATTCTTGAAGCTATGGCTCAGGCAACTGGATTATTAGGGTTTAAGACTATTGAAGCTCAAAAGGGTGAAGTTGATCCAAATGAGCTATATTTATTTGCAGCAATTGATAATGCTCGTTTTAAACAACCGGTAACCCCAGGAGACCAAATACACTTCCATGTTAAGTTTATCAAAGAGCGTCGTGGTATTTGGAAATTCTCTGGTGAAGCGCTAGTCGATGGTAAAATCGCCGCAAGTGCAGAGATAATGTGTGCTAGGCGCGTACTTTAGTTTAACTAATTAATAAAAGAGACTTTGATTTGATACACGAAACCGCAATCATTTCTGAAAAAGCAAAACTAGGCAAAAATGTAAGTGTTGGCCCTTATTCTATCATTGGTGACGATGTAGTTATTGGTGACAATACAGTGATTCATAGTCACGTAGTTGTAAAAGGCCCTAGTATTATTGGCAGTAATAATGAAATCTTCCAGTTTTCATCGGTAGGTGAAGATTGCCAAGACAAGAAATATGACGGCGAACCAACTCGACTAGAGATTGGTGATAACAATATTATTCGTGAAAATGTAACCATTCACCGTGGTACGATTCAAGATCAAAGCCTAACTAAAATTGGTAGTAATAACCTGTTTATGGCCTATACCCACGTTGCTCATGATTGCATGATAGGTGACAACGTTATTTTTGCTAATAATGCCAGTGTGGCAGGCCACGTTCATGTAGGTGATTGGGCAATATTAGGTGGAATGGTTGGTGTGCATCAGTTTGTTCATATTGGCGCGCATAGCTTTATTGGTTTAAACAGTATTGTTGTTAAAGACGTTCCTCCGTATATTTTAGCTGCTGGTAATGGCGCTGAACCAAAAGGGTTAAACTCTGAAGGGTTAAAGCGTCGTGGTTTTAGTACAGAACAGATTAGTGCCATCAAATCGGCCTATCGTACCTTTTATAGAAAAGGCCTTAAAGTGTCAGAGGCATTAGAGGAAATTGATGATTCTGATCCGTCAGTGGCTGACTTTACTAATTTTGTAAAACAATCTTCGCGTGGCATAATTCGTTAAATTAGCAATTCTACTCGCGTAGAAAGTACTCAAATAGAAAGAGAAATATGTCGACCTTAAAAATAGGCATAGTTGCTGGAGAACACTCTGGTGACTTATTGGGCGCTGACTTAATGTCGGCGCTTTCTGATCTAGCTAAACAACAAAGTTTAACCATTGAATATCGAGGTGTTGCCGGCCCTAAGATGATGGCCCTCGGCGCAACAAGTTATTTTGATATGGAAGAGCTCTCAGTAATGGGAATTGTTGAAATATTAAAACGACTTCCTCGTCTTTTAAAAAAACGAAAACAGCTCATTGCAGATTTAATCGATTGGCAGCCCGATGTTGTTATTGGTATTGATGCGCCTGAGTTTAATTTAGGGTTAGAACTTAAATTAAAAGAGCAGGGCATTAAAACAGTACATTACGTTAGTCCCTCGGTTTGGGCTTGGCGTCAGTCTAGGGTGAAAACTATTAAAAAAGCGGTGGATAAAGTTCTGGCTTTGTTACCCTTTGAAAAAGCATTTTATGACAAACATGATGTCCCTTGCGATTTTGTGGGCCATACATTAGCAGACCAAATCCCCGTTGGAAGTCAAAAGCAAGAGTGCCGAGCGGAGCTTGGACTTGAGGCTGAAACAAAAGTACTGGCTGTATTACCTGGCAGTCGTGGCTCAGAAATTAAGTTTTTATTAGCGCCATTTTTAGAAGCAGCTCAAGAGCTAAAACTTACGTTTCCTACTCTGGTTATTTTGGTGCCAGCGGTTAACGAATTTAGAGCAAAACAAATCCAAACTATTATTGATGAGCAGTTTGCAGATTTAGATGTTAACGTCTCTATCGCTAACGCTCGAGTCGTTATGGGAGCCGCGGATGTTGTTTTATTAGCGTCAGGTACGGCTACATTAGAAACCATGTTAATGAAAACGCCAATGGTAACGGCCTACAAGGTCAGTTGGTTTAGCCATGAGATATTTAAAAGACTCATTAAAACGCCATTTTTTACCCTACCAAATTTATTGGCAGGTAAAGAAATTGTGCCTGAATTAATACAAGATGACGCTTCAGTAGAAAACTTGGTGAGTCATGTTAAGCCAATGCTTGAGCATACGAATACACAAATGATTGACCAGTTTACTAAGTTGCATGTTGAAATAAAAAGAGATGCAAGTGCAAGGGCTGCTAACTCTGTTTGGCAGTTACTTGATATAAATAATAAATAGTCATTGGTTGAGATAAGTTAACCAGAGAAGTAGATAAAGAGAAGCTTGCCATGTCAGTCATATTTAATGCAGAAAATTTTGTTCGTCCTAACGTATTGTTAATAGCTGGTGTTGATGAGGTTGGAAGAGGTCCTTTAGTGGGAGACGTGGTGACTGCTGCCGTTATATTAGACCCAAATAAGCCCATAGAAGGGCTGACAGATTCTAAAAAGCTATCAGAAAAAAAACGAACGGCACTAGCGGAAATCATAAAACGTGATGCGTTAGCTTGGGCAATTGGACGAGCGGATCCTAGTGAAATCGATGAGTTAAATATTTTACACGCCACTATGTTGGCCATGCAACGAGCGGTAGCAAGGTTAGATATACAACCAGAGCATGTTTTAATAGATGGTAACCGTGTTCCAGAGTTACCTATTGCTGGAAATGCCGTTGTTAAGGGTGACGCACTTGTTCCAGAGATCAGTGCTGCATCCATTATTGCAAAGGTCGCAAGAGACCAAGAAATGGATGAGCTTGACCAAATACATCCAGAATATGGTTTTGCTAAACATAAAGGTTATCCAACAAAACTTCACTTTGAAATGCTTGCTAAATATGGTCCAACACCGCACCATAGAAAAAGCTTTAAACCAGTGCAAAAAGCCCTGGGTTTGAGTTAAGCTTTAACGTCACTTTACAAAATTTCTGAACAAGTTAAATCGCTCAGAAAAATTTTACTTTGTACCACTAATAAGAATAATACTACTTATGTCAGAAGCTTTAAGTTCGTCCGCCACTTCAATATCAGATCCTAAATTTGTGCATCTCAGGGTCCATAGTGATTTCTCTATGATGGACGGGCTTGCAAAAGTTAAGGCAATTTTAGCGCGAGCTTCAGAGCAATCCATCCCCGCAATTGCATTAACAGATCAAATGAACCTGTGTGGACTCGTTAAGTTTTACGAAGGTGCGCACGGTAAAGGTATAAAACCCATCATTGGAGTTGATGTTTGGGTTAAACGAGCAGATGACGAGCCGTTATTTAGACTTACCTTATTAGCTAAGAACAATGATGGTTATAAAAATATAACCACGCTAATCTCAAAAGCCTATCTTAGAGGTTCACTGCTTGGCAAAGTAGCTATTGATAAAGAGTGGCTAGTAGAGCACAAAGAGGGCGTCATCATATTATCTGGCGCTACGGCTGGCGATGTTGCCTATGCGTTAAGTAAACACAACAAAAAGCTATTGGCTGAAGTTACAGATTTTTATACAACACACTTTCACGATCACTTTTACATAGAGTTAACTCGTACTGGCAGGGCAAATGAAGCCATGTACGTGGAGCAGGCATTAGATCTTGCTGAGCAATTAGAGTTACCAGTTGTTGCGACAAATGAAACTGTATTTTTAGACGCTTCTGACTTTGAAGCTCATGAAGTGCGAGTTTGTATAAACCAAAAACGTACTATCGACGATAAAAATCGCCCAAAAGATTATAGCGCAGAGCAATACTTGAAAACTGAAGAGCAAATGTTGGAGCTTTTCGCCGATGTGCCTTCAGCGCTTCAAAACAGTGTTGAAATAGCCAAACGTTGTAATGTCACGGTTCAGTTAGGGACTTACTTCTTGCCGGAGTGTCCAACGGACGGAATGACGGAAGGTGACTTCTTAGTCAAATTGTCTGAAGAAGGGCTAGAGGAACGATTAGAGTTTCTATTCCCTGACGAAGCAGAACGTGCTGAGAAACGAGTAGAGTATGATGAGCGTCTTGATATAGAGCTTAAAGTAATCAACCAAATGGGGTTTCCTGGTTACTTCTTGATCGTTGCTGAGTTCATTCAGTGGAGTAAAGACAATAACATTCCTGTTGGCCCTGGACGTGGTTCTGGTGCTGGTTCATTAGTGGCGTATGCGTTAAAGATTACCGACCTAGATCCACTTGAATTTGCTTTGTTATTTGAGCGATTCCTGAATCCAGAACGTGTTTCAATGCCCGATTTTGATATTGACTTCTGTATGGATCGCCGTGACGAAGTAATTGATCACGTTGCTGAGCTATATGGGCGTGACGCCGTATCCCAGATTATTACTTTTGGTACATTAGCCGCAAAAGCCGTAATTCAGTCAGTAGGACGCGTGCTTGGCCAACCCTTTGGCTTTTTTGACCGCATTTCAAAACTAGTGCCGGGAGACCCTGGTATCACATTGGAAAAAGCGTTTAAGGCGGAGCCTCAACTAGAGCAACTTTATAATCAAGATGAAGAAGTTCGCGAGCTTATTGATATGGCTCGTAAACTAGAGGGTGTTACTCGAGGCGCAGGTAAGCATGCTGGTGGTGTTGTTATAGCCCCTACTAAAATCACTGATTTTGCACCATTGTATTGTGATGATGATGGTAATAACCCAGTTACGCAATTTGATAAAAATGATGTTGAGACTGCTGGTCTCGTTAAGTTTGACTTCTTAGGGTTAAGAACGTTAACCATTTTACAATGGGCGATTGATATGGCGAACAGCCGTATTGATGATCCAGCTAAACATGTTGATATCACTTCAATTGATATGGCAGACCCAGCAAGTTTTAGAATGCTGATGAACTCAGAGACAACCGCGGTATTCCAGTTGGAATCCTCGGGTATGAAAAGTCTGATTAAAAAACTTCAGCCTGATACTTTTGAAGACATTATCGCCCTAGTTGCACTATTCAGACCTGGTCCATTAGATTCGGGCATGGTTGACAACTTTATAGAACGTAAACATGGTCGAGAAGAAGTTGCTTACCCAGATCATGATTATCAGCACGATTGCTTAAAAGAAATTCTAGAACCGACCTACGGGATCATTCTGTATCAAGAACAGGTAATGCAGATTGCTCAGGAAATGGCGGGTTACTCACTAGGTGGCGCCGACCTTTTACGTCGAGCCATGGGTAAGAAAAAGCCAGAAGAAATGGAAAAGCAGCGCTCCTCCTTTGCTGAAGGGTCAAAGAACAACAATATTGACCCTGAACTTGCCATGAAGATTTTTGACTTGGTTGAAAAGTTTGCTGGTTACGGTTTTAACAAATCTCACTCTGCTGCATACGCCTTAGTTTCCTATCAAACATTGTGGATGAAATGTCACTACCCATCTGAGTTTATGGCGGCGGTAATGTCTGCGGACATGGATAATACTGACAAAATAGTAACGTTAGTTGATGAATGTGATCGTATGAAGCTAACTATTGAGCCACCTGATGTTAACTCCGGTTCTTATAAGTTTACGGTTAATGACGAAGGCCACGTAGTTTATGGTATTGGCGCCATCAAAGGGGTTGGTGAAGGTCCAGTTGAAGCCATACTTGAAGCACGGGAAGAAGGCGGGCGATTTACTGATTTATTTGATTTCTGTGCACGAGTAGATGTTAAACGAATAAACAAGCGTGTAATGGAAAAGCTGGTACTAGCAGGGGCGTTAGATCAGTTAGGGCCAGAGCCTCATACTCAAGAGAATAGAGCCATTATTATGGCATCGCTTGAAGACGCTATGAAAGCCGCTACTCAACATGCTAAAAACGCGGATTTAGGTCAGTCAGACTTATTTGGTTTATTTGATACTGAACATGAAGAAGTGCAACCTCAGTTTAAAACAGCAACTTTATGGCCTGACGCTACCTGGCTGCAAGGTGAAAAAGATACCCTTGGACTTTTCTTAACGGGTCATCCAATAAATGCATATCGTAAAGAGTTGAGGCACTACACAAAAATAAAGCTGTCGGAAGTTGAGCCTACTCGCAGAGACCAAATGGTGACAGTTTGTGGATTGATAATTGACATGCGAGTGCTAGTCAATAAAAAAGGAAATCAATGGGCACTGGTAACTTTAGATGACAAAAGTGGTCGTTTAGACTTCAGATTATTTCCAGAACAATTTGAGCAATTCAAAGATTTGTTGCAAAGTGGTGAAATTATAGTCGTTTCTGGACAGGTCAGCTTTGATAATTACAGTGACGGCAATACAATGACCGGGCGTGATGTTATGTCTTTAACAATGGCGCGTGAAAAATTCGTTAGAAATATAAAGCTAGACGTTGCCGGTGAGTCACAAGCCACTAGTGTAATGAATAGTTTAAAACGAATATTATTGCCATATAAAGATGGAACAACACCAATACGAATTGGCTATCAAAATGAATTGGCAAGTGCAGAGTTAGAGCTAGGAACAGCGTGGCGAGTTACGCCGGATGAACAGTTGTTCGTAGATGTAATAGAGCACTTGGCTATTGAGCCTAAATTAGAATTCTAGTATTCATGTAAATTAAATCATGGATAGAAAATAAAAGTGAACTGGTGAAAGAATGAGTCTCAATTATCTTGAGTTTGAACAACCGATTGCTGAGTTAGAAGCAAAAATAAATGAATTACAAAATGTTAACCGCGGTGGCGAGTTAGATTTAGGGTTAGAGCAAGAAATCTCTAACTTAAAAGAGAAAAACCGTGAATTAACAGAAAAGATTTTTGGAAACCTTGGTGCTTGGCAAGTTGCCCAAATAGCAAGACACCCACTTCGTCCATATACTAAAGACTATATCGAGCGCATATTTACTGAGTTTGATGAGTTAGCGGGTGACCGCACGTACGCAAATGATTTAGCGATTGTTGGTGGTATTGCACGTTTAGATGATGAGCCAGTTATGATTATTGGTCAGCAAAAAGGTCGTGATACAGCAGAAAAAATTAAACGTAACTTTGGTATGCCTAAACCAGAAGGTTATCGTAAAGCACTTCGCCTAATGGAAATGGCAGAGCGTTTTGATATGCCAATTATCACATTCATTGATACGCCAGGAGCGTATCCAGGAATAGGTGCAGAAGAACGTGGTCAAAGCGAAGCTATTGCTCGTAACTTAAAAGTAATGTCAGGTTTAAAAGTACCGGTTATTTGTACTGTAATTGGTGAAGGTGGCTCAGGTGGAGCGTTAGCAATTGGGGTTGGCGATCGAGTTAACATGTTGCAATACGCAACGTACTCGGTTATTTCGCCAGAAGGTTGTGCGTCTATTTTGTGGAAAAGCGCGGCAAAAGCGCCAGATGCTGCGGATGCAATGGGCATTACAGCGAACAAAATCAAAGAGCTAGACTTAATTGATAATATTATTTCAGAGCCTCTTGGTGGCGCACACAGAGACATGGATAAAATGGCCTCAAACTTAAAGCAACGTTTAAAACAAGATTTAACGGATCTTAGAACATTGTCAAAAGAAGAGCTGCTAGATAAGCGTTACAATCGTTTGATGGCGTTTGGCTATTTATAAACAAAAAAGTATCGTATTATTAAAGCCATCTTTTAGATGGCTTTTTTTATGCCTGTTTATCATCAAACTAAACATTAAAATTGAGACTCATGAGCACTGTTAGTCAATCAGCTACCGCACTTAATCCACTCCATTTGTATCGGTCTTTACAAGATTTAAACGTTATAACTGCAGACAATACAACACAGCCCTCTATTGTCGTTGCACTCAGTGGTGGATTAGATTCTATGGTGATGTTAAGACTAATGTTAGAGCTAAGGTATCAGTTCCAAGTTAGCTTTAGCGCAATACATATTAATCATGGTTTGAGTGAAAATGCAGATGACTGGCAATCGTTCGTAACTCAATATTGTCAGATAAATGATATCGAACTTTCTTGTCATCAACTCGTATTAGAAAAAACCGCTCAACGCTCACTTGAGCAAATAGCTAGAGATGCAAGGTACGCCGTTTTTGCCGATAGTTTACCCGTTGGCACGTTTGTTCTAACTGGACATCATTTATTGGACCAAGTTGAAACCTTTATGATGCGACTATCAAGAGGTTCAGGTAGCAAAGGATTATCTGCGATGCGTCCATGTGCAGACTTGCCAAACAGCATGGGTCAAAGTAAACAGATAAGGTTAGTTAGGCCACTATTATCACTATCAAAGGCTGAGTTAATTCAATATGCAAAACAAGAGTTTTTAGACTGGATTGAAGATGAAAGTAACGCATGTTTAGACTTTGACAGAAATTTCATACGCCATAAAGTTTCGCCTACATTAACGGAACGTTGGCCGCATATGGCTAGCGCAATTAAAACAACAACCGATTTACTGTCTAGAGAAAGTGACTTGTTGTATTTGTACTTGCAACAGGACCTGTCTGGTTTAATTGAGAACAGAGTTTTCGGTTTTGAGTGTTTAAATTTAGCTAAACTAGCGCAGTTAGACGCATTAAAACAACCAGAGCTTGTTCGGCTTTTCATCGCAAACCATACTACAAGAACGCCCTCTAGAAATGTATTAACTGAAGTAATGACAACGGTTATTAATAGTAAAGAAGATAGCCAAGCATTAGTGGAATTTAGTGGTTATTCGTTGCGACAATATAGAGGTTATTTGTATTGTTTAAAGCTTACTTCAGAAGCGGTACCACAAACTTTAACGCTAGATACACGATCAGATGAGCCTCTGTCCGAGAAGCCACATTCAAACGAACTAATGTTAGGTGGTTTGGTAGCGGCAGATAAGACTCAGACTTATTCACAAGAGTTACCATCAGGCAGTCTGTTTGCGGGCAAAACCTTTTCGGTCATTGTAATGCCGAGCTTTTTTAAAGAATGTCACCGTTTTAACCAGGTAGAAGCTGATTCAGAAAAGAATGCTGAGTTATTAGTTCAAGTTAAATGGGGCCAAACTGTAGGTAAAATCCAACCCAACGCTAAGTCTGGTAACAAAAAAGTATCTGAGTTATTGAAACAAAAAGGCTGTCCAGCTTGGTTAAGAGAAAGAATGCCAAACGTTTATATAAATAACCAGCTAGCAGCGGTTGGGGACGTTGCGGTTGCTTTTGAACTGCAACCGCATATTAAGGTTCAATTAGATTGATGACAAAAAGTTACGTTAGTTATTAATAAACTAAGCAAATTTAACGCAATTTTTACCGGCTTGTTTAGCTTGGTAAAGTGCTTTGTCCGCTTTAGCAAAAATAGTGCTTTCTAAGTCTTCGGTAGCGCTTATAGCAGCACCAATACTTACGCTAACATGAAACTTTTTAACAATATCAGAGTCTTTCACCGTACTTAAAAGGCGATTTGAAACAATGGATGCAGAGCTCTTTTTATCGTGTTCCAAAATAATAGCAAACTCGTCGCCACCAAATCTGAAAAACTGATCGGTATTTCTCAAACACTTGTTGGCAAGATTTACAAACTGAACTAAAAGTTCATCCCCCGTTTGGTGACCAAAATTATCGTTCACTTGTTTAAAATTATCTAAATCCATCACAAGTAAAGAAAATGGTGTGTTATAGCGCTTGGAATGTGAAATGGCTCTTGAAATCGCCTCGTTGTAACTAGTCCTGTTTCCTATTCCCGTTAAAGAGTCTTTCAAAGCTAACTGTTGTAATTGCCAAAAAGCCAAAGCGTTGCGTAATGGAAATACCAGTCGCTTCTGAAAATTGCTCAATGACGAGAGTAAAATGTCAGTGATTGGCTTTTGAGAATGGTATAAAACACGACCCATTAATTGGTCATGGATTCGAATTGGTAACGCTAGTGTCTCACAACCTTTTGCTGCCTTACCTGTAGTGAATCTGCCATGGTAAGTTTCTAAATCAATCGCACTGATTTTAAAACTATTGGAAAGCGCTTCTAAAAAGATGGTAAGTTGTTGTTCAATATCTAGTGTTGTTTGTAATTGTTCAACTAACGATATCTGGTCATTATAGCCTGTCTGGTATCCTGCCCAGTTTGTTAACAAGGCTGCATTTGAGTCAGGGTTTATTACGTCTAGGTGACTAATATAATCCACTGATGCCTCCAAAATTGATAATAAGATAAAATTCTAATTGTACTAAGCGAAAGTCATGCCAGTTATGCAATAAACTGATAAATAAAGAATAAATATAGTGGTCAAAAGATGTTCTGCTACACTGACAGAATGCCGTCGGCAAACACTGGTCAAATAAGAGGTTTAAACACGTAGATTATGGAACATGGGATTTTTCTAGAGTTAATCTTTTTACTGGCCACCTCTGTGTTTTTAGTATGGTTATTTAAACGGTTTAAACTGCCGGCCATTTTAGCTTACTTAGTGGCAGGCGTAATTGCAGGTCCGCAGGTGATGAGTGTTATCTCAGATCCTAAAGATTTACTCATAGTTGCCGAATTGGGCATCGTTTTTCTGCTATTTAGTTTAGGACTCGAATTTTCTGTACCAAAGTTAGTGGCCATGCGGCATCTGGTTTTTGGTGTCGGCAGTGCCCAAGTTATTCTGACACTAATAATATTCATGCTCATATTTGTTGGTTTAAACCATTCTTGGAGCAGTGCATTTATTATCGGTAGTATCTTTGCTTTATCCTCTACTGCCGTTGTTGTTAAATCTCTTAACGAAACTGGGCTTACTCAAACAAAGCGCGGGCAAGTTGCTATAAGCATTCTGTTATTTCAAGATATAGCGGTGGTTGCTTTTTTAATCGCTATTCCAATACTTGGAGGGGACGGGGAAAGCAGTTTATTGTTGGCTATTTTAATTGCTCTAGGCAAAGGGGCTATAGTCGTTGCTATATTGCTCTCCGTTGGCAAGTGGATATTACCAAAAATATTCAATCAAGTTGCTCAAGTTCGCACCGATGAACTATTTGTACTCACCGCCATACTCGTTACTGTTCTAGCTGGCACGCTCACGAGCTTTTTCGGTCTTTCAATGGCACTGGGTGCATTTTTAGCTGGCATGATGCTGAGTGAGAGCCAATATAAACATCAGTTAGAAGCTGATATCCGGCCGTTCAGAGATATTTTGATGGGGTTGTTCTTTATTTCCGTAGGTACGGCTCTAAACCTCCATGCAATGGTAAGCCAATGGGCTTTTATATTAAGCGCCATTGCGGTCATGCTCATTATTAAAACACTGATTATTAGGCATGTCTCAGTCTTAGCAGGGGAAACCAGTGCGGATGGCTGGTCTACCGGACTAATGTTATTCCAAATGGGAGAGTTTGGCTTTGTTCTAGTGGCATTAGCACAACAATTTGAACTGTTATCATCGGAGCTTGCTGCAGCATTATTAGGTGTAGGTGTGATAAGTATGGCGGTAACACCTAGTATTATTAGTAATGATAAAAAGCTGGTTTTGGCAGGAGGCCGACTATTTGGTAAAAAAGAGCAGCAGCATAATGAGTCCACGGAAGCTGAATTTGAAACCAATCTAAAAGGTCATGTCATTATTTGTGGCTTTGGCCGAGTTGGTCAAACAGTTAGTCGTTTCCTTAAATCCGAAGCTGTGCCTTATGTTGTGCTTGATGTTGATCCCGTTCGAGTTGCTGAAGCGCAAGCGGCTGGTGAAAATGTTCAGTTTGGACATGCACGTGACAAAGCGATTTTAAATGCCGTGAAAGTAAGCGACGCAAAGCTGGTGGTCATTACTTTTGGTGATTTAACAAAAACACAAACGGTAATCAATAATGTTAAGCAGTGCTCATCCTCTGCTCGAATAATGGTTCGTACTAAATCAGATGAACATATGGCGTTTATCCTTGAAGAGGGAGCAGATCAAGTGGTCCCTGAGGCTATTGAGGGCAGTTTAATGCTTGTATCTCAGGTATTGTTCGAATCTGGTGTTCCTATGTCTCGAGTCTTAAGGCGAATTCGTAAGGAACGTGAAAATAGATACGGTCAAATGCATGGCTTTTATCAAGGTGAAGGCACGGAAATATCATCGGATAAAAGAGACTTATTAGAGTTTATTCATGCAATAGCGATTCCGGAAGATGCTTTTGCAGTAGGTAAAACGTTAGCGGAACTAAGAATCGTGGAGCGCCGCATTGATATTATCGGCTTGCGAAGAGAGCGCGAAGAGATATCAAACCCTGAGCTTGATACCGTAGTAAAAGCTCAGGACATAATTGTAGTGAAAGGAAAGCCGCGTCGAGTGGAGCGTATAGAGCGCTTTTTAATGACAGGATAAACCTTGTTTTTATTTAGCCTTGGCCTTTGATAAATTTGCCTTTAGTTCGGCGGCCGTGCCCAGCTCCAAAAACTCTAATATTTCGTCGATGCGCTCCATGCCATCTTCGTAGCCAATTTGAATAAGCTTTTCGGTAAATGGCTTTTCAAATAAAATATAGCTAAGCAAAGCAGACTCTTCATTCTGTTTTACACCAAAAAAACGCATTAAAAATTTAATCGCTGGCGATAGGTTTTTATAATAGTGTCGAGCTAATTTATTAAAGTTTCTAGACGGGTTAATAAGTAGCGTATCGATATGTTTTAAACCTGTTTTTTCAGTAGGCGCGTATTCTAAGGTTTTGTTAATCCGTTCTAATCTTTCCAAGTCAGCATTCATAGAGTCAGTAAATACGGTATCTAATAAATGGCCTGTTATAGCGGCTGAATTGGGGTGAAACTCAGACTGACCATAGTATTTGTCTTGATTTGGTTGCTCAACACCGAGTATCAAAATTTTGTCTGCACCTAGATGAATGGCAGGACTTAGCGGACTCAGTTGATGTATAGCTCCATCGCCATAATAGCTTTCGCCAATTTTTATGCTTGGAAACATAAGTGGTATCGCAGATGATGCCATTAGGTGTCGAGTAGTGAGTACCGTCTTTACTCCTTGGCGTTTGGCACGCTTCCACTCTTGACCTTCGCTTGATTGAAAAAATGAAATAGAGTCACCGTTACTATAGCTTGATGCTGACACTGAGATAGCCGACAAATGATCACTTAGAATATTTCTATCGATTCGTTGAAAGTTAATCACTTGCTTAAGTAAGTCTCTAAGAGGTTCGTTGTTTAACAAACTAGTGGCTCTATCAATGCCTTTTTTACTAAATCGTGATAAAAAGTTTTTAAATAAATGAGAAAAAACACCTCGCCATGTGCTGGCATAAACTTGACCTGTTGAGAAGTTTTTCCATACCCATTCTGCTTTTTTCACCCCGAGATGAAAACAAGATGCATGAGTAGATAAGGTGACCGCATTAATTGCGCCAGCTGACGTACCACATATTATTTTAAAAGGTGTTTTTTGATTACGAGGAAGGTGGGCCATTACCGCTTTTAACACGCCAATTTGGTAAGCAGCTCGAGCGCCGCCACCGGTTAATACAAGCGCTATTTTAGCGGGTTCTTTGGGCTGATTAAAAAGCATTTGTTCAGATTATCCTTGTTAGAAAACACCAGAAATACAAATCTAAGTATACCCTAAGGTATTCAAACACGACTATTAAATTAGCAACAATCTATGAGAGCTTGTTTATTGAACAGTTAACGTTGGTTTTCTTTTTACACCTTGCAACTCCCAATATATTGCGTAATAATTCGCGCCGTTAGGTTTTCTATCTAACAGCTCGTTATGGTGACCCCATTGGTTCTCTCGCAACGATAGCTGGTAAACTTGGTCAGGCCCGGAAGGGAGCAGCCATAGCTGGTGATTCGTGTGCCGAGATGTCGCTGGTGGGGTTGCCACCCAAACTGTTCTAAAACTCCCTCTTTATTAAAAATAATCAAACTTGAAAATAGACTTCCGTTTGATGACTTTTGACCGAAACAACATGATTTCAATAACCTAATCCCTTTGTTCATGCTTTGTTACAAGTTACTCTAAATATTCACCTTTGGTTGTTCTTTCCTACATTGCGGTTGCTAAATTAAAATTATAAAGTAGCCGGTAAATAAAATTCTAATAATGTAAGGGAGTTACCCATTATGGTCTCTGCTAAGTTTCGCTCAATGTCAGTATTGGCTGCAGCGTTAGCAATCTCACCATTTGCTCAAGCATCATCAACACTTGAACTAGAAAAGTGTTTTGTTGATGGCGTTAAGAGCAAGGCCTTGTGCGGCACATTACCAGTTGCTGAAAATCGCTCAAAACCAATGTCTGATGATAACAAAATAGACTTGAATGTTGTTGTATTGCCGCGGTTTAAAGAAGAAAGTAAGTCGTTACCTGTTGTATTTTTAGCTGGTGGTCCAGGGCAAGCTGCAACAGAGTTGGCTGGCGGTTTAAATATGATGTTAAATGATGTCAGACAGCAGCACGATATCATTTTAGTTGACCAAAGAGGAACGGGAAAGTCATCGCCTATTACTTGTGATGAAGAAGGTATTGATCCACTTACCTTTGACGATCAAAGTATTGATATAAAATCAGAGATTTCTAAATGTTTGGCAACTTTTAATGACCGACACTTACCAAGTTATAACTCGATAGATGCAATTAAAGATGTAGAAGCTGTAAGAGAAGCGTTAGGTCATAAGAAATTACATGTTTTTGGCGGCTCATATGGTACTCGAGCAGGTTTTACCTATCTTCAACAATTCCCTGAATCTATAGAAACTGCAACATTGGATAGTAACGCGCCAATGCAATTAGTTATTGGTTTTTTTGGCAAAACTTCAGAACGAGCTTTTGACCTATTAATCGAAGATTGTAAAGCCCATGAAGCGTGTAACCAAGCTTTTCCAAATTTAAAGCAAGATTATCTAACGTTAACGAATCGTCTAAAAGAAGGGCCGATCGTTCAACAAATTCATCATCCGTTAAGTGGTGAGCCAGTAGATATGATTTTAAGCTACAACAAGGTCACTGATGCACTCAGAGGCACATTATATGCCTTAAGATCTCGAGTGATGCTGCCTTATGTAGTGAACAAAGCTGCTGCAGGAGATTACCGAGCTTTGGCAGCTATGATTGGTCAAACGGACAGAGCAGAACGTGCGCCTGGACAACTGTATGCTGGGTTAACAATGAACATTCTTTGTAATGAAGACTTCCCACGAGCCATGCCTTCTGATTATACCAATGATGCAGATAATTATTTTAATGGTGAACGTGGTTACAATGCGTTGAGCGAATATTGTAAATACTGGCCTGAATGGTCCGTTGATCCTGAATTTAATAAACCATTAAAAACCTCAGTACCGGTATTACTGTTTTCTGGAAAGTATGATCCAGTGACGCCGCCAGCTTACGGTGAAATGGCAATGGAAACACTAGAGAATGCAAAACATGTAGTGATTGAGCAAGGTTCTCATGTTGCCTCTTTTAGAACGTGTTTAAAACCGATACAAGAGTTTTTAAGTACGTCTTCGTTAGATAACTTAGACTTTAGTTGTGCGGAAGAAGTTCGACCGCAGTTGTTTTTCACGAACAAAAATCAGCTTAAGTAAGGATACGTTATGTTAGAAGTAAAAAATTTAGTTAAGAAGTTTGGTGACGTTGAAGCACTTAAGAACTTAAGCTTTAGTGCCCAAGACGGTCAAATTACTGGTTTGCTTGGACCAAACGGTGCTGGTAAAACAACGGCGTTGCGTGTTCTTTATGGTTTATTAAAAGCAGACGATGGCGTTGGCGTTATCAATGGTATCGACAGCCAGAAAGATCCAATTGGCGCACGTAAAGAGATTGGCATATTTCCAGATAAGTTTGGCCTTTATGAACGTTTAACAGCAAGAGAGCAAATTGCCTATTTCGCCGACTTACATGGTCTTGTAGGTGATGCCAAGATGCAGGCCGTTGAGAAGGTAATTAAACGATTAGACATTGGAGATATTATAGATCGTCGATGCGCTGGTTTTTCTCAAGGTCAACGTATGAAAGTAGTGTTAGCGCAAAGTTTAGTGCATGAGCCTAAAAACTTAATTCTTGACGAGCCTACTCGTGGTTTAGATGTAATGAGTACTCGAATTTTACGAGATATTCTCATCGAGTTAAAAGAGCAAGGAACCTGTATCTTATTTTCATCTCACGTAATGCAAGAAGTTGCTGCCTTGTGCGATAAAGTAATAGTAATAGCCGATGGTAAAATTGCCGATGAAGGCACTCCGCAAGAGTTGTGTGAGCGCACTGGTAAAGAGTCGTTGGAAGAAGCATTTGTGACATTGATTGGCAGTGATGAGGGGATAGCAGCATGATAAAGGCACTTTTTAAAAAGGAATTTATAGATACTATTCGTGATAAGCGATCGGTAGTTGCTGCGCTATTTGGTGCGTTGTTCACACCGTTACTGTTTGCCGTAATGATGACGTTCAATATTGAAAAAGCGCGTTCAGTTGATGATGTTTATATTGAAATTAACAACGGAGATATGGCACCACAAATAGTTGAGTTGTTGGAGCGAGATAGTATTTATCATGCAGAGCTACCAAGTACCGGTAAAAAGTTTGAGCTTGATGGTGAAACGCATACACACTCTAAAATTAGCCTGACATTTTCTGACGACTTTGAATCGAGTTTAAGCTCTGGTTTACCAGCAAATATATTAATCAATGCTGACTATTCAGACCAAGAACGCTCTTCTCAAATTAGACGGGTGAAAAGGGTACTTGAGAATTACGAAGGTGCAGTTTTAAACATGCGCTTAGTAGCACGTGGTATCTCACCATTAGTAATAGATGTGGTGGATTTAGAAGAGCAAGACACGAGTACTCCAGGTTCTAAATCTGCAATTATTTTGGGCATGTTGGGTGTGTTCATTTTATTCTCGGTTTTTGTTTCATCAACTAATGTGGCAATAGATTGTAGTGCTGGTGAGCGAGAGCGTAATTCACTTGAGTTATTATTAATGCAACCGGTATCAACCTTTGATGTTGTAGCTTCTAAAACCATTAACACAGGTTTGTTTGGGTTATTTGCTGGTACATTAAGTATTGCTTTAACGGCAGTAGTGATTCCGTTTATACCACTACATAAAATTGGTATGGCATTCAACTTTGACTTGGAAGTTGCGGTGAAGATGTGGTTCATCATTCTGCCACTGGCATTTTTTGCTGCGGCGTTTCAGTTGGTTACTACATTCCACGCTAAGTCATTTAAAGAAGCACAAACCTACATTCAGTATTCAATTATGCTTCCGTTGATTGTGCCTATGGCATTGGAATTCAGTAAATACAAACATGCGGCATTAGACTACTTACCAATTGTTGCCCAGCAACAGGCAATTAGTAAATTAATACGTGGTGAGCTAACTGACTTTACGCCAGTAATAGGCGGTATGATTGTAACTATGCTGTTCTCATATGGATTAGTATTATTCACTTCAAAGTCTTTGAAGTCTGAGAAGGTAGTGTTAGGACTGTAGTTGCAGGACAGAAGTTTTAAGACTGAAGTTGTAATACAAAGGTTGTAGTACTGAAGTTTAATCACAACTCAGTCAAATGAAAAAGCACAGCTAAGGCTGTGCTTTTTTTTGTTTATTAATTAAATCATTTTGTACTATTTCTAATGCTTTAATGGCCGTGTCGGTATTTATATTGTTACTCTCAAACAACATGATTAAATCAACGGCTAGTTGGACATGCTCTGGAGCGTCCTCAAGAGGGTGACCACTATTTTCTTCTTGTTTTTCTTTTTCAGGCAAACCTTTATTCTCTATTTTCTCTAGAGTTCATAAACTCCAACGCTCGACCAATAGCTTCTCGTACTTGCATTTCCATTTCGTAACGCTCGGCTTGAGGTAGATAAAATGCCATATCCACTTCATGACGGATATATTTTGATGGTAATTGATTTAATACAATACAGCACATATCAGCTAAAAATTCGTCGTCGTATTTATCATCTAATTTGTTATGGGCAATGTAGTCAATGACTAGCTTTTCGTAATAATTATGAATGTCGGTAGATAGTTGCATAACGTTTCCCTATTTAATTACTGTTAATAAACATAACACTTAATTTAAGAAAGTGGCAAAATTTACAAAAACGTATGATGGGCCGCTTTAATTAATTGAAAGTGAACTTCTGTGAGTGCAGTTATGTCTCTTTGATAGCCGCCACCAATTACTGCCATTATCGGTATGCTATGCGCCTTAGCGGTTTCAAATACCATTTTATCTCTTTGGTAAATGCCTTCAGTAGATATATCTAGCAACCCTAAATCATCATCCACATGAATATCTACACCAGCGTCATAAATTATAAAGTCTGGTTTAAAGGCCATTAATGCAGATAAAAGAGCGTCTTTTACGTGCGTTAAGTATTCTTTATCCAGTAGGTGTTTCTCTAAACCAAGATCAAAGTCACTTTGCTGTTTTCTCGAAGGAAAGTTCTTTTCACAATGAATTGATAAACTAAAAATAGACGGTTCGTTTTCAACACAAGTGGCAGTGCCATCACCTTGATGCACGTCACAGTCAAAAATCAGTACTCGGCTCGCTAAAGATTCTTCAATGGCGACTTTTGCCGCAATAGACAGGTCATTAAAAACGCAAAAACCTGAACCAAAAGTAGGGTGAGCGTGATGATAGCCGCCTGTAAAATTAACGGCTATGTTATGCTCTAGTGCTAGTCTCGCTGTTTTAATTGTACCGGCAATGGCATAACGAGTTCGCTCAACAAACTGCTGTGACCAATTAAAGCCAATACGTTTCATCGCTTTAGGATCTATGTTGCCAGTTAAAAAACTTTCAATATATTCTTTCGAATGCACAAAGCCTAAGACTTCTCTGGTTACAGGCGATTCAACTTTATTAACATAAATGGTGTCGCTAAATTCCGCTAGGCTCTTGTCGTGTAAAAACTGATATTTATCAATTGGAAATCTGTGGTTTTTAGGAAGCGACAATTGACTGTAGATTGGATGAAAAACGGTTTGTAACTGCTTCATTTTATTGGCGACTATCGAGTTGCTGTATTTTATCTTCAACACCTGTGATTGCTTGGCGGCAGCGGCCTAGTCTTTGTTGTGTTAACAATACTTGCTGTTGGAGTTCTGATTTATTGGCACCGGCATGCTGGTTAAGGCTGGCTTGCTTGTCCGCAACCATATCAATTAAGCGTCGCTCATATTCGTGAAGCTTAGATAGTTCTTCATACAACGACTGGCTTGTTTGCGTTGCTTGTTGGGCAATGTTTTTAACTCGTTGTTGGAGTTTAATATGTTTGCCTCTGTGTGCCGCGTATTTAGAATTTAAGTCGCCCGAATTTAACAGGTTTTTAAAGCAACCAAATTGATGGGCAATCATGTCACTTAAGTAGTCAGCATGAGTTTGATCTTTTACTCTGGCAAGGCGTTCAATATTAGATTTTAGCTCTTTTACGTAATCTTTAATGTCATCACTTTGCGTATGAAAATAGCTGGAATTGAATATATCGCTCGACCTAAACCAGTTCTGATAGGTTAATTTACTACTTTGGACTTGGGTTTCTAAAAACGCCACCTGAGATTGAAGCGTCGCTATTGATTGCTGTGCAGACAAGACGTTTACCCTTTTTATTATTGTTTATTTAAGGCACCAGGCAGTAATGACTATAACCAAGCATCTATCGCCAGTTTAATCGCCATGACAGAAACTACAACTGTAAAAATAGGGCGGATGAATTTGTTTCCAAAATGAATAGCAGAGTGCGCACCTGTGTAGGAACCCACCATAAGCAAAACACCCATCATTAAACCAATGGTAAAATTAACGTGACCAAGAATAATAAAAGCCACTAACGAACATATATTGCTAACAAAGTTCATGGCTCTGGCAACGCCACAAGACAATAGCAAGTTCATTTTATAAAGAGCGAGGTTAGTTACTGTCCAAAAAGCCCCGGTTCCAGGTCCGGCAAATCCATCATAAAAACCAAGAGTAAGTCCTTGGGTAACTTTCTTGATTGTTAATCCTTGGCACTTTTGAGGTAACTGAGTATTTCCAGAAGGTTTGATAGGGTTAAATAAAGTGTAAAGGGCGCTAAAGCCAATTAAAAACGGTAATATTTTATTGAGAATCGTTGCATCAAGGAATGAAACCATAACAGTACCCAGCACTGAGCCAATCGCCGTGGCCAACAGACTAATGCGCCAAAAGTAGGGTGAAAACAGCTTCTTTTTATAAAAGGCATAACTTGCCGTAAGTGAACCAAAAGTAGCAGCCAGCTTATTAGTACCTAGCGCAACGTGAGGAGGAAGCCCCGATGCAAGAAGTGCAGGCACAGTAAGTAAACCGCCACCGCCAGCTATGGCATCAATAAAACCAGCTAAAAACGCAGACACTAAAAGAAGAGCTATAATGCCACCAGATAGCTCGGTAAAATTAAACAGTTCGAGGAACCACTCCAAAAGACATCTCCACGTTTACTTGATTTACGGCAACGGTTGAATACCAAATTCTTACAGGTATTATAACGACCATCTCAATCTTTTGATATGCCGATGTCGACTCACTTATATCAATCTATTCCTAATAACGGTTTTATCCTCACCAGAAATCAATATGACGCCGGCGGAAGATTAGTATTTGAAATTTGGGTTAAAACCTCAATCGGTTTGGCTAAGCTGCTAATTGAAGACCAAGAAGCCGTCTGTTTTGTTCGAGCAACAGACTTAGACGCATTAAAAAGCGCACTTAAATTACAATCATCACCTGCTTATTTTAAGCCATTGCCGTTACGCAATTTTGATAACGAACCTATGGTTGCAGTATATAGCCCGTCTTTGCGCGCTTATTATAAAGTGAAACAAGTAGCTGAAACGTATCAGATAGAATTATTTGAGGCTGATGTTAAGCCGATAGATAGATATTTGATGGAAAGGTTTGCCAAAGGAGATGTCGAGTTTGTTGGTGACTTAGTATCAAACAATTCACCTTACATTGAGTTTCGCAAAGTAAAGCTAAAAGCGGCGAGTCAAAGCGCTGAACCTCAAATAGACTTAAGTTTACTAAGCATTGATATTGAGTGTAATGAAAAAGGTGAATTGTTCTCAATTGGTTTACATCAAGGCTGTTTAGAAGCTCAGCCAGAAGTTAAGCCTCTAAAAGAAGGGGCGCCTTATGAAAAGGTGCTTTACAACTTAAGTGGCGTTTCTGAGTCCGGAAAAATAACGATTGAAGATAGTAAGAACGTAGGTGAGAGCCTAGATTATGCTGAGTGGCTAAGCACAGAAAAAGCGCTGTTAGTGCGTTTTATTGAGGAAGTGCAAAGTCAAGATCCTGATGGCCTGATCGGTTGGAACTTTATTAGTTTTGATACTCGATTAATAGTTCGAGCTTGTGAGCGCCATAATATAAAGCTAACTCTTGGGCGCGACGGCACTGCACTTCAGTTTAGTGACGGGCAAAGAGGTCAGCAACGATTTCCTGACCGCGCCTATGTTGCGGGAAGAGTTGTGTTAGATGGTATAGATGTAATGAAAAATGCCACGTATCACTTCTCCAGCTTTTCACTAAATAATGTAGCAAACGAAATATTAAAAGATCAGAAAATCCAACTAACGGAAGAGGGCGGTGACAAGTTACAAGCAATTAAACTATTGTACAAAGAGCAGCCTCTTAAACTTGCCGCCTACAACTTACAAGACTGCATTTTAGTATCTAAGATCTTCTCTCAAGAAAAGCTTACGCAATACCTTATTACCCGAACTCGATTAACAGGACTTGAACTCGACAAAACTGGCGGCTCAGTTGCAGCTTTTACCAATCTTTATATGCCAGAAATGCACCGCAAAGGTTGGATAGCGAATAACCTCGTTGCAATGGAAGATTATGTACATAGTCCAGGTGGCTTTGTAATGGACTCAATACCGGGTATTCATGCAGACGTACTCGTTTTTGACTTTAAGAGCCTTTACCCAAGTATTATTCGAACCTTTAATATTGATCCTGTGGCGCTCATAGAAGCTCAATTCGATGATTCTAAAGAAGACGTTATTCCCGGCTTTCGTGGCGGGGAATTTAGTAGGGAAAAAAGTATATTATCCTCTATCTTAGACAAGCTTTGGTTAGCACGTGAAAATGCTAAAAAGAATAATAACTCAATCCATTCTAATGCCATCAAAATTATTATGAATAGCTTTTATGGAGTGCTCGGTTCTGCCGGTTGTCGTTTTTATGACACTAAACTTGCTAGCTCTATTACGATGAGAGGCCATTGGGTACTAAATCAATCTAAAGATTGGTTTCATGAGCAGGGACTTACCGTTATTTATGGTGACACTGATTCCGTATTTGTTAGTACCGAGGGCAGTGACTACCAAAGCACAGATGGTAAACAGCTAGAAGCTCGTCTAAATAGCTGGTGGACAGAAAAGATTAAAACAGATTTTGACTTAATTAGTGAGCTAGAAATGGAGTTTGAAACTCATTACTCGCCATTTTTTATGCCAACCATTAGAGGCACGGAAGCAGGCTCTAAAAAACGCTATGCTGGCAAAAAGCAAAATAATGATGGTACTAGTGAAATTGTATTCAAAGGATTGGAGTCTGTCAGAAGTGACTGGACGCCACTCGCAAAAGAGTTTCAGACTGAGTTATTTGAACTAATTTTTAATAACCAACCCTGCAAATCCTTTTTAGAACAAACTATTAGTGACTTAAACTCAGGAAAACTCGATTCAAAGTGTGCATACACTAAACGTATACGGCAACATTTGTCGGAATATGTCAAAACTACCCCCCCACAAATTAAAGCTGCAAGAGCTGCAAATGAACATTATGGTCGAGAAATTTATACTAGGGGTTCTCAAATTCAGTATGTAATCACTCATTTAGGACCGCAAGAATTAGCGATGAATGAAGCACTTTTAGATTACGAACATTATATAAATAAACAACTTTTCCCAATTGCGGAATCAATATTGCATGTAGCATTTCCGGAGTTTTTAGCCGTTTTTGATAAACAACTTAATTGGTCTTTTTAGAAGATATTTACATTTAATCAGCTTTTGACGGTGTTCTTGTTCTTAATAAGTCCTGTCTATCAAAAGTTTATTCAACTTTTATGACAAAAAAGACATTAATAATAAAAAAAACGTTATTGTGGTTAAAAAGTATGCTAAAACGATGAACTAAAGGTTGACGGAGTTAATTTAATGACGTTAATATCAAATCAGATTTTCTGAAAGTGCGAACTTTTAGAGGCCTGAAACGGCTTAAAACTAATATAACTAAAAAAAATTGAATCACGACAAGTGATCCAGGGAGAAAATCATGTTTAAACTAAATAAAAGCTTAGCAGCTATTGCAGTTACTGCAGCGCTAGGTATGTCATCTGCTGCTTTCGCAAGTAATACAGATGGTGTTCTTAAAGGTATAGTTGTAGACGGAAACAGCACAGTTGTTTCAGGCGCTACTGTTACAATTAAAAACGCTGATACGGGCTTTACTCGTACAGTTGTTGCAGACGTAGATGGTTCATACCGTTTCCCTGCACTACCAATCGGTAACTACACAATCACTACTAAAAAAGCTGGTTATGATGCTGAAACAGTAGAAAACATCAGAGTACGTATCGGTGAAACTTCAGTTAAGAACACTATGTTTGCAACTGGCGTAGAGCGTATCGCTGTTACTGGTCGTGTAATTTCAATGGTAGACGTTTCATCTTCTGAATCGGCTCTAAACATTGACTCTGTTGAACTAGAACGTGTTCCAGTTCCTCGTGACGTTACTTCTGTTGCTCTTTTAGCACCTGGTACTACTCGTGGTGATAGCCGTTTCGGTGGCGCGTCATTCGGTGGTTCTTCAGTTGCAGAGAACTCAACTTATATCAATGGTCTAAACGTTACTAACTTCCGTAACGGTTTAGGTTTCTCTAATGTACCTTACGAATTTTATGACCAATTCCAAGTTAAAACTGGTGGTTATTCTGCAGAATTCGGTCGTTCAACTGGTGGTGTAATCAACGCAGTTGTTAAATCTGGTACTAACGAATTCAAAGCTGGTGGTAGCGTATACTTCCAACCAGAAGGTCTACGTGAAACTAGCCCATCTGTTCTTGCAAATGATGGTAAATATATCACTTACCGTGATGACGACACTCGTTCTAGCGTAAACGCTAACATCTGGGCGTCTGGTGCGATCATTGAAGATACATTATTCTACTATGCTATCTACAACCCAAAAGACATTCAATCTGAAACAGACCGTTATAAGTCTGAAGGCGATCGTTTTGAAGATTCTCGCGATGACGCATTCTGGGGTGCTAAAATTGACTGGAATGTTTCAGACAACCACCGTTTAGAATTCTTAGCGTTCTCTGATGAAAGCACAACTGAATCAGATGCTTACACTAAACAAGGTGAATCTGAAGTTTATAACAGTACTGCATTTGACAATACTGGTGGTAGTAACTGGTCAGCTAAATATATCGGTTACCTAACAGACGACTTAACTGTTTCTGTACTTTACGGTGAAAATGAACAAGATAGAACATCTTCTTCTACTACTGGTGCAACTTGTGAATTAATCCTAGATTACCGTTTCTATGATGGTGCTCGTGGTGATGTTCCTATTAACCAAGTTAACACTGGTTGTGCAACAACTTCTAACTACTTTGTTGAAGAAGGTAAAGATACTCGTGAAGCGTTCCGAATTGACTTTGAATGGTTATTAGGTGACGACCATACACTTCGTTTTGGTATGGATAACGAAACTAACTCTTCTTACAGCCAACAAGCATACTCAGGCCCTAACGGCGCTTACTGGTTAGTATACAATGGTGATGATATTGCAGGCGCACCAGCTGGTGAAGATGTAATTCGTGACCGTGTACGTACTGTTGAAGGTACTTTCGAAACAGAAGCAACAGCTTTCTACATCGAAGACACTTGGTTAATCAATGATAACCTTACGGCTAAAATTGGTCTACGTAACGAAGTATTCGACAATAAAAACGGTTCTGGTAACACGTTCGTTAAAATCGATGACATGATAGCGCCACGTTTAGGCCTATCTTGGGATATCAATGGCGACGGCGAGTCTAAAGTATTTGTAAACTGGGGTCGTTATTTCCTTCCAGTAGCAAGTAACACAAACATCCGTTTATCTGGTAACGAGTCTGATTACCGTAACTACTATGTACTTGAAGGTTGGGATCAAAAAGACTTCAACGGCAATACATATTGGTCTGCTGTTGTAGGTTCACCTTTCCGTACTGACGAATTAGCAGATGGTTCTGAACCAGATACACGTTCTATCGTTGATGCTGATCTTGACCCTATGTTCCAAGACGAGTTCATCTTAGGTTATGAAGCAATGATTAACGATGATTGGTCTTATGGTGTTAAGTATACAAACCGTGTAATGGACGGTGCAATCGATGACATGATCATTGACCACGCATACGACTGTGGCGCAGATTACCACCCACACCAGTATGTACTAGGTAACCCTGGTGAAGACATGACTGTGTTTGGTGATTCTGACTGTGACGGTACACCAGATGCATACATGACTTTCTCTGCTGAAGATTTAGTTTATGACAAAGCAGAACGTAAATATGACTCTATTGACCTAAGTGTTGCTAAAGCATGGGACGGTGATTGGTCTTTACGTGCAACTTACACATGGTCTCGTAGCCGTGGTAATGCTGAAGGTCTAGTTAAGTCTGATAATGGTCAAACAGATGCTGGTCTTACAACTGACTGGGATTTCCCTGAGTTAATGGATGGTGCTGAAGGTTACCTACCAAATGACCGTCGTCATAACTTCAAAGTATATGGTACTGTTGCTATTACTGAAGAGTTGACTGCTGGTTTCAACTTTAACCTAGAGTCTGGTCGTCCACAAAGTGCCTTTGGTCTTGGTCACCCTAACGTTGGTGAAGTTGACTATGGTTCAACTTATTACCTAACGACTAATACTGGTACTCAAGAAGATCCAGTATATGAGTACTCATTTGTTCCACGTGGTTCAATGGGTCGCTTACCTTGGCAAGCACGTTTAGACTTAAACCTAATGTACAAAACACAAATCAGTGGATTTGATACAACGTTTAAAGTAGACGTATTTAATGCGCTTAATGCAGACTCTTATACTCGTGTTAACGAAGATGCAGAAAGCACATTTGCAACGGTAAATGACCGTACATTTGGTCGTCCAGTTGCGTTCCAAACACCACGCTACGTTCAATTCAGCGCAAGCGTTCGTTTCTAATTTGAAATTAATTATTTAGTAATTAATATTCGATTAAAAACAATCTAATAGAAAAGCCCCATTAATTGGGGCTTTTTTTTGTCTGTTTACCCAGCGAAGTATTCTACAGGCCGCAATAACTCTTTCCTCTAGACAGAATCATGTCGATTAATTCCATAACGTAATCTACTAATCTAAAATAAAAATTAGTTTGCGCATTATCTGTTCAGTTACTACCTTTTAAGGACGAGTGGCCTATATTCTCGATTGACATTAAGTGTTTTGTTTGGGAGACTCGGTAGTGATTATTCGTGTAGGTTTTTATACGAATACAGAGTTATTACTCTAATAAAGAAAATTTAAACACATACATTGGTTGGGAACTATGTCTAAGATGAAATTAAATCTAGTAGCTACAGCGCTAGTAGGAGCGGTAACATTTGCCGGTTCTGCAGTTGCTGCAGATCCACTAGAGAAAATACACGCTGCAGAGCGCACTATCCATAAGGCGGCTGCAAAGTCACAAACAAAAATAAACGCTATTCAAGAGCAAACAACTGAGTTGATGTTCGAATACCGTGATGTTGTTGCCGAAACAGAAATCAACAAAGTTTATAATGATCACGTAGCTAAGTTAGTTGCTGCTCAAAATGATGAAATTAAATCATTAGAAGATCAGATTGCTGAGATTGAGAATACTAAACGCAATGTTGTGCCTCTTATGTATCGCATGATCGATATGTTAGAAAAATTTGTAAACGCAGATATGCCTATCAAACTAGATCGTCGTGTAGCTCGAGTTGAAAAACTTCGTGCAACAATGATCGATCCTAACGTTAGTACTTCAGAGAAGTACCGTCAGGTTTTAGAAGCTTACCAAATCGAAAAAGATTACGGTACAGCGGTTGAAGCGTGGGAAGCAACTGAAAATCTTGGTGGCCAAGAAATCACTGCTGACTTCGTTCATGTAGGTCGTATTGCATTGATTGCACAGTCTAAAGATCTTAAAAGTGCTTGGGTATGGGACAACAGCGTTCGCGGTTGGACTAAACTAGGTGATGAGTACCTTAAAGACGTGACATTAACTATCCGTATGGCTCGCAAACAAGCGCCATATGAGTTAATCAAATTACCAATCTTTGCCGCGGAGTAATAACACATGAAAAAGATTTTTAATTCATTGGTTCTAGCGGCAGTTGTTTCATCAGCTGGCTTTGTAGCTAATGTAAGTGCTGCAGACAAACTTGATGATTTGTTAAAGCAAGTAAAGCAAGACCGAATTTCTGAAGGCGCACTTAACAAAAAGCGTGAACAAGAATTCAATGCTGCTAAAGCTGATAAACAAGCTTTACTAAATAAAGCTAAAAAAGAACTAGCTAATGAAAAAGACCGTGGCGTGCGTTTGCAAAAGCAATATGCTCAAAACGAAAAAACATTAGCAGTTAGAGCTGAAGAACTTAACAGCGCTAAAGGCACACTAGGTGAAATGTTTGGTGTTGTACGTCAAGCTGCTGGTGACACTATGGGTTCTGTTTCTGCATCAATTATTTCTGCTCAGTACCCTGGTCGTGCAGAACTTCTAACAGAATTGGCAGAAGCTAAAAAGCTTCCTACAACTCGTGAACTAGAAGAGTTATGGATCGCTCTACAAACAGAAATGACTGAGTCTGGTAAAGTAGTTACTTTTGACAAAGAAGTATCTGCAACAGCCGGTGGTTCTGCAGTTGAGAAACTAACTCGTGTAGGTGCATTTAACCTTGTTACTGAATCTGGTGACTATGTAATCTACAACTCTGATGTTCAAATTGTTCAACACTTAGGTAAAGCTGCTGAATCACACTACCGTTCATCTGCTGAAGATTTAGCAAGTGCAACTCCAGGTGAATTAGTACCTTTCTATGTTGATCCATCTCGTGGTGGTATCTTACGTCTAAACACACAAAAAGCGACACTTGAAGATCGTTATCACCAAGGTGGTACTCCAGGTTACGTAATCACAGTTGTTTTAGCGTTTGGTTTCCTACTAGCACTACGTAGTTTAGTTATTACACTAGGTGAAGGTTCTAAGATGAAAGCTCAGCTTAAGAACACTTCTAATCCTTCTGATAACAACGCTCTAGGTCGTATTCTTAAAATTTACCAAGAGAACAAAAACTCTGACGTAGAAAACCTAGAACTTAAACTTGATGAAGCTATCCTGCGTGAAACTCCTCGCATTGAAAGTGGCATTAATACAATCAAAATCTTAGCTGCTGTAGCACCTCTATTAGGTCTACTAGGTACAGTTGTAGGTATGATTGAAACGTTCCAGCAAATTACATTGTTTGGTACAGGTGACCCGAAATTAATGGCAGGCTCAATCTCAATGGCGTTGGTAACAACAGCTATGGGTATCATTGCAGCATTACCACTAATCTTTGTTCACAGTGTTGTAGCAGCACGCGCTAAATCAATTGTTCATGTATTAGATGAGCAAAGCGCCGGTATCATTGCAGCACATGCTGAGAAGGAGAAAGCGTAATGATGATTTACCTGATGGGCCTATGGGAATCTGTCAGGGATTTTATCGGCACGGGCGGCTTTGTTTTATACTTTGTCGCCGCAGCTCTTCTAATTATGTGGGCGTTAATGATTGAGCGTTGGTGGTTTTTAACCGCTGAGTTCCCAAAGCTACGTGCGAATATTATCGCAAGCTGGGACGCTCGAACTGACACCACATCTTGGAGTGCTCATAGAATCCGTGACGCTTGGGTTTCTGAAGCATCCGAACTATTAAATGCAAGAATGTTAATTATTAAAACTCTTGTTGCTATGTGTCCTTTAATCGGCCTTTTAGGTACGGTTACCGGTATGATTACTGTATTCGACACAATGGCATCTCAAGGTACTGGTAACCCTCGTTTGATGGCTGCTGGTATCTCAATGGCAACAATCCCTACAATGGCGGGAATGGTTGCAGCGTTGTCTGGAATATTTTTCAGCTCAAGGCTTGAAACAAGAGTTAAAGTGGCAAAAGAGAAGCTAGTTGATAGCTTGCCACATCACTAGGAGATTGAACTATGGCACGTAAACAACGTTTTCGTGATGACGAAGATGCTGCAATTGACATGACTCCGATGCTAGACATCGTATTCATTATGCTTATCTTCTTTATTGTTACCACGTCTTTTGTTAAAGAAGCTGGTATTGATGTACTTAAGCCAAAGGCTTCTAATGCATCTAACAAGCCTTCTGCTAACATCTTTATTGCTATTAAGCCAAACGGTGAAGTGCACATGGATAAACGTCAAGTAGACGTTGAACGTGTTGCGGCTAACATCGAAAGAATGATAGCTGAACAGCCTACTGAAACAGTAATCATTCAGGCTGATAAAGAAGCTAAACACGGCGTAGTTGTAAAAGTAATGGACGCGATTAAGTCTGCTGGTATAGAGAAAATCTCAATCGCTGCGGAGAAAAAGTAGTATGTTAAGACTTATTGCATCAATACTAGTTGGTGTAGTAATCACATTCGGCTTGTTCGTTTTCATGGCTAAACTTATCTCCAGTGGGGGTTCGTCTAACCAAAATGAATTCGAGAATATTATAGTCGAAATAAATACTACGCCACCGGAGAGTAAGGCGCAGAAACGTAACCGTGTTCCGCCGCCGCCTCCACCGCCGCCTAAACAGCCGCCTAAACCTCAGACGCCTGATCCTGAGCCACAAATTGCAAGTAGTGGCCCAAGCTTCAATATACCGTCTGTAGATGTAGGTGGAGCTAGTGCAGGCTTAAATGGACCAGGTGGTTTAATTCGTGATGGTGATGCAACGCCTATCGTTCGAATTGAACCTAAGTTCCCAGCTAAAGCTGCACGTGATGGTATTTCTGGTTGGGTTCAACTTAGCTTCGACATTAACGAGCTAGGTGGTGTTGAAAACGTTAAAGTTATCAACGCAGAACCTCGTCGAGTTTTTGATCGTGAAGCGAGAAAAGCACTTCAACGCTGGAAATATAAGCCTCGTGTTGAAGATGGTAAAGCGATTCGCCAAACTGGCCTACAAGTTCAACTAGACTTTAACTTAGATGAGGGTAACTAATATGAAATTAATTTCTAAATTGTTAGCAGCGTCATTAGTGTTTGGTATTGCCTCAACGTCAATTCCAGCCCAAGCTAAAGTACCAGCGGATAAACTTGAAGAAGTTGAGCGCCGTAAGAAAGAACGTGGTGGCCAGGTTTTAGGAACTAGAGTTGGTAAGAAAATAGCTGCAGCTTATGAGCTTTATTCTGCCGAACAAGTTAATGAAGCGTTAGAGCTATTGCTTGAACTTGAGCCAAAAGGCGCTTTTGATAAGGCATACGTTAACCGTTTTATCGGTAACATGTATGCCGGTATTGAAGGTAAAGCTGACATTGCACTAGAAAGACTAGTTAAAGCAAAAGAAGCAGACGTGTTACCTTTCAATGATCATGCTGCAACTATTAAGCTATTAGGCGATTTATCTTTACAAGAACAGCAATACCAAGCTGCACTTGATTACTATAAAGAGTTTATTGAGTTTTCGTTAGACGAAGACCCAAATGTTTATTTAAGAATGTCTAACTCGTTATATGAGATGAAGAAGTACGATGAAGCGGTTGTTCCAGCTCGCCGTGCGATAGAGTTGTTTCCAACTCCTAATCAGAATCCTTATATCTTAGTTATGGCTTCTTACTATGAGCAAAAAAAGTTTGTTGAAGCAACAAAAGCTGTTGAGGACTTGGTTAAAGTTTTCCCTGAAAACCCTAAGTGGTGGACACAGCTTGGTTCGTTCTACATGATGACTGAAGACTACGAAAGAGGTCTGTCAACTTTCGAACTTGCATACAAACAAGGCTTTTTAGAAAAAGAAAATCAGTTTAAACAATTAGCGCAACTATATGCTACAAACGGTATACCTTTTAAATCTGCTGAAATTCAAGAAAAGCATATTAAAAAAGGTATTATTGAAGAGTCAAAACAGTCTCTTTCCGTTTTAGCGGCTACCTATAGAAATGCTAAAGAGTTTGCTAAAGCTGCTGAGTACTATGCGAAAGCTGGTAAAATGTCTGATGATGGTGAGTTATTTAAAGATCAAGGCAATATGCTTTTAGCTTTAGAGCGTAACTCTGACGCTATTAAAGCATTTAATCTAGCACTAGATAAAGGTGTTAAACGTAAAGGTGTTGTTTATATGGCAATAGCCGAAGCACACTTTTATCAGCGCCAGTGGAAACAAGCTCATAAAGCAATTAAACTTGCTATGAAAGATAAAAACACTGCAAAGTCTGCAAAAAGTTGGGAAGCGTATATTCGTGAATCAGCTGAGCGCGACGGCGTAATGCTTTAAAAATTCAGTAAGTGAAAAAAAACCGCCATTCAGGCGGTTTTTTTATATTTGAAAGTTTCACTAGGACTTAATGTAACTTAAGGTATTCTAGTTTGTAAGCATTCTTACCTTCCAGTTCAGCAGCGTCTGCTAATTTTTCTGTGCGCTCAAATACATCTTCTAATTCTGCTCCATTCGAAGGCAGGACGTTAAGCGCACCAATTGAAAGGTCAATAGGGTATGTAAAGTTCTCTAAGCTTTCTTCAATGTCTTCAAATATCCTGCTGAGAACCTTTTCAGTGCCACCTTCGTCTAGGTTAAAAAGCCCAATTGCTATTTCATTAGTGTGAAATCGGCAAACAAGATCAGTGGATCGCTTAGTGCTTCTTTTTACAGATTCTGATACAAGCTTAAAAGCAAGTTTGTCGTCTTCTCTGTTGGTATTTAAGTGAGGATGAATTATTACAACAGATAACGCATCTCGCTCCCTCATCATTCGGTGCCATTCTCGATAAAAAACTTGTACAAAATATTCTTCACTATAAAGGCCGGATAGTCGATCTCTAAAAGAAGTATCTAGGTGGTTAAATATCATTCTTAAACTCCAATAACTTAACTACTATAATTATAGTCGTTATTAGGAACTTGCTATTTAATTAATAGGTTTGAATTAAATCGACGAAATTTTTTACTCTATCTCAAGGTCTGATAGATTAGATTAATATTAAAATAACAACAGGTGAATTATGAAACTGAATAAAAAATCAACTCTTACGGCTTTAGGCTTAGCTGCATTAACAACTTCTGCTATGGCAAGCGCTCAAACAATGAGCTTTGAGGCAAATACATTAGAAGCTGGTTATCAAGTAGCTAGTATGGAAGGCAAATGTGGAGAAGGTAAGTGCGGCGCTGATAAATTAAAAGGCGAGTTGAAAGACAAAGCCAAAAAAGCCAAAGAAGGCAAATGCGGCGAAGGTAAGTGTGGCGCCGACAAAATGAAGAACAAGATAAAAGATAAAGCCAACAAAGCCAAAGAAGGTAAATGTGGCGAAGGTAAGTGCGGCGCAGATAAGATGAAGAACAAGATGAAAGATAAAGCCAACAAAGCCAAAGAAGGCAAATGTGGCGAAGGTAAGTGCGGCGCCGACAAAATGAAAAATAAAATGAAAGACAAAGCAAATAAAGCTAAAGAAGGCAAATGTGGTGAAGGCAAGTGCGGTGGCACTAAGTAACTTCTTTGTGTCTTCCTTTTTGAGGTAGTCTTAGTAAACTAGAGTCATATTAATCAGCCAGCGTATCTGGCTGTTTTTATTTAAGTTAAGAGGTACTAATGATAAGTGGAGTAGGGCTTGGTTATCGCCGTGAGATGGTAGACTTGAAAGATGAGATCTTAGCATCAAACGTCGATTATATTGAAGTCGCGCCCGAGAACTGGATGCGCATGAATAAGCGTTATCAAGCACCATTAAAAGAGCTGGTTCAACACATCCCACTTTCAACTCATGGTTTATCGCTATCTTTGGGCAGTCCAGACAAGCTGGACGTTGAGTTTGTTAAACAGGTTAAACGGTTTCTGACAGACTTTAATGTAAGTTGTTATTCAGAACACTTAAGTTATTGTTCGTCTGGGGGCCATGTATACGACTTAATGCCGATCCCTTTCACACAGGAAGCTGTGCTTCATGTCGCTAACCGTATTAAAAAGGTACAGGATATTCTAGAGCAACGCATTGCTATAGAGAATGTATCTTACTACTTACAAACCATGAACGACTTAACAGAAGTTGAATTCACAAAAGCGGTTTTGGAAGAAGCTCAATGTGACCTGTTACTCGATGTAAATAATGTTTACGTCAACAGTATAAACCACGGTTACAACGCCAAAGAATTTATCAGTGCTATGCCGACTGAGCGCATTGCTTATGGTCATATAGCTGGACATTACGATGAAGCAAAAGACTTAAAAGTTGATACACACGGCAGTCCTGTAATTGATGATGTTTGGGAACTGCTAGACTTTGCTTATCAAGAACATGGGATTTTCCCAACGTTATTAGAACGAGATTTTAACATTCCAGATATGTCTGAACTAAACGTGGAAACTGACCAAATCCATTCATTTCAAAAACGCTACACTAAAAAGCACCAAGAAAGGTAGATGGATATGGAAGACTTTAAAGCCTCCCAGCAAGCTCTAACTAAAGCCATCGTTGATCCTTCAGTAAATAACGATATTGGCGTTGATCAACGAAGATTAAATATTTATCAGGAGCTAATCTTTAACAACATTGAAGGTTTCTGTAGCAACGCATTCCCCGTTCTAAAAAGTATATTAGAACCATCAATATGGGAGAGTTACGTCAGACAGTTTTTAATATCTGGTGAAAAGTCGTCGCCTTATTTTGTTGATATTGCCGAGCAGTTTTTAGACTTTATTACTCAAACTCAAACTCAAACTCAAACTCAAACTCAAACTCAAACTCAAACTCAAACTCAAACTCAAACTCAAACTCAAACTCAAACTCAGTTAGCGTTATTGCCACAATACTTGCTTGAACTAGCCCACTATGAGTGGGTAGAGCTTAATGTTTCAATACAAGAAAATGAAATTACTGACAACGACTGGCAAGTCGACTCTAACTTAATAGTCCCAAACTCTACGTGGGCTCTTGGATATCAATACCCTGTTCATACAATATCTAAGCAAATGTTGCAGAGTGCAGGGCATACAAACAACACTGAACAAGCGACAGAAATAGAGCCGTTAGATACCTTTTTGATTGTTTACCAGGATACAGACGGAGACGTGGCTTTTATGACGACTAACGCAATTACCGCCCACCTAGTGAATTATATCGATGAATGTTCAGTCTATGCACAACATAATGGAGTAGAGGGCAGCGCTGAGTCGTTAACTACTCTTAGTGCGTTAGAAAGGTACTTTCAGCAAGTTCAACCCGGCACCGACAGTAAAGTCATTAAGAACTTCCTAACAGAAGCCATCAGTGATTTTGTTCAAAGAGGCGTATTAGTAGTCGATTAGAAAAATAAATCAGTAAAGGTATTTTTCATATCAATGGGTTCTGGCATACTTAGTTTAAGTTAAGTCAAAGAGAGCCGAAATGTCGGATTTGATTAAAAACAGTATCAAAACTATTCCAGATTATCCTAAAGCTGGAATTCAATTTAGAGATGTCACATCTTTAATGCAAAACCCTGAAGCTTTTTCAGCAACTATCAATGCATTCTACGAACAATACAAAGACGCGGGCATCACTGCCATCGTTGGTACAGAAGCTCGTGGTTTCATTTTTGGAGCACCTTTAGCTTATAAAATGAATGTTGCATTCATTCCGGTTCGCAAGCCTGGTAAGTTGCCAAGGGAAGTTATATCGCAGGATTATCAATTAGAATACGGTGAAGATATTTTAGAGCTTCATACGGATGCCTTGTCAGCGAGCGACAAAGTTTTAATGGTTGATGATTTATTAGCAACTGGCGGTACAATTGAAGCGACAACAAAGTTAATTCGTAAATTGGGCGCAACAGTAAATGACGCTTGTTTTGTGGTAAATCTGCCGGATATTGGCGGTGAAAAACGTTTATCTGCATTAGATATAAACAGTTTCAGTCTTACTGAATTTGAAGGCGAATAATTTTGAACAAGGACGGTAAGTAAGCATGAGTTATCAGGTACTCGCACGAAAATGGCGTCCTACTAAGTTTTCTGAGCTTGTTGGTCAAGATCATGTTAAGTCAGCAATTATTAACGGCCTTACTCAGCAACGAACTCATCATGCTTATCTATTTACCGGTACTCGTGGAGTGGGAAAAACCACTATCGCGCGTATATTTGCAAAAAGCCTAAATTGTGAAACAGGGATCTCCGCAGAACCTTGTGGCACTTGCCCAGTATGTCTTGATGTTGATGCAGGCCGATTTGTCGACTTAATAGAGATCGATGCTGCCTCTCGAACAAAAGTAGGTGATACACGAGAAATTCTTGATAATGTTCAATATGCACCAACTCGTGGTCGTTATAAAATATACCTAATTGATGAAGTTCACATGCTGTCGCGTCACAGCTTTAATGCGTTGTTAAAAACGTTGGAAGAGCCGCCAGAGCATGTGAAGTTTTTATTGGCAACAACGGATCCTCAGAAGTTACCTGTTACTATTTTGTCACGTTGTTTACAGTTTAACTTGCAAGCTTTGTCAGTTCCTCAAATTAGCGCGCAGCTTAAACACATACTTGATGCTGAAAGTATTCCATATCAAATTGAAGCGTTAGACTTACTCGCTAAATTTGCCAGAGGCAGCATGCGAGATGGTTTGAGTCTCACGGACCAAGCAATTGCTCAGTCAGGACAAAACGTCACGTTAGATATTGTTCAACACATGTTAGGAACAGTTGATCAATCCTGGAGCCAACAAATACTACTGTCTATCGCTAAAAAGGATTCAGCTAAATTAGTTGAGCTTTTTGCAAAGTTGAGACAACAACAACCTGATTTTTCTAAAATATTTGATGATCTTATTACCTTAACTCATCAAATCGCCATGTGTCAGTTATTGCCAGCGGCGGCACAATTAAGTGAATCAAACGAAACACTTATTAAAGCGTTAGCGTCGTCTACATCAGCGGAACAAACGCAAGTTAACTATCAGCTTCTAATTCAAAGTAAAAAAGAGCTGCCATATAGCACAGACCCAGGCTCTGCTCTTGAAATGGCGTGTTTACGCTTATTAGCTTTTACACCAACAACCGAACTAAATATCGAAAAAAAAAACGCTGAAGTCGAACTAAATGATATTGAAATTGTAGAATCTGCTTCTCATACTGTTGAAGCAGTTGAAGCAGTTGAAGCAGTTGAAGCAGTTGAAGCAGTTGAAGCAGTTGAAGCAGTTGAAGCAGTTGAAGCAGTTGAAGCAGTTGAAGCAGTT
>PJEL010000171.1_pt1 | contig 76103 bp, 64 predicted proteins | sample 1853271 | NCBI WGS metagenome assembly PJEL01 (sample SAMN08108733, study PRJNA415343) | Invertebrate metagenome, whole genome shotgun sequencing project. | host: Globobulimina | place: Sweden: Gullmar Fjord | collected 2015-08
TTGATGATGCTTCAACAGATTTATTAACAAAAGCTAAAAACATGTCGACCATTGCAAATGAAGTGGGTCATGACAGCTTAGAGCTTGATAAACAAATGCAGTCATTTAGCGTATAGAATGAATTAAATAGCCCGAGCGCACCAAACAATTTTACCGGCAACAGGATTTGTATCTCTAGCAGAAGGCGCTATTGTCCAATTATTGAACTCTGCGTTATCACTGATAACGCAGAGTTCACCTTGCTGATCGATTAAGCGTTTAGCCATTAAACCATCTTCACTTTGCAATAAATATAAACCTTCACTACTGACGGTTTGCTGTGACATATCCACCAAGACACGATCACCATCCTGTAACGTTGGTAACATGCTATCCCCACTAATGGTTACAAATACCAGCTGCTCACTCGAGACATTAAGCTGGCGAGATAAGAAAGATTTATTAAACGCAAAGTAGTCTTCAACATCTTCTGCGACTACTTCATTTCCTAAACCAGCTGACGCTTGAACATCAAACATCGGGGCAAAAATTAAATCATTATGATTCGGTGTACCCGCAACTTGGCTCCCCGCACTCTGCTCTCCGGTTAATAACCAGGTTAAGTCCACCTTGTACTCTTCATACAGCTCTTGTAAATACGCCATTGAAGGACGGCTCATTCCACGGCAAATTTTATAAATATGGGACGCCGATTTACCTGTAAGCTCAGCAAAGTGTTTTTTATTACCTTTCGCTAATTGGTCAACAACCAGCTGAAAACGACGAGAAAAAGCAGTAGACATGAAATACCAAACATAAAACGATGAGGAAATTAGCCGCGCAGTATACGCGGCTATTTAAAGGGATCAATCATAAGCAGAAATTAACGGCTTCTATTACGGCCACCAGAACGATTACCCGTTTTTTCTCCGTATGCACGCGCTTTTTGACGGCCCTTTTGCGCGGTACGAGTATTCTTTTTATTCTTCGCTACAGGCTTGGTTAAGTCGGGTTCATATCCCGGATACCACGATTGCGGAACACGATCATCCAATACGGCTTCGATCTCTTCTAACAAATACTCTTCGCCCATAGACATCAAAGAAATGGCTAAGCCCTCTAATCCTGCACGGCCTGTTCGCCCTATACGATGAATATAGTCTTCAGCAATATAAGGCAATTCATAGTTAATTACATATTGCAGCTGTTGAATATCCAACCCCCGAGCAGCAACATCAGTGGCGACTAAAGCACGCACCTTACCTTCTTTAAATTCTTCCAAAGCACGCTCACGCGCACCTTGGGATTTATCCCCATGAATCGACTGGGTTTTAATACCGTCTTTACACATTTCTTTAGCAAGCGCATCTGCCCCTTGCTTCGTGCGAACAAAAATTAAAACTTGCTGCCAGTTTTTGGAACCAATCATAAAAGAAGTTAGTTCGCGCTTTTTGTCTTCATCAACCACATAAACCATCTGCTCAACTTTCGCGGCGGTGGTATTGCGTGCATCTACTTCAATCAACTCCGGATTTTTTAAAATGTTTTTACTTAACGTAAAAATTTCTTCGTTAAAGGTCGCCGAAAACAACATGGTCTGGCGGTCACTAGGAACTCGCTTCAGAATACGTTGAATATCGATAATAAAACCCATATCCAACATACGGTCAGCTTCATCAAAAACTAAAAATTGCAATTGAGACAAGCTCACCGCTTGCTTTTGCATCAAGTCTAATAAACGCCCAGGGGTTGCAACCAACACATCCACACCGTCTGCTAGCGCATCAACCTGTGGATTAATACTCACACCACCATAAGCAATCGCGCAGCTTAAACCGGTATCATCACCGTATTTAACAAAACTTTTATATACTTGCTGAGCAAGCTCACGCGTTGGGGTTAATACTAATCCACGCAAAGGCTGAACTTCGTCAGACGCTAGCGGGTTTTCTTCACGAATATTCAATAAACGATGCAAGATAGGCAATGCAAATGCGGCTGTTTTCCCAGTACCCGTTTGCGCCCCAGCCATCACATCTTTTCCCAATAAAATAGCAGGAATTGCAGCCGCTTGAATAGGCGTAGGATTTTCATAACCCGCAGCAGTCCAGCCAGACATTAAGCGTGGATCTAAATTTAACGAGGAGAAAGACATAACCAATAACCTTAGCGACTGATGCGCTAGACAATATTTAAAAAATTTTAAGAATAAACTAAAAAGAAACGCGACTATTTTTTATAAAAATTGGAGCGACCTTCGGGCTGACGACGAAAACGCTTATAATTCCATTGATACTGCTCAGGACAATCGTTAACGCACTCTTCAATGCTTGCATTTAAGGCCGTAGCCGCCGCTACTTCATCTGTATTGCGAATTTGTTCATTCCCTGGTTTTAACACGACACAAAAACGACCATTATCTAAACGCTTAGCATAAGCAAATAATATGGCCGCTGAAGACTTACTCGCCATTTTACAAACAAGCTTACCGGTTAATGCCGTTTGTCCAAATAATGGAGCAAATACACCACCTTTTAATCCAGGCTCTTGATCAGGTAGAACACCGATTATTCCTTTATTTTTAAGAACCCTGAACAAGGACTTAACACCACCGCTATCAGCAGGTACAAGATCAATCCCCACACGCACACGTGTTTTATAAATAAAATCATCTAGTGCTGGAATTTTTGCAGGTTTATACATCGCCGTCATATTAAAGTAGCGGCGAAAGAATATGGTCATAACCTCCCAGTTCCCAAGATGCGGGACATTGAAAATGATGCCATTTTCTTCTTCCATTGCTTTTTCAAGATGCTCAAGACCTTCGATTTTAACAATTAAGTCTTGCACTTTATCAACAGACCACATAAATGACATACCCATTTCGGCATACAACTTCCCTAAAGAAATTAGACTTTCACGAGCAAGTAATTCAATTTCTTTTTCACTGTAATTAGGATAACAAAGACGTAAGTTAATCTTAGATACTCGTGCCGTATCAGTGAACCACATCATCTTGCCTATTGCGGCCCCCAAAGCTTGAGCAGCGGGTAAGGGTAAAAAAGAGACGAGGCGAATAAGGCCAATGCCTATATAAACAATAAGATTTTTCACAGCTATTCCTACGCTTTGTTTTGTCGTCAATAAATGGGGGATATGTTCACTAGAATAACATCATGCAGCAACGATCTCGATATTTTCGTCGACGGCCCTTGCGCTTCTTTGTTATTAACTCAGAAACATGGCGCATTTGAACACAATACAAGCTTCGTAGACTGGCAGTATCTAAACCATGAATTATAATTTATATTATCAATTATAATGACGAAAAGGACATTCGATGAACGATCTCTCATTTAAAAAACTCAATACCCTACCTTCAAACTCGGGTATTGCAGAGCTGAACAGAGACGATCTAAAAGCCTTGATTTACGGTGCTTGTTTTTTTGCTTCTGGTGGGGGTGGCCCCATTAGTATGGCACTGCAATTTTTAACTAAAATTGATAAAAATATTCCCCTTATTCAAAGCCAAGCGCTAAAACCTGATGAAAAAATAGTCATTCTGGCAGACATGGGGTCTCCCGATGCCGCCACAGAAGGACGTGGCTATACAGCCCCCGTCAATGCCTATAAAACCATCTCTTCTTATATCCAAAAGACTGATAACAAAGACATTGCTTACTTCATGCCCATTGAGACCGGTGCTGTAAATTCATTGATTCCGTTCTTCATTTCGTCACAACTAGACACACCTGTACCGGTCGTTGATGCCGATCCATCAGGGCGTGCTGTTCCTCAATTAAATGAAACATTATTAGATATCAATGCTCAAGCGATATGTCCAGCGGCTGTCGCCTCAGATACCGAGGCCAGTATGGGATATCGCTGTATCTGGAGCGAAGAGGAATATCAATCAAAAATTTTTACCGATTTAAGTGCCACAGAGTTAGAAGGGGCAGCACGTATAGAAGTCAGCAAACCAAGTTATCAGCAAGTAGGCGGCCTTGCTTGCTATCCCTTAGAAAGTTCATATATTGCTAGCACTGAATCTGATAAGGCACTGGTCCATAACTCCGTAAGCTATGCCATCGATTTTGGAAAAACACTTTTGACCTATCCAGAATCAACCGTTTTAGCACAAAAACTGAGCGCTATGCACATTAGCAACTTTTGTTTTATCAATGGCAAAATATCCAATATTGATAACCGCACGGCTTCAGGCTTTGATGTGGGCAAGATCACACTCACTCATAATGAGGGCACGCTTTGGATATACTATAAGAATGAAAGCCTATTAGCCTGGGACCCAATTACGAAAAAAGCCTTAGCAATCGCACCAGATTGTATTAACCTATTACTCTCTAAGAACAGTGCTGGATTCCCTTCGGGAACACCGTTATCAACGGCGGATATCGAAGAGCAGCAATATTGCACAGTTTGGGGAACGGCTTGCTCCGAAAAGATGAGAAACCCTGTCATTGAATCTCTATTTCAAAAAGACATTCAACAAATACTGGCAGCGTTTCCAGATGACGGCGTACAGATTGATGGATATACAAATCTCGAAAGCTTAAATGGATAGTACATGGACGTAACAACAAGAAGCGGATTAGAAAACAGCTTACTATCGAAACTTTGGAAGAAGTCATTAGATAACATGTTCATATTAAAAGTCATTGAAGATGAATTTTATGTGGTGAGCACTAATGAAGCACAACAAGAAGCTGTTAGCATTGAAGCTTTAGAGCACTTCGATAAACCCTTAAGTGAAGTGCTTCCGCCAGAGATGTATAATTTTGTTGTCCCCAATTACATGCGCTGTATTCAAGAACACTCCCCTATTCAGTATGAAGAAAGCGAAGCTTTTACCAGTGGCGATGGCAGCATTCGCCACTGGAGCACTATGCTCTCGCCCATTAATAACGATGACGGAGTTACCGAGTATATTTTTGGTATTGCACGTAATATCACTGAACTTAAAAATGCAAAGCAAGCAGCTGAACAATCAGCCATAGAAGCCAAGAAAGCCAATCAAGTAAAGACGACTTTTTTAGCAAACATGAGCCATGAAATGCGTACCCCGTTAAATGGCATCCGCTGCGCTCTTGAGCTGCTCAAAGAATCAACCGATGAGAAAGAACGATCGGAACTGATCAGCATAATAGAAAGCTCAACGGAAGCACTGTCGACTCAAACCAGTGATATTTTACAATACGCTAAAATAGGTCGAGGTAAAATTTCGATTCAGAAAAAAGATTTTTCACCAAAAGAACTCGTTGATTCAGTTGTAAAAATTATTGCTAATAGCGCTGAAACAAAAGCTATTAATCTAACGGTGACGATTAGTGAGCAAGTACCTGAAAGAATAAATGGTGATCCTGATCGAATAAAACAGGTTCTATTAAACATCGCTAATAATGCCATCAAGTTTACCAATAAAGGCAGCGTATCTATTTTTCTTGAAGACGACAGCATAAATCAGCAATTAATTTTCACGGTATTAGACACCGGCATTGGCATTCAAGAATCGGATCAAGAAAAACTTTTCAAACCTTTTAGCCAAGTTGATGATTCAACCACACGACAATTTGAAGGTAACGGTTTAGGGCTTGTTATCAGCCAAAATTTGGTTAACTTAATGAAAGGAGATATCAATCTCACTAGTAAACTTGGCCAAGGTAGCGAATGTCAATTTACCATTTCCTATTTACCCGCCAGCAAAGAACCTCAAGCAAAACCAACCATAGAAAGTTTTAATTTAAACAACGTGCATATTTTAGTCGTAGAAGATAATCCGACAAACCAAATCGTCTTAAAAAAGATTTTAGGCCAAGCGGGTGCCAACATCGCACTTGCCAATCATGGTAAACAAGCACTAGAACTGTGTGAAAATAATTCTTTTGATCTTATTTTAATGGATTGGCATATGCCTATTATTGATGGCATAGAAGCAACAAAAACATTACGAGAAAATAAAAAATACAGTCAGACACCTATTTTAGGTTTGACTGCGAGCGTAATGGAAGAAGATATCAAAGCATGCGTTGATTCAGGTATGAATGAAGTAATTTCTAAACCTATAAATCGTGAAGAGCTGTTCGGTACTATAACAAAATACACAAAACAGCCTCACTGATTAGCAATAATAAAGAATCTACGCAGACTATAAATTAAGATGCTAGCTGGTCATGAAGACCGATTAATAAATTCTTAGTCTGCTCCCAGCTTAAACAAGGGTCCGTAATAGACAAGCCGTATTCAAGTCCTGCATTATGCGGCCCCTTCATGCCTTGATTACCTGCTTTAATGAAGCTTTCTAACATAATGCCTGAAATAGCTTTATTACCCGCTTTATATTGCGCAACAACCTGAGTTGCAATGTCTAATTGACGCTCATGTTTTTTCTGCGCATTAGCATGACTGCAATCAACAATTACTTTGGCATGAATATCATTATGCTCTTTTGCTGTCGTCAATTGCGCGATCGCAGATTCAATGCTTTCCGCATCGTAATTTGTTAAATGTCGACCGCCACGCAAAACAACATGAGTATCAGAATTTCCTGGCGTATCCAGCATAGCAATATTGCCATCAACATCCATTCCTAAGCAATGATGACTACGGCTAGCAGAAACCATCGCATTCACCGCGGTATCAACAGAACCATCGGTACCGTTTTTAATGCCAACAGGCATTGATAAATGGCTAATCATCTCACGATGAATTTGTGACTCAGCAGTACGTGCACCAATAGCAGTCCAACTGATTAAATCTTCTAAGTACATCATCGTCATCGGATTTAACGCTTCAGTTGCTAAAGGCAAGCCCAACTCAACTAACTGCAATAATAATTTACGAGATACTTCTAAGCCTTTATTAATATCCCCAGCACCATCATGGGTTGAATCTCTATCAGGATCATAAGCCAACCCTTTCCAGCCGGTTGTCGTTCTAGGTTTTTCAACATAAGCACGCATAACAATCAATAAACGATCCGAAAGTTGCTCATTCAAGTCGGCCAAACGGCGGCCATAATCTAAAGCGGCTTCAGGATCATGTAGCGAGCAAGGCCCTGTAATAATCAATAATCGATCATCCTTACCCTGCAATAACTGACGAATTTCTTGGCGCTGCTGATCTATCTGCACCTGCAAGTATTCTGACAAAGGCAAAGCCTGCTTTAATGCACGCGGACTTGGCAAAGGGCGAACGCCTGCGCGTGAATTATTCAATGCGACAACTTCGCTGATCGGGGTTTCTTCTGCTAATGCTTGTACGTTGCTATTCATGATGTACTCCTAAACTTAATTATCCCCCTTTGATATTTCAATTTTGTGTCGAAGACAAAACCGAACAAAAAAAAACCCCGACCAGCTAACTGCTAATCGGGGTTCTTTAAGCAGTCGGCTGATGTAGCCGGGCTGCTTATTGAATTCTAGTAAACGAATATCAAGTGCGACCCAGCGTGAAGCTAAAATAGCCCCAGAAAAACTCGGTAAAGCACCAATACTGCTTTGATAAACGCAACTCTTTTGACAAGCACACAGAATTACCGCTGCAAGAAGCAGAGCGAGTAAGACATGGTTTAGTCACAGCGTTTAAAATGTTCATACATGCATAATAACCAACCAATCTCAGAAAGCAAGCAAGAAAGTGTTAAGTTATTGCAACAATCGAGCGCTTATTCAGTGTAATAAGTTGTCCACTTCGTCAGCTTTTAACCCCCTAACAATTGATCTATAATTCAGTCACTATTGAATTAATTCGCTATTCTCGAACCACTTTATGAGTTACTCGCTATGACATATCCACGTGACATGCTGGGCTACGGCCAACACAGCCTAGACCCTAAATGGCCTAACAAAGCCAAAGTAGCCCTTCAGTTTGTTATCAACTACGAAGAAGGTGGTGAGAACTGTATTCTACATGGCGATAAAGCATCGGAAGCATTTTTGTCCGAAATCGTCGGAGCTCCTGCCCTTGAAGGCGTGCGCAACATGAACATGGAATCTATTTACGAATACGGCGCACGTGCAGGCTTCTGGCGCTTACACCGCATGTTCACCGAACGCGATATGCCCGTAACAGTGTATGGTGTAGCCACCGCACTGCAACGCAATCCAGAAATCGTTGCCGCAATGAATGACGCCGATTGGGAAATCGCCTCTCACGGTCTAAAGTGGATCGACTACCAGTATGTCGATAAAGACGTTGAACGCGAACACATCGCCGAAGCCATTCGTATTCATACTGAAGTCACTGGTAAGCGCCCACAAGGTTGGTATACCGGCCGTATGAGCCCCAATACTCGCGACCTAGTGGCCGAAGCTGGCGGTTTTGCTTACGACGCTGATTCTTATGCCGACGATCTACCGTATTGGTGCTACGACTACGATCAGCCTCACTTAGTAATTCCTTATACGCTTGATAGCAACGACATGCGCTTTGCGACCAACCAAGGTTTTAACTCGGGCGATCAGTTTTTTACCTATTTAAAAGATTCATTTGATGTTTTATACGCCGAAGGCACTGGCACCGAAAAATACCCTGCCGCTCCAAAGATGCTGAGCATTGGTTTGCATTGTCGCTTAGTTGGCCGTCCTGGCCGTGCAGCTGCACTAGCACGCTTTTTAGATTATGTGCAAAGCCACGACGATGTTTGGGTCACTCGACGTATTGATATCGCGGAGCACTGGCGAGCAACGCATCCACCAAAAGCATAACAACCACTAACATTTAAACAGCAAGCTAGACTAGCATCAGGCTGGTCTAGCGCTGTACTAACAAGCTCTGTTCCCAGCTCCCATTCCACCCCCTCACAACACCGTATATTTGCACAGCTAGACACTTTTTATTGATTACTTAAATGTTATATTATAACATTACATTAATTCGATAGGAAAATAACATGACTAAAAACGACAAGCGCTTACCAGTAACTGTTTTATCTGGCTTTTTAGGTGCGGGAAAAACAACTTTACTCAATCATATTCTGCATAATCGTGAACACCGCCGTATTGCGGTTATTGTTAACGATATGAGTGAAATTAATATCGACGCAACACAGATTAAAAACTCAGTCTCGCTTAGTCGCACAGAAGAAAAACTGGTAGAAATGAGCAATGGCTGTATTTGCTGCACCCTACGAGAAGACCTTCTAGAAGAAGTCACCAAGATGGCTAAAGAAAACAAATTTGATTATCTAGTCATTGAATCGACAGGGATTTCAGAACCTTTACCGGTTGCCGAAACGTTCACTTTTGAAGATGATCAAGGTGTAAGCCTTACTCACCTTGTACGCCTCGATACCATGGTAACGATGGTCGATGCGTTTAACTTTTTACGTGATTTTCATGAAGCACGACAGCTAGTAGAAACCGACGAATCATTAGGTGAAGAAGACCAGCGTAACGTAGCCGATCTATTGGTCGACCAAATTGAATTCTGCGATAAATTAATCATCAGTAAATCCGATTTAATTAGCAGCGAACAGCTGGTCGAGTTAAAAGCCATTTTAACCAGCCTGAATCCTGTAGCTGAACAAATTATTGCTGATCATGGGCAAGTGCCTTTAGACAAGCTATTGAATACTCAAGCTTTCAGTTTCGATCGCGCCAAGCAAGATCCTGGCTGGTTGAAAGAAATGCGCGGTGAACATACCCCCGAAACAGAGGAGTACGGTATCAGTAGTTTCAGCTATCAAGCGCGACGTCCTTTTCATCCGCAAAAGTTTTTTGATTTTCTGTATCAAGATTGGCCCGAAGGAAAATTGATTCGCTCTAAAGGTTATTTTTGGCTGGCCAGCCGCCCGCAATTTGCCGGTCATTGGCATCAGGCTGGAGGCATTGCGCACCATGGTCCAGCCGGTATGTTCTGGAAAGCCGTCCCCGAAGATCAATGGCCACAAGATGAAGAATCGTTATCTTACATCGAATCCTTATGGCAAGAACCGTTTGGTGATATGCGCCAAGAGCTTGTATTCATTGGACAACGTATCAATGAAGCCGCCATGCGGAAGTCGTTAGATGAATGCCTATTAAGTGAAGAAGAAGTATTAGCGGGGCAATCAGCATGGCTACGATTGGATGATCCTTTCCCAGCTTGGCAATAAGCGTTATTTAACGCTCTTTTATTTGATCTATCTTTAATTTGAGTATTGATTGTTATGTTATATCGTTTTATTTCAACATGTAGTCTGTGTAGCGGATTATTAATGCCATCGGCCCATGCAACCGAGCTGGATACCGTCGTTGTTAAATCGACGCATCAATCATCAATGCGCAATATTGTGCAGCCTGTTTTAGTTGTCGATGAAGAGGCGCTGAAAAAAAGCCAAGCCAAATCCTTGGGCGAGTTATTAGAACAGCAACCAGGGATTAGTAACGCTTCATTTGGCCCTGGTGTTGGTCGCCCAGTGCTAAGAGGCTTATCGGGCAGCCGCGTGAAAACGATGGTCAACGGTCAAGACAGTTCAGACTTATCAGCCATGAGCTCTGACCACGCCCCCATGGTCGAAATCACCAATGCTCAGCAAGTCGAAGTGATATTGGGCCCCGCCACCGTACTGTATGGCAGTGGTGCAATTGGCGGCATCGTCAATGTATTAGATCGAAGCATACATCACTCTCCTATTGATGAAGTGCAAGGCAGTATCAAAGCAGGCATCAACAGCAACGACCAAGCACAGGTTTTAGCAGCCGAACTGAATGCGGGTAATGGTGAATGGGCCATGCATCTAAATGGTTTCGATAAATCTTCTAATGATTATCACAGCAATAAAGACCGTGTAGAAAATAGCGATACTAAAAGCCAAGGCGGCGGCATTGGCATTAGTCGCACATCAAATGAATACGGTTTTATTGGTATGAGTATTCATGTTATCGAACAAGATTATGGTGTTCCGAATCTTAATAATATGCCGACCCGAGTTCGCCCTAAACAAACACGCATACAGCTATCTTCTTCTTGGCTCAATCCTATCGTGGGTATTGAAAACTGGGAAACACATGTCTCGCATATTGATTATGAACACGATGAACTGACCGTGCCGGTTACCGAAGGTTTATTCGATAAAGAATCTTTCGAAGTAAATTCTAAACTGCAGCATTCAAGTATCGCTGGCTGGCAAGGAACCTTAGGAATTCATTTTTCTCAACAAGAAATAAAGCTCTGCCATGACCATAGTGGCTGCTCTCAAATTCCTGATTACAGTGACCAAACTTGGAACGGCGAACAAGGTAATTTATTTACCTATAAAGAAGGCCTTCAGTTTGTACACGATACGCCAATGCCCATCACTAAAAGCACTAACGTCGGATATTTTTTAGTTGAAAATAAGCCTTGGAAAATTAATGGCTTCGCTGAAGGATTGTTTGAACTAGGTGCTCGTATTGATGCAAAAACTATCACCGCCGATCCTGTATCGATACAACCTTCGTCTAGACGCTCACAAGCATACTATGAAGATAAACATTTTTTACCGACAACGTTCTCTGCCGCCAGTATTTGGAATATTAGCGATGGTCAACGCTTATCATTAAATGTATCACGCGCGCAAAGAGCCCCCGATGCAGAAGAGATGTATTGGAATGGAGATCATCACGCAACCTTTTCTTATCAGCTAGACAATATCAATTTAAACGAAGAAACAGCCTATACCGCTGATTTAATTTGGAATGTGAGTAGCGATAACTACTTCGTTAGAAGCGCAATTTATCACTACTTATTCGACGATTTTATTTATAACGATCTAAAGGAAACAACAGATCCCTACCACGGCAATGCGGTTTATCAGCATGAACAAAAAGATGCGCGATTTTTTGGGTTTGAGTTTAGCTGGGAGCAACGTCTCAGTAATACGATATCAACAGAATTAAGCCTAGATGCCGTTCGCGCAGAACTATTGGAAGGTGATGAAAAACACATTCCTCGACTTCCTCCCGCTACTGCATCGCTCAATATTAACTGGCAAAAGAATAACTGGATAGTTTCCGCTACAAACCGTTGGGTTGCTACGCAAGATCGAGTATCTCGTAATGAGAGTGCAACCTCTGGTTTTCAAGAGTTGGATTTAAAAGCTGATTATACCACCCGCGTATTTAACAAAGAGCTAACCACCAGCCTAACGATTAACAATGTATTTAATAGCGCAGGTACAAATCACGTATCGTACCTGAAAGAATTCGCACCGAATTCAGGCCGAAATATCCAACTGCAAACACAATTATATTATTAACCTAAAAAGGAAAAATAAATGTTCAGCATTACTAAAAAAACCATTCCGCTACTCATGACGGCCATGCTGTTAACGGCCTGTGAAGATGGAAGCGATAATAAAACAGAGTCACATCAAAAAGATAATTTTGATGTGAATAAAACTGGACGCTTAGTCGTTACATCCGCAGCTGAAAGTAATCCCGAATTAGCGGTTTTCAATTCTAAGGATGGCGCTCTTATTGATCGTTTTAGTTTAAGCCATGCCGCTAGCAGTTTGTATGCATCACCACAATCTCGTTTTGCCTTAGTTGCACAACGAGATCAAAATAAAGTGCAAATTTTAGATGGTGGTTTATATCAAGAAGACCATGGCGATCACCTACACCCTTATGAAAAAGACCCTAAAGTAATAGAACAAGTATTTAATGGTATACGCCCAACACACTATCGCGATAACGAAACTCGCTCAGCCTTTTTCTTTGATGGCGATGGCGACAATGCGCTGCTATCCAGCGTTATCGATTTTAATGACGATGAAATTCTAAATAACAAAGCTCGCTCTTTAGAACTGACCAACGCGATGCATGGTGCAGCAGAACCACGAGGAGACTTTTTATTAGCAACCTATCGTGCAGCTAATGCAGCTAGCGTATTACCCGATCAGATTGAGCTGTTTAAATTCAATAAAAATAGTGGTAATTACGATACGATAAAACGCTTTGCAGAAACTTGCCCATCCCTTCATGGTGCTTTCTCAACAGAAGATGCCAGTGTGTTTGGCTGCTCTGATGGAGTATTAGTAATTCGCCAAAATGGAGATAACTTCACCGCCGAAAAAATCAATAATCCTGCCGGAATGGAAGCCGGTGTTCGCATTGGTAGCTTCTCTGGTTTTGCCGATAGCAACCTCGTAGCAGGCTGGGCACGCGGCGCATTGTATGCGGTGAATTTAGATAACAGTACAATTGAACTGGTCGATTGGAAAAATGGCACCGCAGCAGAATACAGTACCGCAAAAATGGATGACGAAGGCGATATTCTAATGGTATTGAATAAAGCCGGTGGTCTGCATTTATTAGATGCAAAAAACAATTTTAAGCACCTAATTGAAATTAAAGCATTGAGTGCTTTACCTGTATTCGCACCTGGAAGCCATGGCCACGTTAGTATTACATCCAGCAAATCAAGTGACGATGTTTATATCACTGACGCCGTGAATAACCAGCTAGTGGTAGTGAATCTAGAACATAAAGAATTAGAAAAACCGATCAGCTTACCTTTCACACCTAAACATGTTGCTTGGGTAGGTATAGCAGGTGAAGGTCATGATCATGAAGGCCACAATCACTAGATTTATGAATCTTTCATTTGTCGAAACGTTAAATTAATTCTAGGGTGAGCCACCTTCGTCGTCGTGGGTATATTATGCAACCAATGACGCTGGGTCTCACCCTTCATTTCAATTAAATCGCCGGACTCTAATTCAAATACCAAACGCTCTTTCGATACTTTATGCTTCATAGCAAACTTTCTAGCAGCACCAAAACTTAAAGACGCAATAGAGCCACTCTCAATCAATTCACGCTCATCATCACTGTGCCAAGCCATACCTTCCGTGCCACTCGGGTAATAATTTAACAAGCAAGAATTATAAGTTTGCAACGTCTGCGCTTCTACAATCGCTTTCAATGCTAATACATGTGGCGTCCATAGCAGAGCCGTTCGGTGAATATTTGAATAAGAGTATTGATACGATTTATCGGCATACCAGGCGACCTTTCGCTTGGTCACAATATGCTTTCCAAATACAATCGCTTCGTCATGCTTCCAGGCGATATCTTTTAATAGTGCCTCATAATGCTGAAAAGCCTCTGGCTGACTAAAGACCTTACCCCAATAATGGACACAACCATCGTAGGGCAAATGGTTTATGCTGGGGTCTATTAAGTTTTCAAATAAAGGCATCATCGACTCTCAAATAGAATTTACTCTTAGCAGAATATTAGCCTTGCATACGGGTACTGGCAAGATCTGGAAAGTTCACATAATTATTGCTTTCAAACAAAAAAGGCCCTAAATTTCTTTAGGGCCTTTTCTTTTTTAGCACGGTATTAACAGCGCCATTTTCTTCGAGCTTTGCTCTATTACTTAAATCGCAGCCGCTAAACGCGTACCTTGATCAATCGCACGTTTCGCATCAAGTTCAGCGGCAACATCAGCACCACCAATTAAGTGATGAGGTTTGTTCAAACCTTCAACCAAAGCACGTAATGGGTCTTGGCCAGCGCAGATAATCACGTTATCCACATCGAGTACTTTCTGAGTATCGCCGACGGTAATGTGAAGACCTTGGTCATCAATCTTATCGTAGCTACAACCAGAAACCATCGTTACGCCTTTGTTCTTTAGGCCTGTACGGTGAATCCAACCCGTTGTTTTGCCTAGCTTCGCGCCAACCTTTGACGTTTTACGTTGCAGTAAAAATACTTCGCGCGCTGATGGAGAAACCACGGCTTCAATACCTTCAATACCACCACGGGCTTCAAGGGTCATATCAACGCCCCACTCCTTCATAAAGGCAGGAATGTTTTGGCTTGTCGCAATACCTTCATGACAAAGGTATTCAGATACATCAAAGCCAATACCGCCAGCGCCGATAACCGCTACTTTTTTACCAACCGGTTTCTTATGCTTTAATACATCAAGGTAGTTTAAAACCTTAGCGTGCTCGATGCCTTCGATTTCTGGTAAACGCGGTGCAATACCCGTTGCCAAAACGACTTCATCAAAATCACCGGCATTTAAATCGTCAGCAGTCACAGGCGTATTCAATTTAAGATTTACACCTGTTAGCTCGATTTGCTTACCGAAATAACGAATCGTTTCAAAGAATTCTTCTTTACCTGGAACTTGCTTCGCAACGTTAAACTGACCACCAATTTCGCTAGCAGAATCAAACAAAGTAACGTCGTGTCCACGACCGGCAGCCGTCGTCGCAAAGGCTAAACCTGCTGGACCAGCACCGATAACGGCTAATTTCTTTTTCGTTGCATCGGCCGCAAGATCAGTGATGATAACTTCAGTTTCATGACACGCACGTGGGTTCACTAAGCAGCTTGTTAATTTGCCGCTGAATACGTGATCTAAACACGCTTGGTTACAACCGATACAGGTATTAATTTCATCGCTCTTACCAGCCGCCGCTTTTTCAACAAACAATGGATCGGCTAAGAAAGGACGCGCCATAGAAATCATGTCGGCATCGCCACGTTGTAAAACTTCTTCTGCAACTTCTGGGGTATTAATACGGTTAGACGTAATACACGGAATAGAAAGTTCTTTGCGGAACTTCGCGGTTACCCAAGTGAAGGCTGCACGAGGTACTTTGGTTGCGATGGTAGGAATACGTGCTTCGTGCCAACCAACACCGGTATTAATAATCGTCGCGCCCGCTTTTTCAATTGCCTTACCAAGCTGCAATGCTTCTTCATAGTTGCTGCCACCTTCAACTAGATCCAACATAGATAGGCGATAAATAATAATGAATTTTTCACCGACAGCTTCACGAGTACGACGAACAACTTCTACCGCTAAACGCATGCGGTTTTCGTATTCACCACCCCAGGCATCCTCACGGTGGTTGGTGCGTTTGGCTAAAAATTGGTTAAGAAAATACCCTTCCGACCCCATAATCTCAACGCCGTCATAGCCACCGACTTGTGCGTATTTTGCTAACTGAACAATATCGTTGATCTGTTTTTCGATACCGTCTTCATCTAATTCTTTTGGCGTAAATGGATTAATCGGCGCTTGCACAGCTGAAGGTGCAACCAAGTTTGGGTTAAAAGCATAACGACCGGTGTGCAAAATCTGCATACAGATTTTACTGTCGGCATCGTGCACAGCATCGGTGATTACTTTGTGCTTTAACGCATCTTCATTACTGCTAATTAATTTAGTATGTGGATGTGTTGCGGCTTCAGAACTTGGGCCAAAACCACCGGTTACGATAAGACCAACACCACCTTTAGCACGTTCAGAGAAGAACGCGGCCATGCGCTCTAGTCCGCCTTCCATTTCTTCTAAACCGGTGTGCATAGAACCCATCAATACACGGTTTTTCAATTGAGTGAAGCCTAGATCTAGTGGCTCAAGTAACTTAGGAAAATGTTGATTTGTCATTATTTATTCTCACTCGTTGTTAATACGGTTAGGCATTTACTTTAAATTCATTATTCGCCGACATAACCAAATACTATGGATGGTTTTAATCACTATCGGCTTTTATGGTTACACTCTAAAAGAACTTTTTATAAGAAACAATGAAGAATAATGACTGATCATAACAATATAACAACCAAATCTAACACTTTATCAGATAAAGACATTTAATCTGCTATGAATAGGAATGAGTCCCATATAGAGGCTTTATCAAGCTTAAAATATCAGAAGCCTCTCCAATTAACTTTACAGTGTATAGGCTTTCTTTTAGCATGCAGCTTCGCTCTTCTATAGAAAGATATCAAAATGATCGCTTTTGTTATTACCCTAATATTATTTGCAGTAGCTGCGACCTATTATTTTGTCACTGCAGCCAAGAAACCTTATCTTATATTCCAGAAAAATCCGTTAAATGAAGCCATCGTTAAGCATACTCCGGCATTAAATAAGCGCTACTTTGCAACTCCGTGGATGTTTAATACACACATGCAGTTGATTGTTTTAGGCTTCATAAAAGGTTTTGCTAAACCGTTGATATACGATCGGCAAGATATTCTGACCATGGATGATGGCGGACAAGTTTCTGTTGATTGGTTAGGTCTAGATTTGCCCGACGATACACCAACCCTATTAGTACTTCATACCATTTCTGGCAACCCGCAAAGCATGCGTGGCTTTGTTCGCTATATCAGAGAAAATCTTGGCTGGCGTATTGCTCTGTGCGTGCGCCGCGGTCATGGAGAGATGACGCTAAAAACAGCAAGTTTTAATACCATGGGAAATACCGACGACTTTGCTGAGCAAATAGAGCACATTCAAAACTGCTTTCCAAATTCGGATTTATACGCAACAGGAATTTCAGCAGGCTCTGGGGTATTAGCTCAGTACTTAGGTAAGGTGGGGGAAAATACTCCCATCAAAGCAGCAATTGCCTATTGTCCTGCTTATGATATGCGCCATGCTTTTACCCGAGCAGTACCATTTTATAGCAAAATGATGGCAAAAAAGTTGAATAAATTATTCATTACTCCGAATAAGCAGACGCTTAAACATTTAGTATCTTACGAACAATTATCAGCCTCTCAAGACTTGCATGAATTCCATCAAAATCTGTACGAAGTCGCTGGCAGCGAAAGTACAGAAAAATACATGCAAGAGTCAAATCCATCGACGGTATTCGACAATATAAAAATTCCGATACTTATTTTAAATTCAAAAGATGATCCTGTTTGTCACATCGATAATGTGTATGAAAATCAGCACCGAGTAGAAGCGATGAGTAATGTAATTTTAGTATTAACGGATCGCGGCAGTCATTGTGCTTTTTTTGAAGGAATAACGGCAAAACCTTGGGCTAATCGCATGATTAAAGAATATTTTTCAGCTTTCACAGCCCTTTAATTACCCTATCTTTAATTTTGATGGCTTTTTCAAAGTGATCTAGCTTATGGGTCATTATCCACCACTGAGCGGCTTCCATTAATAGCTCAGGATCGTCATTTTTATTGGCGAAAAAAGCATAAAAAGATAAGCCGACATTATCGCCCTTCTTTTCAATTTTCTCATCACATACCTTGATTATCTTAAGCCTTAATGTTTCTCGCATATTTCACCCAATTTAATGACGGATTTTCTTACATACTAACAAATTATCACGAATGATATTCCTTTCAAGTTTTAGCGTTCTAAGCTACTTTAGGACTCCAGTAAATTGAAAGGTCTCAATAATGCTACTTCGTACCAGCTGTTATCTAGAGTTTGATATCGAGGTTCAGACACCTTTTATTTTTATGTTAAGACCTCGTAGCGGTTCTCAGCAGTGGGTGATCAGTGAAGAGTACCGACACACACCTTGGCTGCCTGTTTTTGAATTTACCGACCCCTATGGCAACTTGTGCCAACGCTTAATCGCACCTCCAGGCAATCTTATTATCAATACAGTATCAGAGGTTATGGTTTCAGATACGTCTGATTATTTACCCGGTGCGCCTTTTGTCGACATTGAACATCTTCCAGATTCCGTACTCAGTTATTTATTACCCAGTCGATTTTGTGAATCGGATCGGTTTTTAAATCTTGCCACATCCATCACCTCGGGTTGCTTACTTGGATACGATCAAGTATCAGCGATTGAACACTGGGTTCGAGAAAATATCGTATACGAAATGGAAGGCAGCGATATTCAATTATCAGCCACGGAAATCAACCAACGAGGCTCAGGGGTTTGCCGTGATTTTTCGCACATAGGCATTGCACTCTGTAGAAGTTTAAGCATTCCTGCGCGGCTGGTTGTTGGTTATCTACATGGGTTGGTCCCCATGGATTTGCATGCTTGGTTCGAGGCTTATATTGGCGGGCGCTGGTATACCTTTGATGCAACTCAGGCCGAATTAAAAGGCGGCTATGTTGCTATTGGTTATGGCAGAGACGCCGCCGACGTTGCTATCTTTAATCAATTTGGCCCACCCAGTAATCTGATTACGAAGCAAATAGATGTTATTCAAATTGCGCAAGGAAATGCATTTACTCAATTTAAAGATGCGTAATAAAAATGAAATAACGCATACGTTATTTTGTTGGTCTACTTTTTGCTATTAATACATAACGATTAAGTATGAGTTTACAAATATTTAACAATCTATAAAGGACTTGAATAGAAATGACAGATATATGGAATACCTATGCTTGTGAAGACTTTTATGATGAAGTCATGAGCAGTCCTGGTAATGCACGGAAACCTGCCAAAAAACTGGTCTCTTATTTTAAGACACTCTCTGACGATACCGTCGAACTGCACCGTAAAGCCGCAGAATCAACTATTAAAGAAATGGGTGTTAGTTTCACCGTGTATTCAGATCAAGGCAATATTGATCGCGCTTGGCCCTTTGATATCGTGCCTCGAACCATTAACAAAGCTCAATGGGATGTCACCGCCGCAGGTCTTAAGCAGCGCTTAAAAGCGCTCAACCTATTTATAGATGATATTTATAACGGCCAAAAAATCATCAAAGATGGCGTAGTGCCGGCCTATGTGCTTGAGCAATCAGAAAATTTTCGCCAAGAGTGCGTCGGGTTTTCGCCTCCTTTAGGGGTGTGGGCACATATATGTGGCACCGATTTGGTGCGCGATGCCGATGGCGAATTCTATGTTTTAGAAGATAACTTGCGAGTGCCTTCAGGGGTTTCTTACATGTTAGAAAATCGATCGATTACCAAGCGTATTTTGCCTGAACTTTTTGAAGAAATTAAAATTGCTCCCATCGATGATTACTGCACACAATTATTTGAGACCTTAATCGTACTGTCTCCTCGTGATATTCCAAACCCTGCTGTTGTTGTATTAACACCTGGAATTTATAACTCGGCTTATTTTGAACATGCTTTTTTAGCTCAGAACATGGGCTGTGAATTGGTCGAAGGCGCTGACTTAGTCGTTAAAGATGACGATTGTGTGTATATGAAAACCATCTCGGGCCTTGAACGTGTCGATGTTATTTATCGTCGTATTGATGACTTATTTATTGATCCTGAAGTTTTCAACGAAGACTCTCAGCTTGGGGTTGCCGGTTTAATGCGTGCTTGGAAAGCCGGTAATGTTGGCTTAGCCAATGCACCGGGGGCAGGAGTAGCTGACGATAAAGTTATCTACGCTTTTGTTCCCGATATTATTCGCTACTACTTAAAAGAGGAACCGATTTTAAAAAACGTTGAAACCTATTTATGTTACGACAAAGAGCAGCGTGAATACGTTATAGATAACATTGAAAAGTTGGTGGTTAAACCCGCCAATGAATCAGGCGGCTACGGTATGTTGGTTGGCCCTCATTCAACTAAAAAAGAACGCGATAAATTTGTAAAACTCATTAACGCGAATCCTAGAAACTACATTGGGCAACCTACGTTAGCCCTTTCAACGGCCCCTGCTTTTGTCGGAAAAAATCAATTAGAGGCTCGCCACCTCGATTTACGACCTTTTGTTCTACAAGGGAAAGATTCCTACGTCACTATGGGTGGGCTCACTCGAGTAGCCATGAAAAAAGGCTCATTAGTCGTTAATTCATCACAAGGTGGTGGCAGTAAAGATACCTGGATTGTTGAGTAACAGGGTCGTTGAATAGCCAGATTGAGGCATAGGAGAAATACATGTTATCTCGCGTAGCAGAAAGAACATATTGGGCCGCCCGTTATTTAGAGCGTATTGAGAATACCGTTCGTCTTATTAGTGTTTACGACAAACTAATGTACGATTTACCCACCAGCGTAGGCATTGGCTGGTACAACCTTATTACGATCAATAGTGCGGAAGAAGCTTTCGATGAACGCTATACCGTTCAAGATGAACGTAATGTTATTAAGTTTTTATTAAGTGAAGAAAATAATCCATGCTCAGTGGTTTCGAACTTACGCTTTGCCAGAGAAAATTTAAGAACAACTCGAGACGTTGTTCCTGCCCAAAGTTGGGTAATGATTAATGAGCTGAATTTATTTATTACCGAAAATTTACAGCAAGGTATTAACCGCAGTCAGCGTTTTCATTTTTTAAATGGTGTTATTAAAAGCTGTCAGCAAATTCAAGGGTTATTAATGGGTACCATGCCCAGAGATGCCGCCTGGGGATTTATGAAACTGGGCCGTAATATCGAGCGTGCCGATATGACTACACGGTTATTAGACGCCGGGGTTAGAGCACAGTTGCAAGTTATGGATGATGCCGAAGCCATTAATAGCCAACAAATTATTTGGGGCCAAGTATTACGATCTCTCGATGCTGATCAAAGCTATCGCAGAGCCGTACGTTCATCGGTTAAAAGTCGCCAAGTAGCTCGCTATATTATTGAAGATACGGCCTTTCCTAGATCCATCACTTACTGCTTATCAGCAGTAAAAGATTCACTAGAAAGACTACCTCATAGCAAGCCTGTGATTAGCACCGTGAAAAAAATTCAAAAAGAGCGCTTAACCTCAATTGATTACAGCGATCTTGGTATACCCATGAAAGATTTTCTAAATGACCTGCAATTAGATATCGCTGCGATTCACTCCAGCATTTCCAAAAATTGGTTTACTTACCAATAAGGCTGATACTCAATGACTATCCGTGTTTCTATTAATCACAGAACCAGCTATAAATTTGATCGCCCTGTGAGCCTATCCCCTCACACGGTAAGACTTCGCCCTGCCCCTCATAGCAGAACCCCTATTCACAGCTACAGTTTAAAAATAAAACCTGAGCAGCATTTTATCAACTGGCAGCAAGATTCATTTGGTAACTATTTAGCGCGTTTAGTTTTTCCTGAAAAGTGCACAGAATTTGAAGTAGATGTCGAAGTCATTGCCGATATGACGGTTATTAATCCGTTTGATTTTTTTGTCGAAGAATACGCTGAAGATTTCCCTTTCACATACCCTAAGCAGCTTAAAAAAGAGCTATTACCTTACTTAGAAAAAGAATCTTCAAAAGGAAAAAACTGCGGCCCTTTATTTAGAAAACGCTTAAAACAAGTGAATACTAAGAAGCAGCGTATTAACGATTTCTTAGTTGAAATAAACCAAAAAGTGCAACAAGAAATTAACTATCTAGTGCGTCTTGAACCTGGTGTGCAAACACCTGAAGAAACACTTGAAAGTGGACAAGGTTCTTGCCGTGACTCTGCTTGGTTACTCGTACAAATGCTGCGCCATTTAGGCTTAGCCGCGCGCTTTGCTTCTGGCTATTTAGTGCAACTTAAAGCCGATGAAGCCTCATTAGATGGCCCGTCAGGCACAGAAGAAGATTTCACCGACCTGCATGCTTGGTGTGAAGTCTTTTTACCAGGTGCAGGCTGGGTAGGTCTTGATCCAACCTCTGGGCTGTTTGCCAGTGAAGGGCATATTCCTTTAGCCTGTACTCCGCATCCGGTGTCTGCTGCACCCATTGCAGGCTTCACAGATGAGTGCGAAGTAGAGTTTGATTTCAGCAATACCGTTACTCGCGTTTTAGAAGACCCTCGTGTTACTAAGCCTTATACCGAAGAGCAGTGGCAAACCATTTTGGCCTTAGGTGAAAGCGTCGATAAAGAGTTTACAGAAAATGATGTTCGACTGACCATGGGCGGCGAACCAACGTTTGTTTCGATTGATGATATGGAATCGACTCAATGGAATACCGACGCGTTAGGTGATGATAAATTATCCCTCGCCAAAACTCTTTTATTGCGAATTCGTGATCGCTTTGCCCCTAATGGCTTAGTCCATTATGGGCAAGGTAAGTGGTATCCAGGGGAAGAAATCCCACGCTGGGCTCTCGGTGTTTTTTGGCGCAAAGATGGTGAACCTCTGTGGAAAAAAGCCAGCAGCCTTGCGCGTATTGATCATGACTATGGCCATACCATTAAAGATGCATGCCGCCTAAGCCATGCAATTTGTGCCCTAATCGATATACCAAGCGCTCACTGCCAGCCCGCTTATGAAGATGCGATGCATTATCTTCAACAAGAGCAATCCTTACCCAAAAATATTGATTTGTTAGCTCAAAATATCAAGTCCGATTTAGATCGTAGGCGTTTAGCAGCGTTGATTGATCGTGGCATTAATATCCCGAGTGGTTTAGTGATTCCAATTGGCCGTGGCGATGGCAAAAAAACATGGAAAAGTAGCCTATGGCCAATGAAGCGAGAGAGAATCGTTTTAATTCCTGGCGACTCTCCAATGGGTTTGCGCTTGCCACTAAACAGCTTGCCGATACCAGGCAAAGGACACGAAGACCTTCCAATACAAAGAGATCCTTTTGATCCTCGTGAGCCTTTAGTCAAGCGCACCGACATTCGCTTTGCAGGTCCAATTCCAACCCACAGTCAATTAAGTGCGGCGGAAGAAGCCTTATTAGCAAATAAGAAGATCTCGGATGCTCTTAAGAAAGAAGAGCAAGCAGAAGTTGTGCGTACTGCCATGTGTATTGAAGCGCGTGAGGGTCGTCTTCATATATTCATGCCACCACTTGAGTATTTAGAAGACTATATTGTGCTGGTTGCAGCGATTGAAGAAGCCGCTACTAAATTGTCTCTGCCTGTTATTATCGAAGGTTATGAGCCACCACGAGATCCGCGTTTATTAAAATTATTGGTTACTCCAGATCCTGGCGTTATTGAAGTAAACGTTCATCCATCCAATAACTGGCAAGAATTGGTCGATACCACGACTAAGCTCTATGAAGAGGCTCGACTATCGCGCTTATCCACCGAGAAGTTCATGCTTGATGGTCGCCATACCGGTACCGGTGGTGGTAATCACATCACCTTAGGCGGCGCTACTCCAGAAGATAGCCCACTATTACGCCGCCCTGACATATTGCGCAGCTTTATCACTTATTGGCAGCATCACCCAAGTTTGTCGTATTTATTTTCTGGCATGTTTTTGGGTCCTACCAGCCAAGCACCTAGAGTAGATGAAGGCCGTGATGAAATGCTTTATGAATTGGAAATTGCATTCTCACAAATGTCAGAAGAAGAAGTCGAACAACCGTGGTTAGTTGACCGTCTGCTGCGCAATTTATTAATCGATATTACGGGCAATACGCATCGCTCTGAATTTTGTATTGATAAACTTTTCTCACCCAGCAGTGCTAGTGGTCGTTTAGGAATTTTAGAATTTCGCGGTTTTGAAATGCCACCTCATAGTCGCATGGCATTGGTGCAATCGCTGTTCATTAGGACATTGCTGGCGCGATTCTGGAAAGAACCTTACAAAAAACCACTGGTTCGTTGGGGAACGGCTCTGCACGATCGCTTTATGATGCCGCATCATATCTGGCAAGATATGAAAGACGTTGTTAACGATTTAAACGATCACGGCTACCCATTCGAATTAGACTGGCTTGCACCGTTTGAAGAATTTCGTTTTCCTCATTATGGACGCGTAAAGCTAGATAATATCGAACTGGAGTTACGTTGGGCGATTGAACCTTGGCATGTATTAGGCGAAGAGAGCAGCAGTTTTGGTACCGCGCGCTATGTTGATTCTTCTGTTGAACGCTTGCAAATTAAAGCAACAGGCTTAACCGATGGGCGCTATGTATTAACCTGCAATGGTCGACGCGTGCCTTTGCGTAATACGGATCGACATGGTGAGTATGTTGGCGCTGTTCGCTATCGCGCATGGCAGCCACCTTCTGCCTTGCATCCACGTATTGCCCCCCATGTACCGTTAATCTTTGATGTTATCGATACGTGGAATGGCAAATCAATGGGAGGCTGTAGCTATCATGTATCACACCCTGGTGGACGTAGCTACGATGTCTTTCCTGTTAATTCGTTTGAGGCGGAATCACGACGAATCAATCGCTTTGAAATATTGAGTCATACTCAAAGTCATGGTGAAAAAATTGATCCTCCTCGCGAAGAGCCTACTAACGAGTATCCGCACACTTTGGACTTACGCAGACCTATAGACTGCTAACTAACGAAAATGGAACCTTACTAATGTAAGGTTTCATTTTCTCTAAGATACTCAATTTAAAAATAAGTATATAATAGCGCTCGCTTAATAGAGCACTCAACGTAAGTTATTGAGTCAATAGTCAACGTCATCAAGTAGGCCACTGTGTCCAAACCCATTTACCCACAAAATCAGCCATTACCTCAGCCGCAGTTACAAATGCAGGCGCAGACACAGGCTCAATCACAAAACCTTGGCCCTAAAACTACGCACAGTTTGAATTATAATCGTCCTGCCGCAGGCATACCCGATCAGGTTTACACGCCTGATGGTGCGATCAAACCAGAGTGGGATTATTTACTCGGCAGCTTAAATAACTTAGGTGCTAGTGCTCTTAAAGAACGCCAAGACAAAGCGCGTAGAATTCTTCGCGACGATGGTGTTACTTACAATATTTACGCTGAAAACGCATCGCCTAATAGTCAGTGGGAACTTGATCTTGTGCCCGCGATTATTGGCAGCGAGGCTTGGTCGGTTATTGAAGCGGGCTTATTAGAGCGTGCCGAACTGTTTAATTTAATGCTGCGCGATTTTTACGGCGAGCGCACATTGCTTAAACAACAAGTCATTCCACCCGAAGCCCTCTTTAGTCATGGTGGATTTTTACGCGCTTGCCAAGGCATAAAAGTGCCTGGTGAACACGAGCTTATTCTGCATTCCGCCGACATGGTTCAGCGCGCAGATGGCACCATGTGCGTCTTATCGGATCGAACTCAAGCCCCCAGTGGGGCAGGTTATGTTTTAGAAAACCGCACGGTTATGTCGCGCGTATTTCCTAGTTTATTTCGTGATAGTCACGTTCATAGACTTGCCAGCTTTTTCCAACGCTTACGCCAAAAACTGATTTCTCTTTCACCTTCTGACGGCCAAGCGAGAGTTGTTGTACTCACCCCCGGAGCGCATAACGAAACTTATTTCGATCATTCCTATATTTCAAACTACTTAGGTTTTCCACTGGTGCAAAGTGGTGACCTAGTCGTTCGAAATGGTTTCGTATGGATGAAGTCTTTAGATGGTCTTGATCGTGTTGATGTTATTTTAAGACGTGTTGATGACGTATCTTGCGACCCTGTTGAGCTGCGTAGTAGCTCTCAATTAGGGGTGCCGGGACTGCTTGACGTTGTCCGTTCAGGCCGGGTTATTATGGCAAACCCAATAGGATCTGGGGTTCTAGAAAATCCCATTTTATTAAAGTATTTACCCGCCATCAGTAAAGCCTTATTAGGAAGAGAGCTGCGCTTAGATTCGGTTAAAACGTATTGGTGCGGTGATTCTGAAGATTTAAAATTTGTCAGCGCTCACATCAAACAATTAATCATCAAACCGATTTATCGTGGCCATACCTTAAAGAGTGTTTTTGGCGGCGATCTTAGCCAAGTTGAAATAACTGAACTGCTGCAAAAAATTCGCCACCAGCCAACTCAATTCGTCGCCCAAGAACGCATTGATAAACCGCATATACCGTCATTAATTAAGGGCGAGCTAGAGCCAAGACCAGCCATTCTACGTACCTTCTCTGTGGCTACGGATAATTCGTACATTGTTATGCCAGGTGGTTTGACTCGGGTTGGTAATGACATCAGCAGCCCTATCATTAGTATGCAAGCAGGCTGTCCAAGTAAAGATACTTGGATTACGGCAACAGAGCCTGAACGTATTAGCGATAACGACGCTAATGAAGCTGGCCAAGCAGAGCTTGAAGCATCGCTGATGAGCTTACCAAGCCGTGTTATTGAGAATTTATTCTGGATGGGACGCTATGCAGAACGCGCCGAGGCATCGCTGCGCATCCTCAGGACCGTCTTTATGATGATAAACGACGAGCAAGCTATTAATAAAGCTTCTCAGCGTATATTGCTGCGTTCAATTACCGAAGTAACAGGCACCCATCCTGGTTTTTTAAATGCCACCGATGAACAGCTTGCGAATCCTGAAGAAGAACTGCTTTTAATTATAAAAGATGGCAATCGTCCAGGTAGTATCAAATCGACGCTCAACTCATTATTGTATTGCGCTGATGAATCTAAAGAGCTGCTTTCTTCAGATACCATTCGCGTGATCAATGATATTCGAGATGCGCTGGATAATTTAGAGTCTTCTTTAGCGAATGGCTTATCATCCGCTCCAGAAGAAGATTTAGACCCATTAGTAATTCCGTTAATCGCCCTATCAGGCTTAATGCAAGAAAGTATGGTTCGTGGTGTTGGCTGGCACTTTATGGACATGGGGCGCCGAGTTGAACGTGGTGTGCAGATCATGAAAACCGTCACAACGCTCGCCACATATGTCGACGAAAATGCCAGTAAAAGAACCTTGCTAAATGCCATGCTACGATCGATGGAAGTATTCATTACTTACCGTCGCCATAGCAGAAATCGTAGCGGCATGGAATTAGGTTTGGAGCTGGTATTATTAGATGATAGCAATCCTCGATCATTAATTTTTCAATTCGAACAGCTGCAAAAACACTTCTCTGCGGTGCGAAGAATGGACTCAGAAACCAAAGGCTTAGAAGAAGAAGACCGCGTATTATTAGAAGCGGTCACTAGCTTAAAACTGTCTCGTATTAACGCGTTAGCAGAAAGCAAAGATGGATCAAGATCAGAACTTGTCGACTTATTAATCCGCTTAAATACATTACTATCGGATTTTAGCAATACGATCAGTGATAAGTATTTTGATCATCGCATCGATCCTCAACAACTTGTTACTACCGCTTGGGAGGATTAATACGATGACTCTTAAATTACTTGTGATCGCTCAATGTTACTCATCCACAGTATTAATAACAAAGGAACGTTAAGATGCGCTATCAGGTTAAGCACATTACAAAATATAAATACGCTAACAAAGTTTCTCATTGTTATAACTTAGCTAACCTAATGCCTAGAAATACAGCGCGACAAACTTGCTTAGAAAGTCGGATGATTATTTCTCCACAAGAAACACATGCTAATAAACGCACCGACTATTTTGGCAATCATAGCTACCACTTTGAAATACAAACACCGCACAGTGAATTAACCATTACCGCTGAAAGCCTTATTGATGTTGCAGAAACTCGATCAGACTTACATCATGAGCAAGGTATGAGCTACGTTGATGCGCTCAGTTTTTTGAAAGACATGCCGTCTATTGATGTTATTCAGGCCCGTGAATTCTGCTTAGATTCCCCGATGATTAAAGTGAATCAAGAGCTTATAGACTATGCTACGCCATCATTTTCGTTATCTCGACCACTGTATACTTGCGTTGAAGAACTAACGACTCGAATTTTTCAAGATTTCACTTATACCCCAGGTTTCACTAATATTTCGACGCCATTATCAGAAGTATTAGCTCATAAAAAAGGCGTCTGCCAAGACTTTGCTCATTTGCAAATTGGCTGTTTGCGGGCAATGGGAATTCCTGCAAAGTACGTATCTGGTTATATGGAAACACTGCCACCTCCAGGCCAAGAAAAATTAGTCGGAGCCGATGCAACCCACGCTTGGATTGCCTACTACTCTCCACAAGAAGGCTGGGTTGAATTTGATCCGACCAACGATGTCCGTGCTGGAAGCCAGCATATTGTGACCGCTGAAGGTCGTGACTATTACGATGTAACCCCGTTAAAAGGGGTTATTTTTGGTGGTGGCAAGAGCCCGATCTTAGAAGTTTCGGTTGATGTTGCTCGCAAGCCAGAAGGTTTGATAAATCGATAAATGCCATCATTAGCATTTATCGACTTGAACGTTTTTATTGTGTATTTTCCGACTCTTTTAGCAAGTCGGGCATGCGATTCAAACGATCATGAATAGCATGGTGAATGAAAGCCAGCTTTGTCCGCACAGGCTGAGTTAATACAAAGGGGTAAGCATCGCCCATACCCATGCTTCGATTTAATGAATTAAGGATAATCGCGAAGTCCATCCAAGTATCTAAAATACTGGTAATCGACGTTTGCGCGGAAAAGAAGTACGCATCTTGTGGCAGCGTTAGCTCGCCGACCTCTTCCGTCTCTTCTGGGTTACCAATGGTCGACCCCGTAATAGAAAAGTTTTTCGCTGTCTCTAACGTATCCATAATGTGCATGTAGTGCGACCAAGTTTCAGCCCAGTCTTCATAAGGATGCATGGTTGCATACTCACTAATAAACGAGTCACGCCAATTCTCAGGAGCACCTTGTTTATAGTGTTTATCCAGTGCCTCTTTATAAGACAGCTCGTCATCACCAAAGTATTGCTTACATAAAGCGTGTTTTGCAGGTGAGCATGCGATCAGCTTATCAAAATAATAATGCCCTAACTCATGGCGAAAATGTCCCAATAAAGTGCGGTATTTTTCTCCCATCGCCAACTTAGTATGAGAACGAGCAACCTCGTCAGCCTCTGCTAAATTAATGGTGATATGACCACAATCATGGCCCGTAAAAACGGCTTCTTGATTCTTCAAGGTACTGGCAAAATGATCGTTAACATCACGATCCGTAGTAAAATCAAAACTTAAGCCACTTTCTGGATTCTCAGAGATGGTCTCTAATGGCAGCTTCATGGATTTGAGTGTATATAAAGCACGACGTTTGGCAGCTTCCATTTTTTTCCATAAAGGAATGTGCTCAACAATACTTAAATCTGGGATGGTTTCATTAAAACGACAAGCAAAACATAAGACCTCTGTTTCACCTTCGACAGGTACAAATGTGTTTAAATTGACCATACCGGTACACGTTTTATAGTCAGCATGGTTATCACACTTTTGATAACGAATTTCTGGCTGCGCTGCTTTAAAATATTCCCCACTTGCTTCGTCTAAGTCATAAGGTTCAACATTATCAAAATCATCATCTAACCCAACAATACGTCCACATGCAACGCAGCTACTACTTTCAAAAAACAAAATTTGACGATCTTTGCAGTCACACTTAAAGGTTTTCATACAAGTACTCTACACACGGAATGGGGCAAGCTTAATCAGCTTATTTATAGCACACTAAAAACAATATGTTATTGAAATTTTAAATACCCTAATCAGCATCCATCCCATACTTCACCAATATATTTTTATATTCATCGGTTAACTTAAACCGAACTAAGGCTTCTCCAAATTTTTGTGCTCGAAGGTCATACCCAGGCTTCTTAGAAAAAGCTAAGTGATTTTCAACAGTACAAAATCGAGATCCCCTCATAATGCTTATTTTGTCGGTAATGCCCATTTCTTTGGCTTTATAAAAACCCACGGCATCAACCTCAACCACAGCGCTAACGTGTTTATTCAGCAGCATATTAAAACTTTGTCGTAATGAAGAAACGCGGGCTGCTGATAATAATAGAGGGGTATCATCGAGTTCAGGGCAGTATTTATACCCCAACATTGCACCGATTCTTAGGCCTTCTAAATCTTTCAGGCTATGAAGTTTGGTCATGTTCTCTGTATGTACAAAAAAGACAGTAGAACCGCTAGAGATTGCCTCAGGGGGAAAGTATAAAAACTCTTTACGGTGCTCAGTGATGGCCGCCGATAAGATTGCATCAGCTCTCAAAGACTTAACTTGTGCCAAACTGCGCTTCCAAGGCATGATTATAATTTTGCCCTCGATACCCAGCGTGCTTAGTACCGATAGAGCAATATCCACATCAATGCCAACGGGCTTACCTTTTTCTAGATAAACATAGGGAGGCCATGGATCAGTAACAATAATGAAAGGTTCATCAGCATAAGTGACATTAATAGCTAACAACATAAACACTAGCAATAATTGACGCTTAAAAAAAACCATACTTGCGTATTCCACCTTCAATTCTACCTCACTCCATAAGATTAGCTGAAAATTGATGATCGTTTTCTTCATTAATAGAACATTTTGGAAGATAGACCTAACTGTCATCAAATAGACACACAATTAGAGGGTCAAATACTTGAGTTACGATCTAAAACCCAGCAACGAGGGTTGTTAGTAAAACCAATATGATCATAATAATCATTGGCCGCTGGGGCGGCGATGAGAATTAGCTTACAACGTGAGCCAAGCTGTTGCTGTGTGAGTATTTGTAGTTGCTTACCAATCCCACATTTTTGATAACGCTCACTAACAGCTAAATCAGACAAATAACACGCATAATGAAAATCAGTTATCGAGCGTGCAATTCCAACTAAAGATCCTTCAGACCAAGCGCTGATTACCAAATTACTATTTGAAATCATGCCTTCTATGCACTCTCTATCATCAACTGGGCGACGTGCTCCCAGTGTAGAGCTCGCCATTAGCTCAATAAACTGGTCAACAGTTACCGGTTCATTGATTTTATATTCTATGCTAATTTTCTTCATACAACGGCTTCCATGCTTAATACTACAAACTAGGCTCACATTAGCGAGCCGTGGCATTCTACCGCCTTTATTTCCAGCCTTGAAGCCAAACCTCGGTATTTTTTAATACATTCCAATCAATCGATTCAGCCCGATTAGAAATAACAGCTTCAATTAAGCAGTGTATAACGTCGCCTTCCTCATCAAACTTGAGCTCAGTAATGAGGAAGTGTTTTTCTTTATTAATTGGTTTTGCTGCGGTCCATTTACTATTAAGTAGTTTTTTAGGATTTATCTTGGTCATGGTAGCTGACTGCCTTGCATTTTATATTCATATAATAAGGGGGCACGAAGACATTATGCCCAATCAGTAAATATTTGCGATGTTTTAGTAAAGGTCCAATGACGCTAGGCCATCTTTCTTAATTAATTCATGCTCACTAGCAAAAATAGGAATGCCCCAACTAAGTTTTATATGCTGCAGGCCAAATTCGTAATTGCTCATACAATTATCTAAATTTAATGAATATTATTTTTTGCTTTGTTTATTTCGATACATACGCTGATCTGCAAGAGAGAGGCATTCTGACTGATTAATAGTTTCAAGGCTTGTTGCAATACCAAAACTAAGCCCAATATCCTTCCACTTTAATTTCTGCAGTTCTTGTTCTACTTCATGAAGCCGCTTAGATAATTTAGTTAAAATCAATTCCGCTTTATCTGATTCCTCAATGACTGCGATCAGAACAAACTCATCACCACCACATCGAAATATAGAACCAATTTCATAAAGCTTTCTTTGCATAATATCAGCGACTGACGTTAGCACGTTATCCCCTTCATCATGACCAAGCTGATCATTAATTTTCTTAAAGTTATCAAGATCGATGAATACGATGCAATAATGCCCTGTTAAACCAGCCAATGCCTCATTCTGTGAAAATCGATTACCAACCTGTGTTAAAGGGTCTATTCGTGAAATTGCATAACTTCGATGAAATTCTTTTTGCTGTATTTGCAGCCATTCTGCTAAGGAGAGCAGGATGCATATACCATCAATGGTTAATGCAATTTGCACAATCACTTCGAGTGAAATATGCCAATGAATATTATAAATGTGAGAAAGAACATATACGATTAACGAAACAGCGTATAAGAAATTACCGATCAAATAATACTTAGCTCTAAAGTCCCTTCTTGAAAGCATAAAGATGCCAGTCCCAAGACACAAAGGTATCCAGATCATCGCGACAATATGTGAAAGTAAATACGTCACAGTGAAAGATAAAAAAGGCATCACCATACCGACTAGCAACGTCATGATTGAAAGTAAATCGAATATTTTTGATAGTTGAGGATGATCGCGCCGACAGTTAAATAATAATTGAGTGAATTGACTTGCAGAGGCAATAGCAAAAGGAAATATTGCAATCCCAATATACACAGGGTTGAATTCTGATGCCGCAATTAAATGCCCTAAACTGCCAGAAGCAAAGAGCCAACCGATACCTTGTATTCCAATGTAGCCAGAGCAGGCTAGTGTTACTAAATAGCCGGTCCTCAGGTATATAAAAAAAGCAATTAACGCGAGCGCCATCATAACGGTGAATGATATAGACGTAATGCTATTAATGAAAAACTGGGTACTATAAAATTCTTTCTTGCTGTAAATTTTTACAATAGCAGGCGTTGCGAATATTTTAGCTTGAACATAAATCCAAAGAGTGCCACTTTCTTGATCGTCGACAGATAACGAAAATACCTGTGAGTGTGCCAACTTGGGGTTGTCACCTCCCAATTGCCCAAAGCGTTCTAACGCAATTATTTCGCCTTTTTTTGATTGCCAATAAGCAGTTCCGATATCTAAATACGTTGCATTAATATTGATGAACCAAGTACCTTTTTCACCTTTTTTATTCGTTAAATGGATCTTTGTGATATAGGCACCGCTAGCGCCTATTAGAGACGGTACTTGATGAGCATCTTGGCGTAGCTGATTGAGTTCTTGAAACGTTGGGCTCTGATCTAATGATTCAGATTGGTACCATAGGTTATATTCATCAAGTTCAATTTTGTGAATATTATCTAAGCCGATAGCGGGCTCTGCACTTGCAGTATTAATGACAACTAAAAGAAGAAGCAACAAGAATACAAAAGGTCTTATCGCAGTATGAACATATAGGGCAGCGCTATTACTTGTTTTTTGGCTATGCATAAAATAAAGAATTCTTTATAACAAGACGTTAATACTACAAGCTACATATCATGCATAACAAAAAGCGGTGCAGAACAACGAGTTAAAACACATAGTATTATTAAAAGAATAGCTGAAATTAACCACGGTCAATAATTTTTAAGCTGAATCGGCTAAATCACCGACCACAACATCCAACAGCCCCATTAATTGCTGAATTTTTGCACTGTCGATATTTTTAAATTTACAGCTTATTTGATTGGGTATATGAGCCGCCTCTTTCTTTAACCCTAGCCCTTCTGGCGTTAGCTGAACAAAGCGCTTGCGCTTATCTTGCTCCTTCTTAACAATTTCAAGCAGTTGTTTATCCGCCATTTTTTTGAGTATCTGCGTCATCGCACCACCATCAATTGCGGTTCTTTCAATCAAATCCGCAATAGTGATTTCATCTTGTTCCCACAATGCCATCATTACTACGTATTGTGGGTAAGTGATATTAAGAACGCTCAAGGGGTCGCGATAAGCACGCACAATGCTGTTTGAGGCCATGTACAGACGGTGACAGAGCTGATTTTTCAGTTTTAATTGATCAAATGACATAAGTATCTCCTATGAAATCATTTTAATTTGCATACAAAGTATTTGCAATCCCAGTTTAACTCCTATATATTTTGCATACAAACTAAATTTTTAAACAATCAATACCAATTGGAGCTCTCTATGAATGTATTACAAAATGTCGCCTATACCGCTAAAGCAACTGCAACGGGTGGCCGTGAAGGTAGCGCAAAATCAGATGACGGCCGCTTGGACGTTACATTATCCACACCAAAAGGCCTAGGTGGTGATGATGGCCAAGGTACGAATCCAGAACAGCTATTTGCCGCAGGTTATGCCGCATGTTTTATTGGTGCTCTTAAATTTGTTGCTGGCCAAGAAAAAATCAGCCTTCCAAAAGATACCCATATTAATTCTGAAGTATCGATTGGTGCCATTGAAGGTGGCTTCGGCATTGCCGTTAAGCTAGCAGTATCATTAGGCGATATGGACAAAGCCGATGCTGAAAGCATGGTAGAGAAAGCGCATAAAGTATGCCCTTACTCAAATGCGACTCGCGGCAATATTGAAGTAACTCTTTCGGTTATTTAATTTTTAGTCTGCGATAACCTTTATCACAGTGTTATAAAGCACGTATTTCTAATGATGAAATACGTGCTTTTTTTTGCTTTTTATCTGAGCAAGAAATGTTACTTTAATGATACATAAAAATAAAATCAGTGAATCGTTAAAATGAATATCTTATTAAAACGCACAATCAAAAGAAGATTCAAAAAAACAACCGCTGGGCTTTTGCTTGCTTTGATCGGCTATCTTGCATTTTGGCCTGTCGCAGTTGAACCAGTGGCATGGCAAGCACCTACCAACTTAGGCTATCGCGGAGACTTCTCTAAAAACCAAGAATTGAGTCAAATTACGCGCATTGAATTACAAGGCGATATTGGCCCTGAAGATTTGGCGATGAGTAACAACGGAAATGTTTACTTTGCATTATTGAGTGGTGACATTAAATATTTGGATTTAAAGGGCAAAATTCACCCCTGGGTTAATACCGGAGGGCGTCCGTTGGGTATTGAGTTCGATCAACAAGGTAATTTATTAGTGGCGGATGCTTTCAAGGGGCTACTGAGCATTGCCTCTAATGGAAAAATGACAACCCTAGTTGATAATGTTGAAGGCATTGCGATTAATTATGCAGATGATGTTGATATTGCACGGAATGGTAATATCTATTTTTCAGACGCGTCTTCTAAATTCCATGCAAAAAATACGGAACTTACGGCGCAAGTTTGCTTGATATAAACGAACACGGCGGCCATGGCCGAATCATTGAATACAACCCAACGACTAAAATATCAACGGTATTAGCTCAGGGAATTAACTTTGCCAATGGCGTAACGCTAAGCCATGACGAGCAGCACTTATTATTTAATGAGACGGGAAGCTACCGCGTGATGCGTTTGGCCCTTAATGGTAATCAACGTGGTAATTTAGAGGTTGTAATCGATAACCTTCCTAGCTTTCCAGATAATATTGCCAAAGGTAATAATGGGCTGTACTGGCTTGGACTGGTTAGTCCTCGCAGCAAACCTTTAGATATGCTGTCTCATTCACCAAGATTGCGAAAAGTTATTCAACGCTTACCCGAATTTCTGCGACCTAAAGCACAGCATTATGGCCATGTTATTGCCATTAATGATAACGGTGAAGTTGTATTTAACTTACAAGACCCTAACGGTATCTATGGTCATACCACTGGCGCACTGGAAGTTGGAGATAAAATGTATATTAGCAGCTTGCATGAAACAGCGCTGGGGGTCATGAAAAATATCAATCACTGATTTATTGATATTTTATGCTCTTAATAAGGTCAATTTAATACTAATGCATTAGCATTCTTTTGTTTTTTTTATATCACCTTCTAATTCTTTACTATGCTATGAGTGTCGCTTCTATTCGTGCGATTTTAGGACAGTTTAGACTCATAGGTATAAGGTAATGAAGGTGTTTCTCCAATCAATACAATCAAGGCTAGTGGCGTTGATCATTCTGGCTATTTTGCCAGGTTTGGGGATTTTAGTTTTATATTCTATATATGACCGCAATGTTGCTATTGAAAACGCCTTACAAAAAGCCGTTGTAACAATCGATGCGATTACCGCTGATCAAGCAAAAATCATTGAAGATACTGAAATTTTTCTAACCCAGTTATCTAAAATACCGGCGGTATTAACTCCAGACTCACCCGATTGCTCTTCCTTTTTAAAAGATATCCTTAAATTAAATAATAGCTATATTAATTTAGGAGTGCCTTTATCAAATGGCAATTTACTCTGCAACGCAACCCCATTAGATAAACCTGTTAACGTTATTGATCGCCCTTATATTCGTAGAGCAATCGACTCTAAGGCCTTCTCTATTGGGGAATATCAAATAGATCGTGCTGCAGGCGTTTCTAGTATTAATTTTGCTTATCCAGTTATCCACCCTAAAACTGATGAAGTGGTTGGTCTCACCGTCGCCGTTGTGTCACTAGACTGGTTAAAAAACCATCTTTCTGAAACGTATTTACCAAAAAATACCGTTGCATACATCACCGATAATAATAGCAATATTATTGCACACTACCCCGCGAATCCTGATGAATTTAATCGTTTTGCTGGGCGTGATTTAACATCCGCAATGGCTGGGGATTTAGAGATATTTAAAGAGACAAACATCATAACGAGTCCCGATAATCATACTCGAGTTTTTGTCAGCCGATTAATGGCAAGTGATGGTTTTGACTCTGCAATTACATTGAGTATAGGCATCCCATTTGATAAAGAATTAGCTGAGATAAACAAGCAATCTTTCGCCATCTTATTATTAATGATTTTTTTCGCACTTATGATCATCACCGCAGCAACCTATGGTGTTCGACGCAGCATTTTAATCCCCCTATCGGCGCTTATTCGCGCGGCTAAAAATCTTGAATTAGGAAAATCTGATACTCATTACCCTAAGCATGGAGCATCGGAATTGGTTGCTCTGCAAGACCAATTTTCGGCCATGTCTAGAACACGTTTGAATGCAGAGCAGCAGTTGAAAGATAGCCAAGTTTTATTACTTGAAAGCCAAAGAAAATTAGCACGACATATCGAAAATACGCCTCTTGGTTGCATATCTTGGGATGTTAATTTTTACTGCACAGAATGGAACAAATCGGCAGAAGATATGTTTGGCTATAGCGCACAAGAAGCTATTGGTAAGCATGCTAAAGCACTCGTTTTATCAGAAGAATTATACCCAGAAGTACAAAGCTTATTTAATCTCTTACTTAAAAATGAGGGCGGAACTTACTCGGTTAATGAAAACCGTACGAAAAATGGCACTGGCATTATTTGCGAGTGGCACAATACAGCAATAGAATCCTCAAATGGTTCTATAACAGGGGTTGCTTCACTGGTACAAGACATTACTGAACGAAAAGAAATGGAAGAAAAACTGACCACCGCAGCCAGTGTTTTCAGTCATGCCAGAGAAGGTATTATCATTACTGATGCAGCAGGATTTATCATTGATATTAATAATACCTTTGAAATGATAACCGGCTATGAAAAAGATGAAATATTAGGACAAAAGCCTGATTTTTTAACCGCTGAACAAGATGCCATAGAAATCTATAGCCAAATAATAAGTGCATTAAAAGAGACAGGACACTGGTGCGGTGAACATTGGAGCCTACGTAAAAATCAACAGCGTTATCCACAATTATTAACAATAAGTACTATCTATGATGACAAGGGTGATGTGAAAAATTACGTTGGATTATTTTCTGATATTACCTTATTGAAACAACATCAAACACAGCTAGAACACATTGCTCATTACGATGTATTAACTCAATTACCGAACCGTACATTATTAGTTGATCGTTTAAAGCAAGCCATTATTCAAAGCAAACGTCACGGACAATCAGTCGCCGTCGTATTCATTGATTTAGACGGATTTAAAGACGTTAACGATGCCAATGGCCATACCATTGGCGATGAGCTGTTAATCGAGCTATCACTTCGAATGAAAGCAACACTACGTGATGGTGATACCTTGTCGCGCTTTGGTGGTGATGAGTTCGTAGTGGTATTAGTTGATTTAGATGAAGAGTCTGACTTCGAGCCAATAGTCGATCGTTTATTAACAGCGGCGTCTGAATCAATTATTGTGGCGAATAATGTTCTAAAAGTCTCGGCCAGTATTGGGGTCACTTTATACCCACGAGATAAAGCCGATGAAGGTCAGTTAATTCGTCATGCTGATCAAGCCATGTACATTGCAAAACAAAGTGGTAAAAACTGTTATCACGTATTTGATACCGTCTCTGATGACGCAATAAAAACCAAACGCGAAAGTATTCAAGAAATCAGTCTCGCATTAAAAAATCGTGAATTTTTACTTTATTATCAACCCAAAGTGAATATGAGAACGGGCACAGTCGTTGGCTTTGAAGCGCTTATCCGCTGGCAACATCCTACTCGTGGTTTATTGCAGCCCATATCGTTTCTACCCGTCATTGAAGATCAGACCATTACTATTGATATTGGTGAATGGGTTATTGATGAGGCGCTGACACAAATCACACGCTGGAAGCGTGAAGGTTTTGACATGCCGGTAAGTATCAATATTGATGCGATGCATCTTCAGCAACAAGATTTCACGGTACGTTTGGCGCACATTCTAGATCAGCATCCCACTGTTGATCCTAGTTTATTACAATTAGAGGTTCTTGAAACCAGTGCATTTGGCGACATAATAGGCGTATCTAAAATCATGAAGCGCTGTGTGGAACTGGGCGTTAAGTTTGCAATTGATGATTTTGGAACGGGTTACTCATCACTAACCTATCTGAGACGCTTGCCTGCAGATCTGATTAAAATAGATCAATCATTTGTTCGAGATATGCTAGAGGATACTGATGATTTAGCCATTGTTCTTGGCGTGGTCGGCTTAGCCGCATCCTTCAATCGAGAGGTGATTGCAGAGGGTGTTGAAACGATTGCACACGGCACCGCTTTATTACAGCTAGGCTGTGAGCTAGCACAAGGATATGGCATCGCAAAACCCATGCCTGCTGACCACGTTATTGAATGGAGTTCACATTGGGTATCAGCCCCAGAATGGCTATTGGTTCCTTCAGCACATAAATAAATTAATTTCATCTGCGGCCAAATATCGCCACTGACCTTCTTGAATATCGAGCTGGATATTACCAATTTTCTCTCGGTGTAAGGTCAGCACACGATTCCCTATCGCTGCAAACATCCGCTTAACCTGATGATACTTTCCTTCGGTAATGGTTAGCAGCACCTCTTTAGGCGAGATGACGACTAATGTAGCAGGCAAGGTAAGCTGCTTTTCACCTTGTAATTGAAGACCGTCTTTAAATTGAGCCACAACTTCTTCGGCTTTCTCAGCCGGAATGCCATACGATAACCCAACCCGATAAACCTTACTGCAATGTTTATCGGGCCGAGTAATATTATAGGTCCAGCGTCCATCATCGGTAATTAATACTAAGCCCGTCGTATCAACGTCTAAGCGCCCTGCGATATGCAGTTCATCCATATTTTCAATGAACGATTTTTTATCAGCCGCGGTTTGAGTCGAAAGATGATTGAATAAAGAGGGATAGTCCCCATCCACATTAGAACAGATCGTATTCACAGGTTTGTGCATAAGAAGATAGCGAAATGGGCGCGCTGCCAGCTTTTCTCCGTTCATAATAATGGTATTATTTTCGTGAACCTGAGTACTTTCGTCTATGATTATCTCACCATTCACCATAACCAGACCCGCGCATATGCGCTGAATAGCTTCTGTTTTGCTGAGCTCGGTACTTTTGCAGATAAACTTATCTAGGCGCATGCTGTCATCTTCATATAGATTGTTAGATACCCATACATAACTATGATGCTGTAATGACTGAATCGGCATCAATGAATCAACCACAAAGGCTACTAATGAGTATTCATTTAAAGGCATTTTATGGTAATCGGTGCTTAATGCCCTATTGCCAAAACAGCTTAAGTATATCACCCCTTGAACGATGAGAAATCTCAGATCAATCGTAAGCGCACCGAGTTCAGCTAATTTACGTTTTCCTCTGTTTTGGCAAATGCTCATCGCCATGTCTTTGGTTTTATGCCTGTCAATTGGGGCTTTGTGGGGCTATTTGCAACTGAATTTTAATGAATTAATGCAAGAGCAAGTAGATACATTCGCTAATACAATTACTCAGCAAGCCGCGAACAGTGCTGCCGAAATGCTGATGGCCGATGATTATTTAGCACTGTCTGCAATGCTCGAAAATACGGTTCGAACAAGCGATAATATCCTCTCTATTTCAATTCAAGATGATGGCGATCATACCGTTGCTTTCGCCCTAGGCAATAATGCTAATGCGATGACGAATCCGCTGACATCGCTCAAAGAAAATAGCCGCTCTTATCAGGCTGATATTATTTTCCACCAAGTTAAAGCAGGCTCCATTCAACTCAGTATCGATAACAGTGCAATCAGCCATTCTTTTACCCAAGCATTAAGAGCGCTAGGCATTATTTTAATCGGAATTATATTGTTAGCAATCATAAGCAGTATCTTTATTGCTAAGCGCCTAACGCAACCCTTAAAAGAGTTACAGCAAACAACACAGCAAGTCACCGAAGGAAATTTATCACCGACCCTGCCTAAGAGTAAAAATAATGAGGTTGGCGACTTAGTTAAAAGCTTTAAGATTATGTTGCAAGGTTTGCGAGATAAAGAATCTATTGAAAAAAACTTTCATTCTTTCATATCAAAAGACATCGCCAAAGATATTTTATCGGATTTGAATCAGCCCAAAAAACCCTTGAAGCAGGTTAATGGATCGGTATTATTTGTCGACATCGTAGGCTTTACGCAATTAAGCGAAAGCGAGAGTCCAGAGAGAATTGCAGAAGCTTTAAACCAGTATTATTCTCTTTTACACCAAGTGAGTAAAATTTACTGGGGCAGTGTTGATAACTTCATTGGCGATGGCGCTATGCTAACGTTTGGCGTTCACGTAGATGATCCTAAACATACCATTAATGCAATTTGCGCCGCCAAAATTTTTATTCGATTAAGTAAGGCATTGAATCAATATCGTATCAACAAGGGTCTACCAGAGCTTAACTTTAGACTAGGTCTCCATTGTGGTTATATGCTAGCTGGAGCGATTGGTGATCAAGAACGCATGCAGTTCACAATCAGTGGTGATACGGTCAATGTCGCAGCACGCTTATGTGATTTAGCCAACCCGAACAAATTACTCATTAGCGAAAGTGTTTATTTACATCCTGCATGCCATTCACTACTCATAACGGAAACAAGCAAAAGCTTTAACATTAAAGGCAAAGCTAATCCCATCAACTGTTTCAATGTAATCGCCTTAGCGCCGCAATTTAATCGCATACTAATGCAACAAGAAAATGAACTGATAGCGATGCAAAAATATGCTTAAACGTATCCTTTATTGTCTCATTCTTAGTTATCAATTATTACTAACAGGTTGTGCTAGCACCTCTAACTTCTTAGGAATTTCAACCATAGATCAGTTAATTGATAGCCACCAATATCAAAAAGCATTAACTAAAATACAATCCCAAAAGCCGATTAACCAAGCATTGTTATTACAAGTAACAGCGCGGGCTGAAAAACAACATAAGAAACAAATCTATAAAATAGATAATTTAATAAAACAAAAGAAATGGGGAGAAGCAAAAAGTGTCTTGAATACCTTAAAAAACAATCAACCCAATCTCATTTCGTTACCGGCTTTACACATAAAAATTGATAAATATCAAAATGAAGAAGATCGTTTACTAAAGACTAAGCGCGCACTGCTAGAAGCTGACCTACTGAATGTTCAATTATTGCAACAAGATCTATCCGAACGCATTCTTTACGATGAAGTCAATTGGCTTTCTAATACTGACAACCTCGTTATAAAAAAACACACATTGGCTGACAAACTGCTGCATTTATCGACACAAGCACTTCTTGTAAAAGATTATTATAATGCTCAAAAAACCTATGAAAAAGCGACAGACCTTGATCGAAAGCTAACCGCTAATGAAATTACAGATGCCATCAATACCGGGCTCAGCCAACAAAATAACGCGGCGATAGATGAGCGTAAAAAATCACTCATTCGGCAACTGTACCTAGCCATAGATAAAGAAAATATTGAGCAGATATTAAAAATAGAAAAAATATTATCGAATAAAATTTTTAAAGGCTCCGAGGTTGATAAGGCGCTGGCGAAGGCAGAAAAATTCTGCCTAAAGTCGATGAAACACCTAGATGAGCGAGCAGCAACCGAATACCGCAAAGGCCATGTCTCTGCAGCGGTTAATCTATGGCAGCAAGCCCTCAAGCTAAGACCCGATAACATCGACTTGCAAGAAAAATTAATAAGAGCAAAGAAAGTGCACAATAAGTTGATAAAAATACACAAGAGTGAAGAGTAATTATCCTTCCATCGCCGTCAGCTGTTGTATTAATGCCTGCAAACCTTTGCCTTTATTTGTCATCTTCCAGGCAATAAAATTGTCATGATTACTTGCTTCTGTAACGATATTTAATGTTTTTAATGTTCCATTATCCAAATGTTGTTGAATGCGCTGACGGGGTAAGTGTCCAATCCCTATTCCTGCTAAAATCGCCTGCAGCTTTTGGTCAATATTTTGTACATAAAAATTCAAACTAGGGCTGTTTAAGCGCTCATCACTCAGCCCTGCACTGCGCGGAATATCAAATCTTGCGGTATCGTGCGTAATTATTCGCCTAAGTTTTGGTAAGACGGCCAACAGAGCCTCTGTATCATCGGCTAACGATGCATACTCGCTTGTAGCAGCGATAACCGGGACTAAGTCGCTTTTACCAATTACAAGGGTGCGAAAGCCTTTCTGTGAAGGCACAGGTCCTGGCACTCCGACCAATAGCTCGACACGGTCTTGGTCCAATGCTTCCCAACCGCCACTCAATACACTTTCAATCAAATCAATTTCAATATTTTCATGGTCTTTCATAAATTCAGCCAGTACTGCAAATAGCATCGGAGAATTCAGCGTAGATTCCAGCGCAATGCGGATCTTAGGTTCCCAGCCGGTAGCAATTTCTTTCGCATTATTGGCCAGCCGTGAAGTCGCACTCAGTATTTTTCTACCCTCTTGCAAAATCAACTGTCCAGCAGGGGTTAATACAGAACGGCGTCCTTGGCGCTGGAATAATGCAATATCCAACTGCTCTTCTAGCTTCTGCACAGCATAAGATACTGCGGATGTTGCTTTATTCAGCTCTTCTGATGCTTTTGCAAAACTCCCCCGCCGATCGATTGCATCTAAAGTCTCTAAAACTTCAATAGTTATTTGATTTCTTAAACTCATAGTGGAATACCAACTGTTCTAATTTTTAGATCATTCTAAACAAATAATAACCCTTATTGTAATTTCTATTCTCTATATCATAAGGTTATCGAGTAAGAAAACTTTGGGGCAAAGATCATGGGTTTAATACAGAATGGTAAATGGGTCGATCAATGGTACGACACAAAAAATAGTGGTGGTGAATTTCGCCGTCAAGATAGCCGCTTTAGAGGCTGGCTTACGGCTGATGGCGAGCCAAGCACTGATAATAATGGCCAAGCATTAAAATCGAGTTTCAAGGCTGAAAAGGGCCGCTACCATTTGTATGTTTCTTTGGCCTGCCCTTGGGCACATCGCACGCTCATTTTTCGTGAACTCAAAAATTTACAAGATTATATCGACGTGACGATTGTTGAGCCCGTTATGTTAGAAAACGGCTGGGAAGTATCGGATCCCTTGTATGATGTTAAGTTTATGTATCAGCTCTATTTAAAAGCCGATAGCCAGTATGAAGGCCGCGTTACTGTGCCTGTTTTATGGGACAAAAAAACTGAAACAATTGTAAGTAATGAGTCCGCCGAAATTATTCGTATGTTTAACTCGGCCTTCAATCATCTAACGGGCAATACTGATGATTATTATCCAGCAGAGCGACAGGCATCGATTAATGCCATTAATGATGTGGTATATCACAAAATCAATAATGGCGTTTATCGCTCAGGCTTTGCCACCACACAATTCGCTTACGAAACGGCATATAACGAATTATTTGAAGCCCTTGATGATGTAGAAGAGCGTCTCTCGAAGCAGCGTTATCTGGTAGGCAAACAACTAACCGAAGCGGATTGGCGGTTATTTACAACCTTAATTCGTTTTGATGCTGTTTATTTTGGTCATTTCAAAACTAATAAAAAGTTAATCGCAGATTATCCAGCAATCAGCGGTTATATGCGCGAGCTGTATCAAATACCTGGGGTTTCAGACACTGTGAATTTTGATCACATAAAAACTCATTATTACGCGAGTCACTTGACCATTAACCCAACGGGTATTATTCCTTTAGGTCCTGAGCAAAATCTCAATCTTGCCCATGGCAGGGAATATTTACCGGCAGCCGTATGAAGGTGGAGACAAATATGTTTTATTTTCGAACAGCTGAACAGCGTGGCACCGTCGATTTTGGCTGGCTCACGAGTCACCATACTTTTTCTTTTGGTGATTATTATGATCCTAGTCATATGGGAATTTCCAACTTAAGAGTCCTTAACGACGATACTGTTGCTGCGGGAGCAGGCTTTGGTAAACATGGCCATAAAGACATGGAAATTATTACCTATGTTTTAGAGGGGTCGATAGAGCACAAAGATAGTATGGGTAATCATTTTGTTGTTTCCGCGGGGGATATACAGCGAATGAGTGCTGGGACTGGCATTATGCATTCAGAATATAATGCTTCTAAAACTGAACCATTAAAATTCCTACAAATTTGGATCAGCCCAAATAAAAAAGGAATAAAGCCAAGCTACGCGCAAATGCCGGTAGTTCAAACGACGCCAATGACGGCTTTGGTTACCGCCAATGGTTATGATGGTAGCCTCAGCATGCAGCAAGATGCGAGTCTCTATCGCTTACAATTAAAAGCAGGCGAAAAACATGAGTTAATTGCTCAGCAAAAAGTGGGGTATTTGCATGTTATTTCAGGCAATGCGAGTGCAGATGCTTATACATTTAAGCAAGGTGATGGCCTTGGAATTATCCAAGAACAACTCTTAATTCGTGCTGAAGATACGGGCTTAACCGCACTCTGGTTTGAATTACCCGAGGTATTATAAAGGGGGATCAACTCGATCTGAGACTGATGTATTTACTCGAAACCAACCTGCGATCGAATGTCGATCTCGTTTGGCAGGTAGAACTTCATGTGGAAATTCTTCGCTTAAAAAAGTCACTAACGTACCCAATAAAGGAACGACTTTTACGCCGTCTTTATCAACATCACTTTTATACAGCACCAATTCACCACCATCTGCGGCAGTCCAGCCCGTATTGAAATAGGCAACAACTGAAAGTACTCGATTCGCTTCTCCCCGAAATGCATCATAATGGCGCTTATAATAATCCCCTGGGCTGTAGTGAGCAAAATGACTTTCAAATGAAAATAAACCTAGAAATAAACGTCGATTCAAGAAACGTTGCAAACCCGCAGTCCAATCTAACCAATTTTTTCCAACTTCAGCTTCACCATTAATCCACAGAATTTCATCGGTTCTTACAAACTCATTCTCTAAATATTCATCACCACGACCAATGCCTGCTTTTTTAAATTTTTCAGCGGCTAGAGACTGCTGATAATGAAATAAATCCATCGCTAAACCTTCAGGCAGCGCACCATGACGAATGCTGTAGCCTTGAGTTTCAATATCCTGAGCGATTAGCCCAAAAAGAGTTTCGTCGTTTGTATTATCTCCATCTGTCGATGAGATCTGCTTTAAAGCGAGCAAGCGATATACCTTTTACAAGAATGATTTAAAATGATGAGTCGATATTTGCATAAGCTGCCATTCAGAAGTAGTGACGCTATATTTCGGCTCGGTCTATTTTATATGCGAAATGTATTAGTGCGATAGGAAAGTATGTGCAGATGTAACAAGGAGTCTACTGAGAATAGAATAGAAAAGAAAAAACAAAACAGTGGACGGCAGAGCCGACCAACTGTTTCACGTGCTTTGGGCTGAGGCTTAGATAGCTACAACTTTATTTGCACAAGGGCCTTTCTGGCCTTCGCCTACTTCAAACTCAACAGCCTGGCCGTCGTTCAAAGTTGCGTAACCGCCGCCAGCTTGGATTTCTGAATGGTGTACAAACAGATCCTTGCTACCATCTTCAGGTGTAATAAAACCGAAACCTTTATCGGCATTAAACCACTTAACGATACCTTTACTCATGTTCTTTACTCTTAATTATTGGTGAAATATGTAAGTTATACCCGAATTCACCCATTCGAATACAAGGACATGATAAAGACTTGTAACAAAGCTGTTATAAAGCCTAATTAGCTACATTTACCATAATCTACCTAGACAATCACATGAATATGCCTAAATTACAACTTATTGATTCACTCAATGCGTGACTAATCATGATTTTTGACTAGTAAGATCAATATTTGAGTAGGATACTAGACCAATATTCATTTAATTAACGTCATAATGGGAGTCAGCATTCACATGGCATTAATCGATAATTTCATTTTGCTTTTCACCGAATCAGCACCTTATTTACTGCTGGGTTTATTACTAGCAGGAATAATTCGCATGTTGATTCCTGATACTTGGATTACCAAATTTTTAGGAGAAAAGAGTTCGGTAGTTACTGCCGCAGTGATCGGCACGCCAATACCGCTATGCTCCTGCTCAATTATTCCAACCGCCATTGGCATTCGTCGCGCAGGCGCTAGCAAGGCCAGCACTGCCAGTTTTATGGTTGCCACACCAGAAACAGGAGTCGACTCAATTGGCGTCACTCTAGCGCTTATGGGGCCTGTGATGGCTATTGCACGCCCTATCTCAGCGATTCTTTCAGCAATAACCGCAGGAACCCTCGTTCGTCTATGGGATACCGAGACACCGCCTATTCAAGAAGACGCCGTAAAAAGCTGCTGTGGAGGCAAAAAGAAGCAAGATTTAACCCTCGCTGAAAAAATGAAAAATGCCGTTCTGTATGGTTATGGCAAACTATTATCCGATTTCATGGGCTGGTTATTGGTCGGTATCGGCTTTGCTGCATTGATTCAAACATTTGTTCCACCCACACTACTGAGCGAATACGGCAATGGTATTTTGGCCATGCTCATTGCGGTATTAATTTCTATTCCTATGTATATCTGCGCAACGGCTTCCACTCCGGTAGCGGCGGGACTCATGTTATCAGGCATATCTCCAGGCGCTGCGTTGGTATTTATGCTCACAGGCCCTGCAACGAATATAGCAACCTTGATGGTGGTTAAAAATGAATTAGGAATGCGCTCGTTAATGGGATACCTAACAGGGGTGATCGTCACCGCGTTAGTGATGGGGCTTTCACTTGATTGGTTCATTGAATACTTTCAACTCACCATTGAAGTTAGCCAAGGTGATCATGGCGACATGACATCGCTCCTCTATTCGTCATCAGCCATTATTTTAGCGTGTTTGATTTTTTGGCAATACGGTAAAAAATTCCAACAAAAATGGTTGATTAAAAAAACAGCGGTTTAATATGCGCGCCTAAGACGCATAGGATTTCAGTGTGCGGTGACTGCTGTTGACAATATTATTTGCTTACGTGTAACTTTACAACGTACAGTTATTTACTAAATATTCGATCTACACAAATAATAAAAAGCGGACCCCGCCCAATGACTCAAACTAATCTGATATCAACCGGACAATTCCTTCGTCGGCTGCCAAACCTTTTAATGTCTTTACCTAGCTTGGTTAAAGGCATTCGCATGGCCACCAGCACAGATTTAACCAAGCCCGTAGGATTAGCATTATCTTTTGAAGAAGCCGTTGCAAAAAATCCTGATGGGCCTGCGGTCATTAGCGAGGGGCGCTCAATTACATATCGGCAAATGGATAACTGGGCCAACCGCATTGCTAACTTACTATTAAGCCGTGGTGTAGAGAAAGGCGATAGCATTGCCATCCTGCTGGATAACCGCCCAGAACTATTGGTCAGCGTACTCGCCTGTTCAAAAATTGGGGCGGTAAGTGCCATGCTCAATACCGCCCAAAAAGGCAAGGTGCTTGCGCACAGCATCAATATTGTAAATCCAAAATGCATTATTGCTGGCGAAGAGCATTACAGCGCTTTTGAAAAGATTCGCAGCCAGTGCAAGCTACAGCACCATCTTTATTTACACGACGGCGATACTCTTGCAGAACTTGGTACCGCGCCAGAGCAATGGGAGAACTTAGCGGATTTAGTGCACCATCAAGCCAGCGACAGCCCTGGCTTAAGCAACAGCATTAAGCCTGAAGATCCTTGCTTTTATATTTATACCTCCGGTACGACGGGTTTACCCAAAGCGGTGATTTTTAATCATGGGCGCTTTATGAAATTGATTGCCAATTTTGGTTTAGTCGCTGTTCGCTTGCAAAGCACAGACAAAATTTATGTCCCCTTACCTTTTTTCCACGCAACGGCTTTGGCCGTATGTTGGTCATCAGCCATTCCCAATGGCGCTGCTGTTATTATGGCCAGAAAATTCAGCGCTTCGCATTTCTGGGATGACATTCGCAAATTCTCGGCCACCTCATTTGGTTATGTTGGAGAAGTGTGCCGATATCTATTAGATCAGCCAGAAAAAACCAATGACCAAGACCATAATATCCGCATTATTGTTGGCAATGGGCTTCGACCTGCCATTTGGAGAGCATTTAAACAACGCTTTAATATTCCAAAAGTGATGGAATTTTACGCATCCAGTGAAGGAAATATCGCGTTCAGCAACTTATTCAACTTTGATGAAACCGTCGGTGTAAGCCCGCTTCCCTACGCCATTGTGAAATATGACCGTGAGAATGATCTGCCTATTCGTGATAGCAAAGGCAATATGATTAAAGTCAAAAAAGGGGAGTCTGGTTTATTGATCGGTGAAATAACCCCCAAAAGCCCCTTTCACGGTTATACCGACCCGAAAAAAACCAAGGCTGTTATTTTTGAAGGGGTCTTTAAAAAAGATGATCGCTGGTTTAATACTGGCGACATTATGCTGAATATGGGCTTTCGCCATGCTCAGTTTGTTGACCGCACAGGAGATACCTTCCGCTGGAAGGGAGAAAACGTTTCCACAACGGAAGTTGAGTCACTCTTAGAAGATGTTAATGATGTCACCGAAGCCATTGTTTATGGCGTAGAAATTCCGAATACCAATGGGAGAGCAGGAATGGCGAGTTTAAAGCTAAACTGCCCATTAGAGGATTTTTGCTTCACTAATTTTGTGCAGCAACTCCAAGAATCGACCCCAGAATATGCTATCCCTGTTTTTTTGCGAATAAACCAAGATGTCACCCTTACCGGCACCTTCAAGCATATGAAAACACCACTGAAAAATATGGGTTTTGACTTAGCCAAAGCCGATAGCCCTATTTATGTGCGCATGCCGAAAGCAAATACCTACATACCTTTGAGTAAGGAAGTTCAGGAAAAAATTGAACAAGGTGAAATTCGATATTAATTAAACTCCTTCTTGCACCGCTTATGCGGTGTGAGAGGCCTTATCCGATCTCATATACTGATTAATCAAGGCTTCAAGTCGATCATCAAAATCACTTTCTAAATCCTCTAAATGCCGATCAAATAAGGCTAGATACTGCTCTGCCTGAGAGGCGCTGATTCTTTTCTCTAATAGAGAATACTGTATTTCAGGCAGGGTCTTATCACTTCTAGGGACGATATCCCATATCACATAATCAGCGGCCAACATTTTGAACTCTGGCCGAGCCATATCACAAAAATCGGTGATAAGACGGGCTCCTTGAGGCCCAAGGCAGCCGGGCTCAACTCGAAAAGTAATCGACAGTTTTTTATCTTCCGACAAAGGTAATTCGCTCATTATTGAACCGGCCTAAAAATTAGATGTCACATACGATGAATTTATTAATTCACTATAAGAACTCTAGCATCGCTGTCATTTTTTATTGGTATTTAGACAATTATTTGATTCATTCTTTCAAGATCAAAAATGACTAACAAGACACCGCTCGCTTAATAAGCGAGGGCCTCCTATATTTACTGTCATTTTCAAAGAACCAAAAAGCACTAATATCCGTATGAAACACATGAACATGCTTCGGCGACTCACTCATTAGTAGAAAATTGTTATGATACTCAATATTGAAACACTGCTTGATGGCGAAAAAGCACTCGAAAATGCTCCGAAAACAGAACTGGCTGATGGCCGCTTCTGTATTCCACAGCACTATTTAAGCTACCAACATACCTTGAAATCTGTTGAACAGATTTTATTAGATATTGATTGTGACCCTAGATACCCCATTTTTGCCAGCCAAGATATGTCTAATAGTGATGGTGGCATTTACATACAGGTGGGAATTATTGGTAGTGACAACTACAAAGCGGATAAAAGTGAGCAAGAAAAGATCGTCTATGGCCGAAAGTGGCGAATTGAACCGCAATTGCCGACGTCGGAAATTATTCAGACTGTATTTTTAGCATTAAAAAAAGCCCGTGAACATGAAATTAGAGAGCTCTTCCGCCTTCAATACCAAGATAAAATAACGACTCCGTTTAATAATCATCATGATTTACCACTGCTGACCAATAGCCGAACCCGCTTGCAGTCATCCGCAGAGAGCAAAAACCCTCAAAAAACGGCTCTATTTAGTGCTGAAATCGAACAGGTATTGCGTGCTGTTTGTTATGATGGCGTAACTTTTGAATTGTTAAGTTTTATGCTTAGACCAACAGGCCAATACCTTATTGAATTAAACATTCTACCTAGCCTTAATCAGCAACTAACCGATTTAGCGAGTAATAAATTCATCAGCTTTTTTATTGATAAGCTAGATATCAACTACTTCCTAAACCAGTTAATGCAACAGCTCATTCATCTCAGTGATCGCTATATTGACGAAAATTTTCACTACCGTGGCTTTAATCGTTTCAGCTGGAATAATGATGTAAAAGCAATCGCTAAGCTTTCTAGCGAAGTTAGGCAGCTGCACAAAGCAGAAGAGTCAGGAAGCTTCACCCTACATTGGCAACAAAATAACTATGAAACCGACCGTAGCCGTATTCCAGTTGTATCTTCTGGCCCTCTCTGGCATAAATTAAAAACCCAATTAGAGCCGTACTCTCCTACCGAGAGTACCCTGCCGATTAAAGCACCCTACCCAACCTAATATTTGGTCTATAGTTTACATACTCATAGATCAGATATTAGAGATAGCCATGTTTCTTACCCGACTCGTATATGCAAGCTCAATCACTGAGGATTTTAACTGTGACGATATTGAAAATATTCTTTCATGCGCCAGAAAGCATAATACTAAAAATAACGTCACAGGCATGCTGTGCTTCAATCGAAAGTACTTTCTGCAATGCTTAGAGGGCTCTAGAACCAATGTGAATAATACATACCATAAAATTTTAAACGATAAGCGACACTCTAGAATAGTGCTTTTAGATTATAAAGAAATTACTAAACGAGAATTTAGCAACTGGTCCATGGGCTATATGCCAGAATCCAGTTTAACCGCCCCGACTAGCCTAAAATTTTCAGGAAAAAATGAATTCTCTCCTTATGAAATGTCAGGAGAAAGTGCACATCAGATGATGCTAGAGCTGAAAGACATCTCTTCAGCGATTAGCTAAACGATTATTCAATCAGCCTATACACTTGAAGTGCTTATTGTGTAGACTCTGTCACCTAAAATACTATAAGCCTATAAAGTGATAATGAGTTTTATTAATGTTCCTAGTTAGATATTCAATACCGTTTCTAAAGCGTTTAATTTTGAAACCCTTAATGTTAAAGCACCTAATATTAAAAATACTTCTAATAACTATGTCATCAATAATGATGACAACTTCTTATGCCAGCAATGAGTCACTGAATTCGATTACCCTCGCAGTAGAAGATAATTGGCCACCTTATGCCGATTCGTATGGGCAAGGTATATCGACAAATATTGTTAGGGCCGCATTCGCTTCTGTCGGCATTGAATTATCATTGCATGTAGCACCTTATGCTCGAGTTTTGTATGAAGTTAAAAAAGGCATTATTATAGGTGGTTATAATGTAACGCGCCAAGCATCGAGAGAGCAGCAATTCTTATTTGGTAAAGAAGTATTGCTGCATGCACAGGCTTTCTTTTACTTTCCCCCCAATAGTGAAGAAGCCAAATCTTACAAAAATATTGCTGACATTCCTGACGGGGCAAGCGTTGGTATTATCATCGATTATGAATATGGTGATATTTTTGACAAACATAAACACAGATTTAAATTAGTGGAGGTTTCGCAGCAAAAACAAATTATTAGCATGCTCACACTAGGCCGTTTGGATGCCGCCATTATGTTCGAAGCGGTCGCCCAGCATACCCTTGAATCAATGCACTTATCGACCAATGAGATACAAAAAGGTCCACTGAATCATCGCAGTAACATTCACATTGCTTTTTCTAAATTTCATCAACACTCTCAATATTTTGCAGACAAGCTTGACCAAGGATTAATGAATATTAAGCAAAGTGGTTTATATTACAAATTATTGAAATACGAGTCAGGTAATGTCGTTAGTAAATATTAAATAATACGGCAAATTTAAAATCAGCTTCTACAATTACAATAAAGTACGCTATTGGATTTATTGTAATGAAGTTCTCCCATAAGATTGTTATATCAGCCAGCCTCATTTTAATCGCATCACTAGGGCTTTTATCAACGTATCAATACTTTCAAGTTAAAGAGGAAGTAAATCAGCAAGTAAATGCCAGTACAAAAGAATTGGTTGCCTCACTGAGCCAAAATATTGAGGCGGTCATGGCCAACAAAGCAGACCTCACCGCTTACGCTGTTTCGCTTATTGGCAATGATTTATCAGAAGAGCATATTGCTAAAATACTCACACAACCCATAATGAAAAAACATTTTTTATTAGCGGGTGTAGGCATTGAAGCAACCGGCCAAACCATCGGTAATGATCCGACGTGGAGCCCTGGCGATAATTACGACCCTCGTAAGCGCTCTTGGTACATGGGAGCTAAACAAAAAAAGAGCATATTATTTACAGCACCTTATAGCGATGCCGCTACTGGTGAAATTCTAATTTCAGCCGCGGCCCCATTGAATGTTAACGGCCGTTTTGCTGGTGCTTTATTTACAGATGTGAGCTTAAAAGGCCTTTCAGAAATTAGTAATAGTGCTGAATTATTTGGTGCTGGCTATGCCTTTATTGTAGGAGAAGATGGCAATTTTATTGCTCATCCAGATAGCAAACTAAACGGCAAAGCTATGTCGAATGCGTTTGATCCTAGAGTAGAATTAAAAGCGGGTATGCAAAAATCTGTTGTTGATGGCACTCCCAACATTATTATTTTTTCTTCATTAGAAAGCTTGGGCTGGTATGTTGGTGTCGCACTTAACGAAGACATTATTTCCGCGCCATTAACAAAACTGCGTCGTGACGCAATCATGTATTCCCTATTAGCGCTCATCATTGCGGTTATTGCTTTAGGAGCCATTATCAAACGTCTTATGCAGCCACTCGATGTACTCAATGAGGCCATGCGTGACGTAGCAACCGGTGAAGGGGATTTAACACATAGACTTAATACCAATACGGATGCCGAATTCTCTAGCCTTGCGAAAAGCTTTAATATCTTTGTAGAAAAACTGCAGGTAATGATTAAAGACGTTAAAGTCATTGGCACCAGTATGATGCTGAGTACCGAACAGACAGCGCAAGGAGCAAGTATTGCAACAGGCGCAATGGAACAACAAAACGGAGAAGTAGAGCAGCTGGCGACTGCGATGAATGAAATGGCAAGTACGGCCTTAGAAGTAGCCAATAATGCACAAACAGCTGCAAGTGCCGTAAGACAAGCCGATGACGCCGTTATTCAAGGCGTTGGAGCGATTGACGAAACAACTCAAGCAATCACTCAGTTATCAGGCCAAATTGATGCCGCAGTCATTGCCGTACAAGAACTTGAAAGTGATACCGCAAGTATTGAATCGATCTTAGGTGTTATTACAAGTATTGCTGAACAAACAAACTTGCTGGCATTGAATGCTGCGATCGAAGCTGCAAGAGCAGGCGAAACAGGTCGAGGGTTTGCGGTGGTTGCTGATGAAGTAAGAAATTTAGCCGCGAGAACACAAGAATCAACATCTGAAATTCGCGAGAAGATTGAAAAGCTACAAACAGGTGTAATTGCTGTTGTTAATGTAATGGATAATAGCAAACAAACAACAACGATAACGGTTGAGAAGTCGCAACAGGCGAACGCAACCAATGAGCTCATCAGTGAAAGTATCCGTAAAATTACCGATATGAATTTACAAATTGCGAGCGCGGCCGAAGAACAAAGCCAAGTAGCAGAAGAAATGAATCGAAATACATCCAATATTCGCGATCTTTCTCAACAAGTAATGGAAAATGCAACACTGACAAATAATACGATGAAAACTCAAGTAAAACAGGTAAATGATCAAGAAAAATTATTGAGTCAGTTCATCGTTTAATAGCCTAATCAGCTCCCGAGTGAGCTGATTTTAGTTTACCCATCTTATATCGCCAACGTTATATTACTGGTCGATAAGATAAGCTATCATTAGCAGCTTATCTTTGACTGTTGATAATAAGCTTTATGGATTATAGTTTTGAGTTATTAGCGATTTTATCTTTCGTTGCTGTTCTTGCGGGCTTCATTGATGCCATCGCTGGCGGCGGTGGCTTATTAACCATACCCGCTCTGCTATTTTCAGGAATATCTCCGGTGCAAGCGATTGCAACCAATAAACTGCAAGCTTGTTTCGGTAGCTTTACTGCCACACGATTTTTCATTAAACAAAAACTGGTTTACCCTAGAAAACAAATATGGGGGATCATCGCAGCTTCAATCGGAGCTGTGTTCGGCGCAATCGCAATTCAATTATTTGATTCACAACTTCTGGTATCTGCTCTTCCCTTTGCATTAATAATCATTGCATTATATCTATTATTATCCAAAAACCTTGGTGAAGAAAAAGCAAAACCCAAGATCACTCAACACAGTTTTAACGCTTCTTTTATTAGTGGTATCGGGTTTTATGACGGTTTTTTTGGCCCAGGCACTGGAACATTTTTCACCTTAAGCTATTGCAAAATGCGAGCAATGAACCTTATCAAAGCAACAGCTCATGCTAAATTAATGAATTTAACCACCAACCTTGTCTCTCTGCTTATCTTTGCCGCATCGGGTCAGATCATTTGGCAGATAGGCCTCGCGATGGCTCTAGGTCAAATCATTGGCGCTCGAATTGGTGCAGCAACCGCCATTAATCAAGGAACTGATTTCATTCGATATATGACGGTGGGTGTTTGCATTGTGATGAGCATTAGCTTATTACTAAGACAATAATCGTAGACATTATACTGTCTTATAGTTTTGTCCTTTTTCGATCCAATCTTGTAAAAGCTCTCTATTATCATGATCCCAAGGGTGAAAACTTGGACGATAATAATCGATATAGTCTCGCCATATGCTTCTAACAAGACCTCCTTTACCGAAATACATTTTTGCACCCTGCCACCAAACTTTTGGACTAAATAACTTACCGTCTTTCCATAAGAAAATAGCCTGTACGGTCGATGCTCTTAAACAAAACATAACGGTAATCAACATCATGCCGATGATGCGACGAACGTAGCTACCACCTGCTTGTTGGTAGACATCAAAAGCAACCGCTTTGTGCTCAGTTTCTTCTACCGCATGCCATTGCCAAAGTGCTTTGAATTTCTCATCCATACCTTCCGTACTTTTAGGATTGTTTAATATGTCATGCGCCATGATCGCCGTAAAATGTTCGATCGCACACGTCACAGATAAACGACTAATCGCGGGAAGGTATTTTTTCATCAAGACTTTTTCTTTTTTCTCAAAAGCCTCAACCTTGCTTGCAGGGTAACCTAGACTATCAAGATATTTATTAAACTGTGAATGCTCATGACCATGGATGGCCTCTTGCTTAATAAAACCTTTTACTTGCTTTAATAATGCTTCATCTTTTACAAAATGTTGGTTATCACGTACCGCATCGATGAACATACGCTCACCTTCAGGGAATAGGCAAGATAAGGCATTCATATAAGTGGTTTTAAATACATCACCACCATGCCAATAACGAGGAAGCTCATTCAAATCAAATTCGAAGTTCATTTTACGACCAGGAATTGTCATCTGAGCACTAATATCAAGCGCAGTTTGTTTTGTTATTGTTGTCATACTAAGCACCCAAAGTAATAGCGTTAAATCTGGGTATCAGTTTATAAGTGAAGCAAGCATCATAACAGGTCGACAAGAGACAAGTTCGTACAAATCAGGCCAGTGAACTTGGCTGATTTGTACGCGCTCTTTGACCTACATAGGAGGATCAAATGATGAGTTATTACTTAGATAACCAAACCATAAGCTGTTGGCGCTCTTGATCTGTCATTTGAGTTAGATTTCCTAACGGCATATAACCTGTTTGCAACGCCGGTATCATCTTATCTTTCACCGTTAAAGCCTGCTGAGCTGATTCAAAAACAATGCCCGCAGGTGCTGCAGTAAAACCGGCATTACTTGGGTTAACCGCATGACAAGAGACACAACGCTGCTCAATAATCGTCATCGCTTGTGCATCGGTTAAAACAGCTTCGCCTTTTTCAGCCTCTATTTTAGCGGGAACCATCGCGGCGGCTAAAGCGGCCAACATAATTGCGGCGATGACTAAAATACTGGGTTTACTCACACCTTGATTACGTAGGTTAAAAAAGTGACGAGCAAAGGCCGAGATGAAACCAATCGCGACCAACACTAACCAACCAAACTCATGACCGTAAGTCATTGGATAATGGTTGCTGATCATGATAAAAATCAATGGCAAAGTGAAATAGTTATTATGGGTTGAACGCAGTTTTGCGAATGCTCCATACTTTGGATCAGGAGATTCATCACGCTGTACGGCATCAACTAAAGCTCGCTGCGCTGGCATAATGCCCAAGAATACATTGCCCGCCATAATGGTTCCTAATATCGCACCAACGTGGATATACGCACCACGAGCAGAGAAAATTTGAAAGGCGAACCACGACATAAAGACTAAAAAAGCGAATAAAATTAAGCCAAAAACTTTCCCGTTATGACGCAGTGGCGAGCGCACCATAGCTTCATAAACAGCAACACCTGCAATAATGAATCCCATACCCGCGGCAATAGCTTGGCCTTGAGTAAAGTCCATACGGCTGCTATCAATTAAAAAACTTTCAGCACCAATGTAATACACAATCCATAACATCACCATACCGGTTAACCAAGTGGTATAGGCTTCCCACTTAAACCAGTGTAGATTTTCGGGCATTTTTTCCGGCCCTAATTTGTATTTTGCGACCTCATAAAAGCCACCACCATGAATCGCCCATAAGTCGCCGCCAATGCCTTTGTCTTTTTTCCACTGCGGTGGATTTTCTAAGCTGTTATCTAGCCATACGAAATAGAACGATGCACCAATCCAAGCCACACCAGCAATGACGTGAAACCAGCGGAAGAACATGTTGAGCCATTCTAAAAAATACGCTTCCATTATTTTTCTCCGGCGTTGATTTTGATATTAGCATCACGGTCGTGTACGCAGTTACCTGCAACATAAGTCGCTTGTACGGCGCGGTCGTCGCCTAAAATAATCATGGCAAACAATTTCTCGACCAAGGTTTTACACTTAGCTTGCTTCAAGGCCATAATCGGTGTGCTATTAAAATCTAAAACAGCAAAATCAGCTTCATTACCTATTTTGAATGATCCGATTTTATCTTCTAATTGAAGGGTTTTTGCGTTACCTAACGTTGCTAGGTATAAACTCTTCAACGGCGATAATTTATTACCGTTCATTTGAGTCACCTTGTACGCTTCGCTTAGCGTTTGCAGCATTGAAAAACTCGTACCACCACCAACATCGGTTGCAACACTATAAGCAACTTGCTGCTGCTCTAGTTCTTTAATGTCTAACAAACCACTGCCTAAAAATAGGTTTGAGGTTGGACAGAAAGAAACACTGGAACCGGTTTCACGGAAACGCTGATGTTCACGTTCGTTCAGGTGAATCCCGTGAGCAAAAATGCTGCGTTTACCAAGCAAGTTATATTGATCGTAAACATCCAAATAATCTTTAGCCTCAGGGAATAATTCCGATACAAAAGCCATTTCGTCTTTGTTTTCTGAAATATGTGTTTGCATATATACATCGGGATACTCGGCCATCAATTGACCCGCTTTTTCTAGCTGCTCATGCGTAGAAGTAATAGCAAAACGAGGCGTCACGGCATACAACTGGCGGCCATTATTGTGCCAAGTATCGATCAACGATTTACTGTCTTCATAGCTGCTTTCTGGGGTATCACATAGGAAGTCAGGCGCGTTACGATCCATCATTACTTTGCCGCAGATCATGCGAGTATTTCGTGCTTCAGAGGCTTCGAAGAAAGCTTCTACGGATTGCTTATGCACGGTACCAAAAACTAAGGCCGTTGTTGTTCCGCATTTTAATAATTCGTCGAGGAAGAAGTTGGCGATATTGCTCGCGTATTCTTTATCCTCAAACTGGCGCTCTGCTGGGAAGGTATAATTATTCAACCAATCCAATAACTGTTCACCGTAAGAGGCGATGACTTCAACTTGTGGGTAGTGAATGTGTGTATCGATCATACCTGGAATAATGAGGTGATCTTTGTATTCAACAATTTTCACGTCTGCCGCTAATGTTGGTAAAACATCAGACGCTTCACCAAGATTTTTAACTTTTCCGTCTTCAATGACTAATGCACCATCTTGGAAAAATTGGTACGCACTCTCGTCGATATTAAGAGTGCCTTCGACATCTGGATCAGACAAGAAGTTAAGTATGGCGGCTCGATAGACAGTCGTGCTCTGTGTACTGGTCATAATTTTATATTCTCATTCATGCTTTAAACAAACACTACTGGGCTTCAAATCGATTCAGGGTTGAGTATTTGATTCCACAAACACTCAATCCTACCTCTTACATTCTTTTAAAATTCAATAACGTTTCTTTTTCTAAATTTTTAAAATTACTTATTAACAAGTAATTTGAATTTTCACATCGTTGCCGAAGAAATGTTCTTCGCAATTATTACCACCACCTTTGCGGTCGACCACAAGGAAATCACAAACCTTGTTCAAGCCTAATACAGGGTGATGCCAAGTATTTTTATGATAGTTAATGCCTTGGTCAGCGCGTGCGATAAACAGGTGCAGATTTTCAGGGGTTGGCTCTTCAACCGCATCGGCCACCAGCACCAAGTACTCTTCACCAGAAAGCGGATGAAAGGATTGGCTACCATACGGATGACGCTCAACCATTTCGATATCCATGGCCAAGTTTTTAGAAACAGGACGAGGCTGCGCGCGGAAGATATTAATAACCGCGTAGGTATCTGCTGCACCTTGTTCAGAGCTGCCAGCGGCTTCTAATTCAACGTTCACCAAAGAATCATAGCGTTCGGTATTACCGCCATTAATCATAATAAGAGAAGAGTCTTCCTTACTCTCTGGGACTTCAACCACGTCACCAAAAGGCGCGAACGCTTCTTTGGTTAATGGTTGGGGAGTTAATTTATATTCTTTCACAATCATTCTCTTAACTAGGAGTTAGCTACCACGATACGTAGAAATACCGTAAGCCGAAACCAATAGTGGAACATGATAATGTTCATCTGGATTTTCGATGCGGAAATCAAACGTTACCGTTGGATAAAAGCAAGACTTGCCCTGCTTTTCGAAGTACGGATCGGTTGCAAATTCGATGCGATAAATACCCGCTTCGCGCTGCTGGCCTTCTAACCAATCGACAATACGGCCATCTTGATTAGTTTCGCCTGCCGCAATTTGTTGATACTGCTTTTCAGCGTCTAATTTATAAAGTACTACTGCAACACCCACCGCAGGCTTGCCGAGGTTTGTATCTAAAACGTGAGTTGTAATTGGGCTAGCCATGTTATTTCCTTAATTTCTCTTTCATCTAAATTGATTACTTCATCCATGAGACGCCGTGAATATATCCCTATAGGCTTGGGTTCGGCCTCCCTGCCTCGCACACTCATTCTTGAAGCAATCAATTCTGACTACGATAAATTTCATCAGCCATTCGGAATTAATTTATTAATTCGAATAGCGGTGATTTTTGCTTGCTCTGCAGCAGCATTTTTTAATTCTACTTCGCGCTCATTCGGTAGACGTTGGTTTAACAACTCCAACATCTGTGCAGCGCTTTTACCCGTGGCGCAAACGATGAAGATAAAACCATTTTTCTCTTCATACGCCGTATTACCAGCCGATAATTGTTGAATCACTTCTTCACTCGCATCATCAACAGAGGATTGCTCCCCTGATGCTAACTTTTTAGTATGCGCATATTTTTCACGCAAGCTGGTCACGTCACCAATTTTAGGGTGACCTTCAAACGCTTGCAAAAAATCCTGCTCGCTTAATCCCGCCCAAACTGACAAAGCGATTTCATGACATTGTTCCAATGAAATAAATGGACGAGCTGCAACCATGCTATCAATCCAAGATTGCGACGTACAACAGTTAGAGAATGCAACTTGCGCATCCTCTTCTGAAAGTATATTCAGTTCGCTCAGGCTGTAACTTAAATCTGACATTTAATATTCCTTTATTATCTCAGCTTTATTAAGCTGGAAATCCCCATAGACGAATACGGCTAATACCGCCGTCTGGAAACATTTTTAACCGTACGTGAGTAAAGCTCTGCGCTTTCGCCGTTACTTCATCTTTAAAAGTATGTTCACGATCGGCGTACAAAGCCGTTCGTTCAATAATCGAAGTCCATTCGATCGCTAACTGATCTTGACCACCGGTTTTATCAAAGCGCGCCTCTAAATGAGAGTCTGCGCTTAATGCCTCTTTATTCGCCGCCTGCTCAGCTGTTAATACTGCACCTTCTAACGCGAAAGCATTTGGATAATTACCTTTAAAGTGACACGTATCGATCAAGATTTTTTCAATATTGCCGCGAGTTGCCAACTGCAAAATTAACCAATCGTTACCACGGTCTACTTCGACATCACCAATACTGCGACGACGTTTAGTCTCCCAGCCATCACCCATATTAGCGCCACGCTCTGGCATCAATACATTTTCTGGTGCACTGAAGAACATATCAGAACACGCAACTGGGCGCGCACCGTTTTTGATGTAAGCAAGATCTAATGGCTCGCCTTTCAAGAACCAGTTTTGGTCTGCAACGATTTCACCATAGATATTTAAACGAGCAACACCACCATCAGGAAACATATTAAAACGTACATGGGTCCATACTTGTTCAGAGAGTATCTGACCGTCTTTTTCAATAACAGAGACATCAATTAAGTTGTCACTGCCAGGGTTAACGTCTGTAATATCAATTAACTGAATCCACTCAGTGGTATCGGTTGGCTCACCTTGAATATTACAAACTTCTAACGATACTTGCTGTGGTGCATTACCTAAGAAGTGAGCCGTATTAGCATTGATGCCACGGATAATACCTTGAGAACCTAGCTTGATGATGCACCAGTCAAACTGCAAGCCATCATCAGAAGAGCCATCAGGTAGAAAGCGACGACGGCGACTTTCCCAGCCATCCATCAACTGACCACGTTCGGTGAAAACTCCCGGCTGAAAAATCGGGGCTTCTGCCTTTAACAAGTTTTCCATTTCAGCAAAAAAATCGTTGCTGCATGAAAGTGCCTGACCACCCAAACGACGAGCAGCCAGGTCGGTATAACGCGCTGATAAACGATTGCCTTTAGCGACTAAACTCATTTCTTTTTATTTCCTTTTCCATGCAATGACCTTTAACTGTGAGTTAAATATACTCAAAATAAAGGTTATTTATTGTGTTTAGATTCTTCAGTTTTCGTGGTTTTACCAAGGAGTAATACCGTTCCCTGGCCTTTGCTATTAAGTTCTCCACTAAGCTGCTGTTTGATGTCTTTCCACGCTAAGCCCCGGCTTTTTTTGGCGGTAGTATTAGCAGCCGACATATCAGTATTTAAAGCGGCTTCTTTATGGGTTTGAGAATCTGAATGTGTATTGGCACTAGCATCCGCACTGAGACCTTCAGTCACTTGATTACTAGCATGATCAATAGCGATTAATTCGCCGACTATAGATACCGCAACTTCCATAGGAAGCTTACCGGGTACCGAACTTAAACCCACAGGACAGCGTATCGATTTAATATGCTCTGCGGTAGCTTCGTTTTCTGAAGCTTGGGAATTTTGGTCAAATAAACGATCAAGCAATCGTTTCTGAAAACGTAATGCCTTGGTTTGCGAACCAATTAGGCCAATCGAGCGCAACTGCTGCAATGGATTACGATTACGTTTTAACGCTGTAAGGCACAGCTCAAAATCTAACTGATGGTTATGGGTCAAAATTAAAATATCACTACCATTCGGTAAATCTTCTAATTCGTCACAAAGCTCAGTCGCCACAATTTTATTCACATTAGCAGGAATTTCCAGTGGAAATTCATCTTCCCGAGAATCTATCCAACTAACCTTACAATTGAGCCCAGCTAAAATAGTGACAATTGATTTAGCCACATGCCCCGCACCAAAAATGCCGACATGAAATTGGCAAGCGGCAAACGTTTCAATTAAAACCGTCGCACTGCCACCACAACACTGACCAAGAGAAGCCCCTAGCGGAAAGTGATGAATTTCTTGTTCTACTTTTTGAGTACCAGCATTCGCCAATATAATCTCTCGTGCTTTTTGCATCACCAAATATTCAAGATGACCACCACCAATGGTATCGAAGGTCTCTTGCAGGGTGATTACCATTTTACTGCTGTGGTCACGAGGAGTTGAACCCGTGCAACCTAAAACCGTTACTAGCGCGTACGCGTCTCCAGCTTGCTGTAAAGACTGTACGGCATCGAACCACTGTAGGCTGGGTTTAGGGGCTGACATGATTAGGCCTTTTGTCCTTTATTTGCACGAACAAATGCTTTGGTATCTTCTACAGACCGCAATACACACTCAGGCGTTGCTGGTGTATCCATGGCTGCGCCGTAGTTGTAATCTGCAAGGCTAGCGACGGCATCACGAATCGCCGACCATACTGAAATCCCCAACATGAACGGGGGCTCACCGACCGCTTTCGAGCGATAAACAGTTTTTTCACGATTTGGACGATCTGCAAGCAGGTTTACATTAAACTCGAATGGCGCATCCCCCACAGCAGGAATTTTATAGGTTGCAGGTCCATTCGAGAGTAGACGGCCTTGGTCATTCCATTTTAATTCTTCGGTGGTTAACCAACCCATACCTTGAATGAAGGCACCTTCGATTTGGCCCTTATCGATTGCAGGATTTAATGAACGGCCCACGTCGTGCAAAATATCCGTGCGCACTAAACGGCTTTCACCGGTTAAGGTATCAACCAATACTTCGCTGACGGATGCCCCATTAGCATAATAATAAAAAGGGCGACCTTTACCCGTTTCACGATCGTAATGAATTTTAGGCGTTTTATAAAAACCTGTCGAAGAAAGAGGGACACGACCCATGTAGGCTTGCTGTACAAAATCCGCAAAAGGCACAACAATTTCTTCGCCCGAGTTTCTTTCAATAACTACGTTATTATTATCGAAACGAACATTTTCTTCCTGAACTTGATCGTCTTCACTCGCATAATGTTCAGCCGCAAATTTCACCATACCTTCTTTAATACGCAAGCAGGCATCTCGCGCTGCCATGCCATTTAAATCGGTACCCGATGACGCTGCGGTAGGAGAGGTGTTTGGAACTTTTTCAGTATTCGTCGCAGAAACCTGAATGGTATCAAGATCAACTTGAAATTCTTCCGCAACCACCTGAGCCACTTTCAAAAACAAACCTTGGCCCATTTCTGTGCCACCGTGATTCAAGTGAATACTGCCATCGGTATACACATGAACCAAAGCACCCGCTTGATTCAAAAATTGCACGGTAAAAGAAATACCAAATTTAACCGGTGTTAATGACAAGCCTTTTTTCAAGAAGGGGCTGCTGGCATTGAATTCTTTAATTTCTTGGCGACGCTGCCAATAATCAGAAGTCTTTTCTAATTGCTCAATCAACTCAGGTAAAACGTTGTGTTCGACCGTTTGACCATAATGCGTTTGGTTACGCTCGTCGATTTCACCTTCGGCCGTGCGGATATGGTCGTGCTTGATACCATATAAATTGCGCTTACGGATGGTTAAAGGATCTTCACCTAAATGACGGGCAATATCGTCCATCATTAATTCCGCAAGGATAACTCCTTGCGGACCACCAAAACCACGATAAGCCGTATTAGAAGTCGTATGGGTTTTACAACGGTGACCCGTAACGGTGGTATTGTTTAGATAATAAGCATTATCAGAATGGAACATGGCACGATCGACAATCGCATCGGATAAATCGGGTGAGTTACCACAGTTACCGGCAACCATGATGTCGCTGCCCATCATGATACCTTGATCATCAAAAGCCACGTCGTACTTGTTAAAGAAGGGGTGTCGCTTACCTGTCATGACCATATCATCAGAACGAGACATGCGATATTTCACCGGACGTCCGGTTTTATTGGCAACGATTGCGGCAATACACGCTAAGGGTGCGGCTTGAGTTTCTTTACCGCCAAAACCACCGCCCATACGGCGTATTTCAACTTGAACTTTGTTGAGTGAAATATCTAAAACTTCCGCTACCAGCTTTTGTACTTCGGTAGGATGCTGAGTTGAGCTGTAAACTTTCATGCCACCATCTTCGGTTGGCATTACAGAACAGACTTGGCCTTCTAAATAAAAATGTTCTTGGCCATTAACATGCTGCTGGCCTTGTATTCGGTGCGGCGCTTCTTTCAAGGCTTTCGCCGAATCACCTCGAATATGCTGATGTGTTGGGCGTACAAAGAATTTATCTTCTAAGGCTTTTTCTACACTAAGCGTGGGCTCTAATACGTCGTATTCGATGTTTGCTTTGGCCACAGCGGCTTTCGCAATTTCCATGGTATCGGCGGCGACGGCAAAAATTGGCTGACCAATGTATTCGCACAGCTTTTCTACCAGCACGGGGTCTCCAGAAAAAACGGGGCCGATGTCAACATGACCTGGTACATCATGTACCGTAATCACATCGACGACCCCCAAGGTTTCTCTAACTGAAGTGAGATCGATCGACTTAATATTCGCGTGGGCATGAGCGCTACCGCCCACGGCGATGTGCAACTGGTTGGGGTATTCTGGCATGTCATCAACATACACCGCTTTACCGGTAACGTGTTTTTCGGCACTCTCGTGCTTCATGCTTTGTCCTGTCTGGCCTTTGCTCTTAACAGAATTTTTAACTTTCGCTGGACGATTACGTTGTTCATTCTGGTCTGAAGAGTGTTCTGACTCTTGTGCTGGTAAATCTATTAATTTACGCATGCTGCTCTCCCCCTAATACTTCCTTGGCAGTGACTTGGGCTAGAGATAGTTCACTCTTTTCAAGTGCTTCGATTCTTGTGATTGAGTCAGGGTTGGCAAGCTCAAACGCACATTTCTGAACAAGGTTCTGTGCAACCTGTAAACGGTATTCAGAAGTCGCACGCACGTCTGTCATCGGGGCAAAGTCCTGATCAAGTACAAGAGCGGCTTGTTCAAAATTTTCCATAGAGATTTCTTTATTTAATAAGGCTTGCTCAAGCTGAGTTGCGGCTTTGGGAATTCCCGCCATACCGCCAAAACCAGAACTTACTGCAGTGACTATTTGTGAACCAGCTTGGCCATGTTTACCATCAGCAAGGGTAAATTTAAACGCCGCAAGCACCGCAGAAATATCATCTTCAAGGCGCTTAGAAATTTTATACACTTTCAAATGCTGATTTTCTTTTAAGCGTGGAATGCGAATCATACGTAGATATTCGCCCTGCTTTTGCTGAGTCTTTTTATAGTCTAAAAAGAATTCATGCAAAGGCATCCAGCGATTACCTTCACGACTGGCTAATTCAATACAAGCACCTAGCGCTAATAATACTGGCGGCGTATCACCAATGGGTGAGGCATTGGCTACGTTCCCCCCCATGGTGCCGTTATTACGCACTTGACGCGATGCGAAGCGATGCATTAATTGACCAAACTCAGGAAAATATTCGTTCAACGTTGCTTCCATCTGGCTATAGGTCACAGCCGCACCGATCAAGATAGAATCGTCTTCAATGGTAATCGTTTTTAAACTCGCAATGTCATTAATCGCTATTAATTGGGGTATACGGCGATTCATCTGGGTTACTTCCAAAGCGATATCGGTTGCGCCAGCGACCATGCGTGCTTCAGGATATTGAGCTAATAAACTTTTTAATTCGTCTTCTGTCTTTGGTGACCAGCTTTGGCTTTCAATGTCTGCGGATGAAGAGGAAGAAACAAGACCCACTTCCGCTTTTGTCATGCTTTCTGCAACTAGCTGCACTTTTGGCTGCCAAATGCCCACCTGCCCAACATTGGTACTATTATTTTCATAGTTACCCATATTCTCAGCCGCTTCGATAATCGGACGGTAGCCGGTACAGCGACACAAATTGCCTGACAGTGCATCGATAATCTGGTGATGATCTGCCGGCTCGCTATTTTTATTGATGCGTTGATTTTCATGCAAAGCGGCCAACGACATCACTATACCAGGTGTACAAAAGCCACACTGAGAGCCGTGATAATCGACCATTGCTTGTTGAGCTGGATGCAACTGACTTGGGATTTTTTCTTTAGCTAAGCCTTTAGTCGTCTTTTTAGACGAGAGTGCATCTACTGTGATTAGGCTTTTGCCATCTAGCTGTGCAATAAAAGTAATACAGCCGTTAATCGCCTGATATTGCCACTGACCATTGCCAGCGTCATCAAGAGAACATTCACCTAATAATACGGAACAAGCACCACAGTCACCTGAACCACAGCCTTCTTTAGTACCCGGCAAAGATTGCTGAGTACGCAGGTAACGCAAGACTGTCATATCACTTGCGACGGCTGTTTCTTCGATCCAGCGGCCATTTAAACAAAATCTAATCACGGGTTTACTCATATTTATCACACATGCTTATCACACCAGTTGCGCGCATTATTGCGCGAATATCATGACTAATCAAACTTCTGACCAATTAGACAACTTTTATGGAGATGCATTTATCATTCAAGAACAATACCAACCTTGTCAACCCTGCATGACATTTCATATTCCGCCAGCCTATAATTTTTACGATGATTCAATTATCGATAACTTTATTGCAATTCAGTGAATTAAAGTAGCACTCAAAATACACAGTTGGCTGCATATGACTAATTCTCCGTTAAATGACTCAAGCAATTACATGACCATTTGATTATGTTTTGCACCAAAGCGGATCTGAAAGCTCAAATACGCACCGATATAGAACATTAAATACCCGTAAATAAATCATTAATAAGCGCTTGCAAGGGCTTGAATCAAGTATAGCTGGGTTAATTATTAACCGGATATGGAATTAATTTTCTTTATAAACAATATATAAGCTGACCTTCTGAACAATTTTTTGAGATTTTGTTACTTTTATCGCATTATAGTCTTACTTTTGGCAAAGAAATTGCTTAATAAAGCTGGCTAACTGGTCAAGAATTTAATAATGAATCGAATTGAACTGAATAATATAACCAAACGCTACCCTGGCTGTATCGCTAATCAAGCGGTCAAGCTGACGGTTGATGTGGGTGAGATACACGCCTTGCTCGGTGAAAATGGCGCTGGTAAAAGCACATTAATGAAAATCATTTATGGTGTGGTTAAACCTGACGAAGGCACAATGCACTGGCAAGGAGAAGAGATCTCCGTTAAAGGCCCTGCTCATGCGCGCGAACTTGGCATAGGCATGGTATTCCAGCACTTCTCGCTATTCGAGACGCTCACCGTTGCTGAAAACATCGCATTAAGCCTCCCTAAAGAAGAAGCAGCATCATTAGATTCATTGAAACAACGCATCATTGAAGTATCTGAACGCTATGGCATGAAGCTTGATCCTAATCGCTATGTGCATACGCTATCAATTGGTGAGCAGCAGCGCGTTGAGATTGTTCGCTGCCTATTACAAGACGTTAAGTTGCTTATTCTCGATGAGCCAACCTCAGTATTGACTCCGCAAGAAGTTGAAACGTTATTTAAAACCTTGCACCTATTAGCCAGTGAAGGTTGCAGCATTTTATTTATTTCTCATAAGCTCGATGAAGTTAGAGCTTTATGCGATCACGCTACCATTTTGAAAGCTGGCCAAGTCAGTGGCCATTGCATACCAAAAGAAACCACGACTGAAGAACTTGCACGCTTAATGGTGGGTGACGATACGCCACTTACGGAAGATTATAAAAAAGCGGAAGGCGCTGAGACGTTCTTATCGATTGTCGATTTAAGCTTTCAATCTAACGATCCTTTTGCCTGCACACTGAAAAATATTTCTCTTGATGTAAAAGCGGGAGAAATTCTAGGTATTGCGGGCGTTGCGGGTAATGGTCAGGAAGAGTTACTTAATTTAATCAGTGGTGAAGATACCAGTGCCAAAGAGACCGTCTTTTTTGCTAAAACCGCGGTAGGGAATTTAACCCCTGAGAAGCGCCGAATTTTAGGTTTAGGTTTTGTACCAGAAGAACGTCTTGGTCGTGGTGCGGTTCCTGATATGTCTTTGCAAGATAATGGCTTATTAACCGGTTATCAAGGCGACCTTACCCACAATGGTTTTATCAATACTCATAAAGTAAAAGCATTTGCGCAAAACATTCTCGAAAAGTTTAATGTGAAAGCCGCAGGGATTCATGCTCAAGCAAAATCCTTATCGGGCGGTAATTTACAGAAGTATATTATTGGTCGTGAAATTTTACAGAATCCAAAACTGCTCGTTTGCTCACACCCTACTTGGGGTGTTGATATTGGCGCTGCCATTTTGATTCGTCATGAACTAATTAAACTGCGCGATGAAGGTTGTGCGGTCTTGGTTGTTTCAGAAGATATTGATGAGCTGTATTCGATTAGTGATCGCATTTGTGCGATTTGCGATGGTGAACTTTCGCCCGTTGCACCGACGCATGACGTTTCTATTAATCAGCTAGGTATGTGGATGGCAGGCGATTTTCATGCTGCTAATAACAATTCACCCGCAAGTGAAGGTGCAATTAAATAATGTTAAACATTACTTTAGAAAAAAGACCGTCTGATTCCAAGGCCATGTCTTATTTATCACCACTGTTTGCGATTATATTAACACTTGTGAGTGGTGGTTTATTATTTACGGCATTAGGACAAGATCCTTTTCATGCCTTGTATACTTTTTTTATTGCACCATTAACCGATGTTTATGGCTGGACTGAATTAGGCGTTAAGGTTGCACCACTCACACTATGTGCTATTGGATTAATGCTTTGTTTTAAGGCAAAAATTTGGAACATTGGTGCTGAAGGCCAGTTCATTTTAGGCGGCCTGGGTGGTGGTTATATTGCTTTGGAATTAATGGATGCAGAAGGCTTTTGGGTTTTACCGTTAGTTTTATTTTTTGGCGCTCTGTCAGGTTTGTTTTGGGGGGCCGTTACTGCCCTACTAAAAACTCGCTTTGGGGCTAACGAAATTTTAACCACTATTATGCTTAACTACATCGCTCTTAACTGGTTATTGTATGGAGTGCATGGTCCATTAAAAGACCCTGAAGGTTTCAACTTTCCCGAGTCTGCTTTGTTTTCAGATTTTGCTACCTTGCCTGTTTTATCAGACGATTATCGCTTAAATATCAGCATCTTTTTTGCACTCATCGCCGTCGCGGCCATATGGGCATTGATGTCGAAAACCTTATTAGGCTTTCAGATTGCGGTATTGGGTGAAGATAAAGCCGCTGCACGTTTTGCCGGCTTTAAAGAAGAACGCTTAACTTGGTTTGTTCTATTAGCCTGTGGCGCATTAGCAGGCTTGGCGGGTGTAAGTGAAGTCACTGGCTCCATCGGCCAGCTCAATCCGTATATATCTCCTGGCTACGGTTACGCGGCCATTATTGTTGTTTTTCTTGGCCGTATGCATCCCGTCGGTATTGTTTTTGCAAGTATGCTGCTAGCACTGACTTATATGGGTGGAGAAATGGCTCAAATGGATTTAGCCCTGCCTAAGTCGTTAACCGGTTTATTCCAAGGCATGTTGTTATTTTATTTACTCGCCTGTGATTTATTAATTAGCTATCGCATTGTGCGTAAGCCGACTGCTCGCGCTATCAGCAGTTCTTCCAACCCTGCACAAGCATAACGCTAATATAGAAGAGGCAAGTACAATGGATTTTGAATTATTCACCAATATTTTGTTCGCGACGTTACGTACGGGTACACCACTGATTTTGATCGCCCTCGGTGAGATGGTATGTGAAAAGTCAGGCGTTTTAAACCTTGGCCAAGAAGGCATGGTATTAATGGGCGCCGCTCTGGGTTTTATTGCTGCGGTTGTAACAGGCCATGCAGGTTTAGGGATCATCGCTGCCATTCTCGCGGGTATGATGATGTCGGTTCTGTTTGCTTTCTTAGCGGTTACTTTAGTTTCGAATCAGGTAGCAACAGGATTAGCACTGACCATTTTTGGTACCGGCCTCAGTGGCTTTTTAGGCGCGGGTTATGTCGGAATGGCAATTGATGGAATAGCGCCTTTCCCCATTCCATTCTTAAGCGATATTCCGTTTATCGGCAAAGTTTTATTTTCCCATGACCCATTGGTTTATCTATCTTGGCTTATGTTCGCATTAATTTTCTGGTGCTTCCGCAGTACCCGTTTAGGCTTAACGATTCGAGCTGTCGGTGAAAATCCTGAAGCCGCTAATGCGATTGGTATCCCAGTCATGAAGGTTCGTTATGGTGCCATTTTATTTGGCGGCGCCATGGCCGGTTTAGCCGGTGCTTATCTTTCCCTTGTTTACACTCCTATGTGGAGTGAAGGCATGTCCGCAGGACGCGGTTGGATTGCATTAGCCCTAGTGGTGTTTGCCAGCTGGAAAGCTGAACGCATTCTATTAGGTGCTTATTTATTTGGTGCCGCAAGCATCATGCATTTGGTTCTACAAGGACTTGGCTTTGAAGCGTCTCCAAACCTTCTTGCAATGTTGCCTTATGGTGCCACCATTATTGTTTTAGTCATCATCGCTAGCGATGCGGCAAAAGCAAAATTGAGTACTCCTCTTGCATTAGGTCAGCCTTATAGACCGCAAGTGTAACGTTTTTAAGATGTTGTTTTTAAAACCCAGGGGTATCACCGCAAGATAGTGGCGAACCTCAATTATTTAATCTAACTGAAGTGAACTAAAAGGAAGCATACACATGCATTCAAATAAACTAACGAAATTGGTCATGGCGGCGGCTTTAGCACTTGGGGCGAATGTTGCTTCTGCTGAAGATCCATTAAAAGTAGGCTTTGTTTACGTTGGACCAACGGGCGATGCTGGCTGGACGTTCGGACATGATGAAGGGCGTAAGTACATCGTTGAAAAATTCGGTGATAAAATTGAAACCAACTACGTTGAAAGTGTTGCTGAAGGCGCTGACTCTGAGCGCGTTATTCGCCAACTGGCTGCAAAAGGCCACGACTTAATTTTCACTACTTCGTTTGGCTATATGAACCCAACATTGAAAGTCGCTAAGAAATTTAAGAAAGTTAAGTTCGAACATGCTACAGGTTATAAGCGCGGTAAAAATACTGGGACTTATTTCGCTCGTGCATATCAAGGCCGTTATCTTACCGGTTTGATCGCGGGTAAAATGACCAAAACAAACGTGATTGGTTATGTCGCTTCTTTCCCTATTCCTGAAGTAATTCGTGGGATTAACGCTTTTACTAAAGGCGCTCAAGAAGTGAATCCTGACGTTCAAGTTAAAGTAGTCTGGGCATCAACCTGGTATGATCCAGCAAAAGAACGTGAAGCCGCTGAAACATTAATGTTACAAGGCGCTGATATTCTAACCCAGCATACTGACTCTGCAGCCGTGATTCAGGCCGCTGAATCGAAAGGTAACTACGCAATCGGTTATCACTCTGACATGAGTGCGTATGGTGCTAAAGCTCACCTTACGTCAACGGTGCATAATTGGGGTCCTTTATACGCAGCAAAAGTACAAGCGGTTATGGATGGCACTTGGAAGTCTGAAGACCTATGGCCTGGTATTGCTGAAGGCGTAACAGACCTTGCACCTTTAAACGATATCATCCCTGCTGATGTGAAGGCATTGGTTGCAGAGAAAAAAGAAGCTATCAGAAACGGCTCTATGCGCGTATTTGATGGCCCTGTTTTCGATCAGTCAGGCAAAGAAGTTATTGGCGCGGGCAAGACTATGGATGATGGCGCTCTTAAAGGCTTTAACTGGTATGTAAAAGGCGTTGAAGGCCAATTACCTAAGTCGTAATATCACGACTTTAAAGCGATAATGAGTAGCCAGTCTCTAAGAGGCACCAGACTGGCTACTTAATTACAATCAAGGACAGATTGTTCACATTAGCTTGATGCAAGTCTGCTTCTTAGCTTATGTATTTTTAGTTCAACATGACATTCTGTTACAATGAACATCCGTATTATTCATCGGATGATGTCACCTTATACTGTTATTAACGAGGCCTTTGGTGAGCGTAACTAAGAAGTACAAACCGGGTAAAATCCGCGAGCAGAACAGTCAAAAAATTCTTCAAGCGGCAGAAGTCGAATTTGTTAAGCATGGATATAAAGGGACGAGTATGCAGTCAATCTCTGACGCTGCTGGCCTTCCTAAAGCAAACCTGCATTATTATTTTACCAATAAAGCCAAGCTATATAACGCGGTATTGGAAGATATTGTGCAGCGCTGGAACGAAGTACTTGCTGATATCACGCAAGACGATGACCCCACAGAAACTTTAGAGTTTTATATTCGCACTAAAGTTGAACTCGCTATTCGCTACCCTAATGCCTCAAAAATTTTCGCCACCGAAATTATTCAAGGTGCGCCAAATGTTAACGAATACCTACGCACGGATTTGCGAACGTGGTTAAGAGCCAAAACCAAAATCATTGAAACCTGGATTGAACAAGGCAAAATGTCTAAAGTTGATCCTGAGCATCTATTTTTTATGATCTGGTCAACGACCCAGCACTATGCAGATTTCGAAGCTCAAATTTTAACGATTACGAATAAGCTTGAATATGAAGCAGATGATATTGAACGTATTAGCCGTTTTTTATGTCATATGATTTTAACAGGTTGTGGATTGACCCCAACCCATAAGCTTTAATTCGACGTCAAAATAGGTAAAATACTCTTTATCGGCAGATTAACACGCAAGTCACTGCCATGTACGCAATCTGTGCATGGCGATGTGATAACTGTTCGTTCATTTTTGTTCTACTCTTCTCACTTCCCTGTTTCCGTTTGCACTCTTTTTTAATTCTTAATTGAATTCCATCGCTATGGCGATGCACTACTTAAAAGGTGAAAACATGTCTAAGTCTTCTTTCAATACTATCGCACCAAAAAAGAACCTGTGGATAAAAAAACCTCTCTCAGCTTTTACGGCCAATCAGCAAGATGCCAGTAATGGTATCGTTATTTCAAATGGCATCATCATTGAACTTGTCCCCGCGGGCGGTGTACCACAAAACCCTATCGATCAAACCTTTGATGCCCATCGTCACGTATTAATACCAGGATTAGTTAATACTCACCATCACCTGTATCAAACCCTGACGCGTGCTTTTCCTCCTGCACTCAATAAGCGCCTCTTTCCTTGGCTACAAACCTTGTATCCCGTATGGGCAAAGTTACAGCCTGACATGCTCCATGCTGCAACAGAATTGGGATTGGCAGAGCTCATGCTATCGGGGTGTACAACGGTAGCAGATCATCATTACCTCTTTCCACAAGCGTTAACCGAAGCAATTGATATTCAGGTATCTGCAGCGAGTAAGATTGGCAATCGTGTCATGTTAACGCGCGGTTCCATGAGCTTAGGCCAAGACGATGGTGGTTTACCGCCACAATCGACGGTTCAAACTGATAGCGCTATCTTAGATGATTGCCAGCGGGTTATTCAGCAGTTTCATCAACCAGGTCCTGGGGCTATGATTCAGCTGGCTCTGGCGCCTTGCTCACCTTTTTCAGTAACAACTGAGTTAATGCGAGAAACAGCCACGTTGGCTCGTGATCATAGTGTGCGCTTACATACTCATCTTGCTGAAACAGAAGACGAAAATAATTTTTGCTTACAGACCTTTGGCTTGCGTCCAGTAGACTATCTAGAATCCGTTGGTTGGCTTTCAAGTGATGTTTGGCTAGCCCATGGTATTCACTTTAACGATGAAGAAATTAAGCGCCTAGGCAAAGCGAAGGTAGGCATAGCACACTGCCCAAGTTCAAATATGGTATTAGCTTCGGGGATCTGTCGCACCAAAGAGCTGCAAGCGGCTGGTGCCTATGTTGGGTTAGGAGTTGATGGTTCAGCATCCAACGATGGCTCCAATATGATTCAAGAAGTTCGGCAAGCTCTGCTCATCAACCGCCTACGCTATCAAGCGGATGAAGTTACCCACCAAGATGCTTTGTATTGGGCAACAAAAGGGTCAGCTAAAGTACTAGGCCGAGATGATATTGGAGAACTCGCCATCGGTAAGCAGGCCGATATTGCCTTATTCAGTCTTGATGAACCACGCTTCTCTGGCGCTCACGACCCCTTAGCCGCTTTAATCTTATGCGGCGCACACAGTGCAGATTATGTAATGGTTGCCGGGCAATGGAAGGTAAAGCAAGGCAAACTGCTAAATAGCGACATTGATGAGATTCAGGCCCGCCATACAGAGTCTGCTGCTAAGCTGGTTTTATAACCTGAATAACGATTATAATTTTAGCAGACTGATCGATTGCAAGCTGATAATAGCTGACCATTGTGTTAGAATTTGGCGTTAATTATGTTTCTGATTAACTGGGGCAGCTAACATCCTAACATGCTGCCAAAAGGACGATGCCATGAGCAAGTACGAACTAGATTTCTTCGTTTCCTGGGAAGAATTACATAAAGCAGGTCGCCGTTTGGCGAATACTCTGCATGACTTACAGGAATGGAAAGGTATTCTAGCCGTGACTCGCGGCGGCATGGTGCCAACGGCTATTATTGCCCGCGAACTCAATATCCGCCTCATCGATACAATCTGCATCTCTAGCTATGATGGCCAAGAGCGTGGTGGCTTCACATTAAATAAAGCACCAGATCTAGAAGAAGGCGGCAAAGGCTGGCTAATTATCGATGACCTAGTAGATACAGGTAAAACAGCTGCTGAAGTTCGCAGACAGTTTCCTAATGCTCACTTTGCTACTTTATATGCCAAGCCTGCTGGGATTGAATACGTCGATAGTTATGTTGAAGAAGTAACCCAAAATACTTGGATTCGCTTCCCTTGGGATATGAAACTTAGCTATGCCGACCCCATTGTTAAAGGTGGTTAGCCCTTAGCTTACTCAATATTTTTAATAGCCTCGCATTGCGGGGCTTTTTTATGCCTGTAATCACTCAAAACGGCAACGGCTTGGTAGGCATCACTTTCTTCGAGACAAAAAAAATCCCCAACCGACGCTTTTGTTAAAAAGAATCGATTGAGGACTTTAGAATAAGAGCTTGACGATGGCCCGGCCCTTCGCAAGCTCAGGTCGTCAAAAACCACTTGAAGCTGCGCTTCAAAAGCGGTGGAATTTGACCCTACTATTACATGGGTAAGAGCCCGCTTCGCTGCCCAATGGGGAGTGGCAATAACTCATAGTCATTATTTAAAACCCTAACAGGTCTGCCGTTTAACTTTTCTTTAGACGAAAAAAAACCCTAACAGGCAGACCTGTTAGGGTTTTTAGAATAAGAGCTTGACGATGACCTACTCTCACATGGGGAAACCCCACACTACCATCGGCGCTACTGCGTTTCACTT
>PJEL010000172.1_pt1 | contig 76097 bp, 76 predicted proteins | sample 1853271 | NCBI WGS metagenome assembly PJEL01 (sample SAMN08108733, study PRJNA415343) | Invertebrate metagenome, whole genome shotgun sequencing project. | host: Globobulimina | place: Sweden: Gullmar Fjord | collected 2015-08
GTGAGCTGTTGATATTTCATATACTTTTTCTACTTCTTGGCGGGAGTGAAAAAATACTGATATTACAGCTCATCTCTCTAATTTTAAAAGTTGTCGCGGTTAGTATATGAATTCGGCATACATAACAATAGCATGTTTAAGGACTACAAAATCTGTGCTCGTTCCTCGCTACGCTTCTGTAGCCTAAAATTTTGGCGTTATTGGTATGCGCATGATTAAAGATTACGAAGAAAACGGATATGTAGTTTTTAAAGATTTCGTCAGTGAGAGCGATCTTAAGATACTACGAGAAACGGCTACCTATTTTCATCAGTCGTGGAAGCAGGAAAATGTGCAGTTCTACGCAGAAAAGGCTGTGAATTCTGCGTATTTGACAGCAAAAAAATATCTAAAAAGTACTGAGAGGGAGTCATTGTTCAAATTCATAGGTTCCACCAAGTTCATGGATGTTGTTGTTTCTATCATGGGTGGTCGTGCAGCCTTTATGAATACCCAGCTGTTTTTTGACCCTGTAAATGAAGGCCAAAAAAACTACTGGCACAGAGATCCTCAATACCATATGTCTATTGATGAGCAGAAACAGGCGCTAATTGGACCAAACGTTGTCCACTTTCGCATTCCTTTGAGTGATGAACCGGGCGTAGAGTTAATTCCCGGAACCCATATGCGCTGGGATAAAGACGATGAACTCGATGTGCGCTTGGAGCGCAATGGCCGTAAGAATCATGAAAATCTATCGACTGGTAAAGTAGTTAAATTAGATGCTGGTGATCTACTGATATTTAGTGCAAATATGATTCATCGAGGAATATACGGAATGGATCGTATGTCTCTAGATATATTGTTTTGCGATCCTGTTCCTGAGCTGATTAAGTTCGTTGATGATGATTGTTTACCCGATTCGGACATTTTGGAAAGGCTCGAAAATGCCGATGCATTTGAGTGTGCGATCGAGATAAAAACCAATAACAAAGCTATGCACGCGACAAACGCGTGATAGCGGCGTTAGCAATCAAGTGAAATAATGATGTTAATTTTATCTAGAATTCTAATAGGCTTCTTAATAATTCCTGTAATGATTGTTCTTCTTCAAGGAATAATTATAAGCTCCCTGCATTTGTTAGCATTTAAATTTAATGGAGGTTCTGCAGCAGTTGCTATTCTTGGTTTGTGTTGCTATTTAGGATTAATTGGGTTTATTGGACTATTAAAGGTGACCTATAAACGAGATCTATCTCAAATAAGTAAGAGATTCTCTTATATTACGGGAATTTCAGGGGTTCTTTCGCTGCTTATCATTAATTATAGTAATTATATTTTTGGATTTAATATTGATTTTTTTAGATTTTCAATTTTGATAATATTGTTAGCTTTATATCAACTACGTCGTTGGGAATATGCTAACAAAATAAAGCAAGCGGATTCAGCAAGCTGAACCCATGTTTATAAGCGTTAGGTAAATATGAATGTTCTGAATAGAAGTGCCATTACTGTTTACGGTACAGAAAAGTTTCTTGAATGGATAAAAGAGCAGCACCCTAATTTACACCGCTGGACACTCAAGGATCTAAATAATCATCCCAACGTTTATCTTGTTGATGAAGAGGATCAAAATTGCTGGGGTGATTGCTTTATTGAGAATTTCGAGACTATTTTCAGAAATGAAGTAGGTGAATACGTTTATGATGAAGTTGAATGGCCAGAAGTAATTACTGTAGATTTGTTTAGAGCTTGGTTTACTTTTCAATATAGCGAGCTTGCTTACGACTTATCCAAGGATGATCTTGAAATAGATGATGTATGGCAAAATACCTAACAAAAAGTTGGTGATCGCACCTACGGTGCTGGGACGGTTAAACTGCGCTCGTTCCTCGCTACGTTTCACCGCCCCACAACAAAAGCGTTATACCAATGATCTATGAATATTACTGAAGACGAAAAGATAGAAATCCTTGCAAGCTTACCTGACCTAGTCAATCATTTATATGACGGGGAGAGTGAGGCATATACATTGGCTTTTACCTGTGTATTTGACCATTGGCTAGATGGAGAAGAGTTCTATCGGATCTTTGAAGCTGATGCCATAGAGGTCAAAGAACGGCAAAATAAATTTAAGTCACTTATACATTACCTGTATGAATCAACGCCGATATATGTTGCTCGGTTTCGACGAGATCGAAAAAGTAACTTAAGCTTTAAAAAAATCAAAGATCTAAAGACACTGGATAAAAAATGTCAGTTTCATATTCTAAATGAAGATTGGGGTGATCAGTTTCGATTTCTTATTCCGAAATATTCATTGATTTATATTCAGTCATGGGACTGGACTCATTTAGTAGAATACTCGAACAAAGAAAAATACAATAAATTTAAAAAGCTAGTAAATAAATTCGATTTATATTGTCTTGAAAAATAGGTATAACAAAGCCTTGCTTGGGATGAACCCAAGAAGGCGGCGTTAAGTTTATAAATTCATATGAGAAAACGTAGAATAAATAAGAAGCTTCATCGCTATTGGCTTGAAGTGGAGATAATAGACTTAAGTCAGGTATCTTCTTGGCGAAGCCGTTTATTCGACTCGCAATTTGACGAGCCACTCTTAATAGGCTCGAATGATTGTGAAGGACTTAGTCCCAATGCGATTGAAGCAATAAATAAATATGGACTTGAGTATACGGTTTCTAAAATGCCAGCTGATAGGGCATCTGATGATTGGATCGCTTCAGGTGGAGTGGTTGTATTTGAATTTAGAGCCCTAGAATACCCAAGTGTCATGATTCAAACAGGAAATAACCCCGATGTTGTTTGAGTATTGGAAAAACTTAACAAGTAAAGGCATTGGACGCGAAAAAGCCGCGCCCATGCTTTAAGCGTTATGAATAATATATTTATCACATTAATATTGGTTTTCTTTTCATCAACTTCACTCTCTGCCGAGAATGTGAGGTTTTCTGATTACGAAAGTCATTTGCGTATCAAAGAGATAAGCTTTGAATCTCCTTATATTAAATTTAAAGGTCAGGTCGAAGTAGAGGGTACTTTGGTATTTCGACTAGATATGCTCACCCAAACAGAGTTTGGCGAGCCAATGTTTGCTGATTTTATTCCACGCAATGATAGGCTCGATTTGTTCCCTCAAGTAATTGAAGGACGATACCCCAAAAAATTAGTACAACTAGGTGTATCGAACATGCATGAAATTTATAGTCAATTTGTTGGTGATGATGTAGAGCATAAAACCAATGAAGTTAGAATTCATGGTACTGCATTGTTTGAATCATATACAACTACGATAGAGTGTGATTCTAGGAAATACTTTGCTACGTTGGTTAAGTTTCTCCCTTCTAAGGATATTGCATCGACTGATCAAAAAGCATCATTGGGTGCTAACAAAAAGTTGGTGTTCGCACCTACGGTGCTGGGACGGTTACACTTCATTCGTTCCTCACTACGTTGCACCGCCCCACAACAAAAGCGTTATGCAAGAGGTTGGCAATTGAAATGAATATTTCATTTGAATGTGGTACTTGTTCTAGCAAATCTGGTAACCAATTTAGAGAAATTATAGATTTTGAAAAATCAGCTTATGATGATTTAGTTGAATGGAGTGATTTATGTAGTGGTATTCCGCAAGAAAACGAATACAACTGGTGGCTTAGATCGCAGGTTTTGCCAAAGGTAGGAGATCTAAGAGTGGTTTCTGTATCTCATCCATTTAGCGAAAAAGCAGGTTCAGACTTCTGGACTTTATATTACCCTGAAAAGGCAGCGGCAAACGGGTGGGTATGTCACCCTGAAGATATTGACAGATCTGCATTTATCCGATGCAAAATAACTAAACCATTATTTGTTGGGAAGTGTGGGGCCTGGATTCAAGTTGAAGTATTGGAGCGTATAGTTTTAACTGACATAGATGAAAAGCTCGACTTAAAGGTCGAAACTTTTCCCATTATAAAAAACACATATCAGTTCGGAAATTTTCGAAAGATTGAATACAAAGACTGGATGTATTTTTATGGGGATGGACAAGGTGATTTGGGTAGTTGGATACTTATAAAAAAAGTTTCTGATAAATATCTACTGGTTGCTTTTGGTGAGTGGTCATTCCATCAAAACTGCGCATACTTTGGCAATATACTTCTACCGAAAGAAACTCTAATAACCCTAAATAGTTGGTGTTCAGATGCATAACAAAAGCGTGAAAATCGACGGTCAACACTCCGCTTGCTTTGTGTTGTCGCTACGCTCCAATTTTATACAAAGCAAGCTACGTAACGCTGGCGTTATATATGATCATATAGGTTGAACTATGGGCTTTACAATTACATTCATCAGAGTATTTTCTTGGGGAGTATATTTAACCTCTCCGATTCTTGTTGCTATGGTTATTCTCATAATTGCTCTTGGTCTTATTGTTGGGCGCATAGAGTCATGGACAAAATTCGACGCCATATATTGGTCTTTCATCACTGCATTGACAGTTGGTTACGGTGACATTAAGCCAATTAGTAAAGTTTCAAAAGCTCTTTCTATAATTGTTGGGGCAGTTGGCCTTATGCTTGGAGGTATATTGGTTGCTATTAGTTTACAAGCAACAACGAAAGCATTTGAAATTCATACTGATCCTAAAATAATAGAGGCAATGAAGGAAAGTTTTAAATAAATGTATAATTGCCAATTTCTTAGACGATTATCTAAATAAAAGTGTGTTTCTGGATATTAATTATTTAGACGTTCTAGGCGAGAGTGCTTTTTGACTGATTTACTGCTTACAGTATGTTTGGCCGAATGGGAGAGCAGTTGGCAAAAAAGCAGGTAAAATCTTAGATTGTAGGTGTAATTAATAAAGTTGCTGGTATAACATTATTACGAGTAAACCATAATGAAAAAGTATCCCGAAAGTTCTGATTTTATCAACTTGAATTCCTTAGAAATCAAAGGGAATTTAAATCTTAAGCAAGCCAGTATTTTTGAGTTCGATACTATCTTTAATGTTCTTCATGAAAATGCTATTTGGCTTTTATCAAAAGATATCTTTCAATGGCCACTTGATTGGCTTGAGTCACTAAAGCCTGAGATTAAGGTTTCAATTACTTCTGGTTTATTTTATATAGCTGAAGTCGATCATAAAAAAGTAGCTGTTGTAGAGATTAAAACTGAACCCGAGGAAATCTGGAATAATGATACAACAAGAGCGTTGTATATTCATAAATTAGCTATAATCCGTGAATATGAAAATTGCCATTTAGGACAAGAGATACTCAGCCTTATCACATTGAAAGCTATACACGAGAATATTAAAATTCTTCGTTTAGACTGTGTTGCACATAACAATAAACTTCGAAGCTATTATGAATCATGTGGTTTCGAACTAAAGGATGTAGTAAAAAAGGATGACATCAGTCTTGCGCTATATGAATATAATATAAAACCATGAATATGAACGCTTATCGTTTGATAAACTTCACCGCATAATAAAAATTGGGCTTTCGCTATGAATATTAATAATAATTTAAAACCCACCGATTTTATCGATTCTGACAATGATGCAATTATCCATTTTACAAACAGGGTCATTGGTACAGAGCAAGATCCTAAACAGCAAGCCATTAAACTGTATTACGCAGTGCGCGATGATATTCGTTACGATCCCTATCAGATTCAGTTTACTCCTCAGGGGCTCAAAGCCAGTACGACGCTTGCCCAGGGTTATGGTTATTGTGTCGCAAAAGCGGTTTTATTAGCTGCTGTAGGCCGTGCTGCTGGCATTCCATCTCGCGTAGGGTTTTCTGATGTTAAGAATCACCTTAGTTCAGAGAAATTGAAAAGAATAATGCAGTCTGACATTTTTGTTTGGCATGGCTATACCGAATTTTATCTTGATGATACATGGGTAAAGGCAACCCCTGCATTTAATAAGCTGCTTTGTGACAAAGCGGGTATCAAGCCATTAGAGTTTGATGGTGTTAATGATTCTGTTTTTCATGAGTTTGATCAAGCAGGAAATCAGCATATGGAGTACCTGTATGAGCATGGTCATTTTGATGATTTACCTTTTGATGAAATCGTTAATGCTTATAAACAGCACTATCCTTTGCTTACCGAGATTATCACCCAAAAGTCTGTCATCAGTATTGATGGCGATTTTGAGAATGAAGCATCCGCGCTTAATGAATGAAGTAATCACTGATTGTTACTAAAAATGGATTGAAAATTGTGTATATCATCAATTAGAATCCCTGCTTACTCATCACCCCATCTTAAGCTCATGACTGTTTCACCTTTAAATGCGGCCGTATTACGCACTTCACTACCCGTCTTATTCGGTTATTTGCCTCTAGGCGCTGCATTTGGCGTCTTGTTTAGCGAGCTTGGTTATCACTGGTTGTATGCTGCTGCTATGGGTTTATTTATTTATGCCGGGGCGGGGCAATTTTTGGCCGTTGGCTTGCTGGCTAACCAAGCAGGCTTAGTTGAAATGGCCATCGCGACACTGCTGATTAATTCCCGACATGTATTTTATGGCTTATCGCTAATGAGCCGTATGCATAATCGTGGCTGGCGAAAGTGGTATCAAATTTTTGGTTTAACCGATGAAACTTTTTCGCTGATTACTGCCACGCCTGTTCCTGAAGGTCTTAACCCTGCTCAGTTCCACCTCAGAATTACGGCGATCGATCATTTTTATTGGTTAATTGGTTGCACCCTTGGAGCTTGGTTTGGCAGCCAATTGGAATTTTCTACCGATGGTATTGCTTTTGTTTTACCTGCTTTATTTATGGTATTGACGATAGAGCAATATAAACACTTACGCGATATCAGACCGTTTTTAGCCGCTTTGGTGGTGGGCTTAGGAACTCTCGCGTTTATCAGCCGTGAGCATATGCTGTTGGTTGCGATTTTGTTGAGTTTAAGTATTTTGATGATGCAGTATGCTACTAAGGAGCGTTTTAAGTGAACGATTTGAATACTTTTTGGTACTTAAGCAGTGTGATTGCGGTGCTAACGGCTGCAACGTTTTTTACCCGCGCCGTGCCCTTTGTTTTATTATCTCGCGCTGCTAATCATCCGTTATTAGAGCACCTTGGCCGTTTTCTACCACCTATTGTCATGGTACTACTCGTGGTATATTCCTTTAAAAGTGAAGCAAATTTTTCAATTGAGTTTTTACCGGAGCTAGGCTGTTTGGCGCTGGTTGCAATATTGCACTTACTTTTTCGTCAGTCGCTATTAAGCATTGTCGGTGGAACGGCCGCTTATATGACACTGGTGCAGATGGGGTTGAGTTAAGTTTTAAGTGTATACTAACCTCTAGCGTGCTTTTTAATAGTAAATAACTGGAGATATTATGTTGACGGCAGCGGCGATAACTACTTTATTCATTGTGATTACCTCGGTGCTTCCTCTCTTTAATTTTACCCATTGGTTCTTCAGAGGAATGGATTTTCCTCGTCTTCAAATCGCGTCTATTTCTGCCTTTCTACTCATTTTTCATTTTATATTTCTCGATCTGCAAGTGGCTTTTTCTTGGTTGCTCATTTCTGCAACAGCGGCTTGTTTTCTATTACAATTATGGTGGGTACTGCCCTACACAGTCCTTTGGCCAAAAGAAGTTCTAACATCAAAATCGGCTGATAAAACGAAACAGTTAAGCATCATCACTTCAAATGTATTACAAACAAATAATAATAGTGATGCACTGATTGATCTTGTTGCACAATATGAACCCGACATTCTAGTGACTTTAGAATCGGATAAGTGGTGGGAAAATAAGCTTAGCGTATTAGAAAAAGAGATGCCTTATTGTGTTAAATGCCCTCTCGATAATTTATATGGCATGCATGTGTATTCTAGGTTACCGTTTAGTGAAGAGAAGATTTCTTATTTAATTGAGAAAGATGTGCCATCGATACATTTACGCTTAGAACTGCGCAGTGGTGATAAGGTAGGTATGCATTTTGTTCATCCTGCCCCTCCTAGCCCCACGGAGAATACTGAATCCAAAGAACGGGATGCTGAATTAATCACTCTCGCTAGAAGCGTCGCAGATACCCATCGTCCAGTGATTGTCACGGGCGACCTGAATGATGTTGCCTGGTCTGCGACTACCCGCCTATTCCGTAAAATCAGCGGTTTGTTAGACCCCCGTGTAGGCCGAGGCATGTTTAATACGTTTCATGCTGATCATGTTTTCTTACGCTGGCCATTGGATCATTTGTTTCATAGCACGCACTTTAAAGTCAAAAATATACAGCGTTTGCCTTCTATCGGATCTGACCATTTTTCTTTATTTACCGTATTGGCATACGACCCAACATCGGGTGCGAAACAGGAAGGCTTGCTTGCCAATGAGGAAGACAAAGCAGAGGCTAAAAGAACCTCAGAGAGGATGGGCATCAGCAAAAATGATATTCCAAAACCGAACGCATAAAAACCTTGTATTAAAGGGTGCTTAGCTGTTTTTGTGAGCGCTCTTCGTATAGAATCCTGTCTATATTTTAACAAATCTATTTATTCAAATTACTCGTATGTTACGAGTGATAACCCCTTATTATTTTCTATTACGACACTCTAAAATGACTGAATTAACGATAGCAACGCACAATGGTAATTTTCACGCAGATGATGTTTTTAGTGTTGCGGCACTTAAATGCATTTTCCCTATCTTTAAGCTGATTCGCACACGGAATTTAGACGTGATCGCAGAAGCCGATATCGTACTTGATGTGGGTGGCGTATACGACCCTGAAGCAGGACGCTTTGACCATCATCAACGCGGAGGCGCAGGCGAGCGTGAAAACGGCATTCCATTTTCTTCTTTTGGTTTAATCTGGAAGAAATACGGAGTAGAAATCTGTGAAGGTAACGAAGACGTTGCCAACTCTGTTGATTCTGGCCTTGTTTCTACCATTGATGCTGTCGACTGTGGCCATGTTGAAGGGGTTTCTAAAGGCATTAGTCTGAGCCAGACAATCTCGATGTTTAATCCGACTTGGCAAGAAGAAAGCGATTACGATACATGCTTTGATGAAGCCGTTGCTTTTGCATCACGTATCTTAGCTCGCTTTATTGCCTCCGCTAACGGCGGTATTAGTGCGAAAGCCATTGTTGCTAAAGCCATTGCAGAAGCAGAAGATCCTAGAGTGATTGTTTTAAAGCAATATACGCCTTGGAAGCGAACGGTTCACGCCTTGTCTGAAGAAGCTTTGTATGTGGTTTATCCTTCTGACTCAGGCCAGTGGCGAATCCAAACCGTTCCTGCTGAGCTTGGTTCTTTTGAAGATAGAAAATCTTTGCCTAAGCCGTGGGCAGGTTTATCGAATAAAGAACTTCAAGACGTAACAGGAATTGATGATGCTATGTTCTGCCACAACGGTTTGTTCATTGCAGGTTCAGAGTCATTTGAGAGTACGATGAAAATGGCTGCGATGGCTCTTGAAGATTAGATTTGAACAGACTAATGCCAAATACTGTGCTGCTGAATTAATTGCTTTAGGTAATCACAATATGAAGATGTGGAACATCTTCCAGTGGTTATTAAATCATGATGATTTACAGCACGGTACTCAGGCAGAGATGATTAAGCTGTATTGTGAAGATGAATTAGTCGCTTATAGTTTGTTTGAAAGTTTTGAAAATAGAAGCGATAAGGTGACTCACTTTCAAGATGAAATCTATCAAGATTTGGGAGTGGTTCATTTTATTACTTTTTCTAAGCATCAGAATAAAGGTTATGCATCGCAACTGGCTAATGTGATGTATGCCGATATTATAAAACCACTATTGGCACGTCATGCTGCTACACATACTGGTGTATATGCTTATGTTACCGCGACGGGTCGAGCGGTCGCTCTTATGGAGCGCACCGACATTCTGCCTAGCCAATTAGTTAAGCAATTTTATTCAGAAGCGTCTTTTAAAGTTAAAGTGGTTGATTATTTAGCCACTCAATATAATCACTAAATTTTATTGGCTTGCTATACAAATAGCCTTGAGCCAAATAACAATTGTGTCTTTTTAAAATATCTTCTACTGCTTTATTTTCTACACCTTCAGCGACTATCTTTAGTCCTAAACTTTTAGCCATTTCGATGGTTGTTTTAACAATCGTCAGATCTGTCTCAGAATTTTCTATATTCATAACAAAGCTTTTATCAATTTTTATTTCATTAAAAGGCAATTGTGAAATATAAAACAAAGAAGAATAGCCAGTGCCATAATCATCAATTGCGACTTGAATGCCCATCTCGGAGAGTTGTTTCATTGTTTGGCTAAGATGTAAAAAATCACTAACCATTACGGATTCAGTCAATTCAAAAGTTCAACACGATAAAGGTATTTCGTATTTTGATAGAATTTTTTTAACATTCGGCAAAAAGTTTAGCTCAACAATATCTTTACCACTAATATTGACCGAAACATTATGATTAACATAGCCTAGGCTTATTAATATTTCTAAGTTTTTGCAAGCGTTATCAATTACCCACAACGTGAGTTCATTAATAATACCCGTATCTTCAGCCAGCTGAATAAAGGTATCTGGCGGTATAAATCCATACTTTGCATGCTGCCAACGAAGCAATGCTTCTGAACCATCAACTTGGTTTGTCGCTAAATTTATTTGTGGCTGATGATACAGTTGCAGTCGATTATCTTGCAGTGCTTTTTGTAAGTCTGCGGCTAAGGCAAGTCTTTGCGCTACATTAATGGCATGCTCTGGTTGATAAAATGAACACATCACGCCTTTGGCTTTACCTTGCTCTAAGGCTCGGTATGCTTGCTTTAAAATTTCAGAGAATGAAGTATCTTTCTGCGGCTCTGTTAATGATACGCCGATATTAATCGATAAATTAATAAATAGTTCACCTACCTGAGCACTTTTCTTCATGTCGTCCATAATGAAGTTCAGTTTCTTATTAATTCTTTCCTTTTCTTTTATGGGCATCGTCGTAATTTCTATAATAAAGGCAAAAGTTCCTTCATTTATTTTCGCAATTTTTATAAGTCGCTTATCTTCAATTTCTAATGTGATAATACTGTCTTCAAAGTACAGTTTCCGTTCTATATTTTTGGCGAGCATTAGCATCAAATCATTGTTATCAATATTACTAATATAGGGAAGTAAGGTAGAGAAGTTTTCTATTTCGATGATAACAATGGAGAAATCAATATCCTTGGCCACCAGTAAATCGACTTTCGATTCCAGTAGATTAATATTGGCTAAATTGGTTTCTGGTTCATGCGTAGCCCGATACAGCGCCCTTGCCTTTTTAAATTGCATACGTTTGGCTAAGGCCATTGCCATTAATACGACTTCAAAAAGCACGCCGATCATTAATGAATGATGCACTAAAAAAGAGCTGTCAATAAACCCTGTCAGCTCCATCGGTTGTAATGCTCCACCGACTAACAAAGGAAGCCACGAAACAACATATAGCCAAGCCCAGTGAAGGTTATGCTTTGCTTGTTGAGCAATTAACATGAACGCGAGTGGGTAAAGAAATATCATGCTAACAAAGAAAATAGGTGCCGCAATATTCTCTGGTAAAAACAGACTAACAACGGCAAAAATAGCCAAATAAATAACGTAATAAATATTGCAGCGTACAACGAGCGTCTTATGCTGATGAGCATTGAAAAATAAGAGTGCAAATAGCATCGAACAAATGATCAGCAAAATATTGAAGACCACAATATTTTCACGTAAATAGCGCATGATCGCCTCTGGCCAAATATAATGGCCAAACCCCATAACCACACCTAGCATCACCAGAATGGATAAAATATAGCTAATATAAGCAAGGTATACGGTATCTTTTAACCCCCAAAATAGTACGAGGTTATACAGAGACATGGCAATTAAAACTCCGATGAAACTGCCCCAAATTAAAAAAGATAAACGGCTTAATGTCGAAAAATCATTTTGCGCGTAAATATGAATGGGGGTTCTTGAAATGCCTTCCGTCGCGATTCGAACATACAGTTGAGTATATGTATGAGGATCAAGGCTAAATGAGTAAGACGGTAGACTACGCTGGTTTCTTGTTAAGCTGCTTACTTGCCAACCCAATCGAGTCTCACGAATGCTGCCTTCTGGGCCTACTTGATGAATATTCAGCTGTTCAATCATCGGATTAGCAAAATGACTTACTAAATCGATGGCATGATCATTTGCATTATGAAGTGTAAAACGAATCCAATAGGCTTGCGGATTAAAACTCCATGGAATAGAGGCTAGATTTTCAATTTTAAATTCAGCGTCTTTTAAGCGAATATCTTTAAGATTAAGGGCTTGTGTCTGGTCAATGAGGTAGGCCTGCTCCAACAAAATATCATGCTGGCCAGATTGAATGGCTTTTTCTGTTGGGTCGGATATCGCGGTAAGATATTGATAAATCAACATCATCAATATTGCTAAAGCGAGGAGTGAAACCGTTTGTCTAAAATGGCTACGCATCAATGGCTTCCTCCTTCGTTATTAAGTACTAGCCAATAAAAGACTCGTCATAAAAGATTAGCTCATATTTTCTTGGGTAATGAAATTAAATACCATGTCTAAACGTTCAATAAAGCCGTCAAAGCTATGGCTGCCTCCCGCTTCAAGCCAACTAGGACAGGATCGATATTTGGCACATGCTTGGCGATAATCAAGGGTTTCATCACCCGTTTGCTGCAACAATAAGAAGTGCTCAGGGTTATCTAAATTTTTGACATCCAGTGCCTGTAATTGCTCAATGTGCTTCATTTCTAAAATATAAGTTTGGCCATCGTAATAATGCTTATTCGGGCCTAGATATTTATCAAACAATTCAAAAGGACGCACCGCAGGATTGACCAAGACCGCCTTGATCTTTTCGGTCTGCCCTAAATAAGTGGCGTAAAAGCCTCCTAGCGAGCTTCCCATTACAAAAACTTGCTGGATACCTTCTTGTTCATACAAGGAGTGAATCGCTTCTTGTGCCTGCTTGATGGCTTGTTCTGGCTCAAAACTCAAGCAAGGAATGCGTAACTGATTCTGCAGGTTGTTGTTTTTGAAATATTGAATGAGCTCTTGTGCTTTTTTGGAATCAGGAGAACTTAGAAAGCCGTGTAGATACACACAGCCAATATTAGGAGGAAGTAATAACATCGAGGTTTTTAATCGCCTTTTTAATAGCCCTTAACCGATAAATCGACTTCAAACTCTATGCCTTCAACACGTGATACTTGAGTTTCGAACGTGCCATCGGGGTGCAGTTTAAATCGTCGATAGCCTGGCGCTACTTTTTCAACATCAAAATCTTTTGATTTGGGTCTAAATTGAACACAGGTTGAAGGGGTGGACAACATGCGAATACCATCGACCATTCTATCGCTATCTTGGTGTACATGGCCCCAAAAAATGCATTTTACATTTTTGTGCCGACGAGCAATTTCCATTAAACGATCGCCATTTTTCACACCAATACGATCCATCCAGCCACTTTCCATCGGTATTGGGTGGTGATGAAGACTGATTAACGTATGAAGATCAGGGCGCTCGCTCAGGGCATTTTCTAATAACTCAAGCTGATCATCGGCTAGATGGCCAAAAACAGACCCTTCGACTTGCGAATCTAATAAAATTAACTGCCAATGTTGAGTACGAATGATGTTGTTTAAATGCTCGGTCCCTTCACTGACTTTTTGCATATTGGCCATGCAGTCGTGATTACCCGCGAACCAAAATGATGGCACACCAAAAGGTATTAAGGTTGTATGCAGCCGCTGATAAGACGTGAGTGATCCGTCTTGAGACAAATCACCAGACACAACAAAGAAGTCGAATGCGCTGTTTTCAGTTTTTACACTGTTTAAGACGCACTCTAAACTGTTTAGGGTTTCTAACCCGAGTAGGTGGCCATCCTCAGCCTCAATCAGATGTGTATCGGTTATCTGAATGAATTGAATAGACCCTTCGTGGTCAAACGAGAACAAAGGTAGCTCCATTTCGTTAATGCATGCACTTTGTCGTGCATGTTGTTACATCACTATATATGGGATATTTCAATTCTGTTTGGAATTAGATCACATTTCAATCTAAATTTACTTTTTTATCGTAATGGAGCAAAGTCTAATGCGACTTCTGCATGACCATGCTTAAGGCAATGGGTCAGCCATTCGGCTAAGAATTGGTTAAGTTGCGCCTTTTCATCAGGCATGCGCATTTGCGGATTGGGGTACTCATACTTGCCATGAATACGCTTTTGGTTTTGATAACTGGTTACTTCAGCCGAGCGAGCATCATGATATAAACGCACCAACATCGATGGTGGCTGGATCCAGTCTGGGCACAAGCCCTTCTGCACAACTTCGATGGTTGATGTATAAGGAAAACTTTCAATCACCTTCAACTGAATTCGAGCCTGACGCAAATCGACGCCCGCACTTAGGTCACCACTAATTAAAAAAGAGGTTTCATAACCCAGTTCAAAATTGGGCATCAATTTATTTAATCGAATGTAGTTACCTTCACAGGCCGCTGCCATCTTTTTCAAATCTGGCACATAGCGACGATTTAACGCCATATCTTTTTCCTTAACTCGTATTTAATAGCAATGTTTGAATTGCCCTAGCAAACGCCACCCTATCGAAAAGCGCGTCTGTTTCCTAGAGCAAACTAAAGCAAATAGGCATATGATTTAAAAGATGCGTTATACAGTCTTTATAGCTATATCGCTGTGCTTCAATTTAAGCCATTGCAGGGCAATAATGGTGGCAGCATTATTAATTGCTCCACTTTCAATACCATCAAATGCAACCTGAAAAGGAAGAACCCTGACTAAGATATCTTCCTGCTCGTGATCCAGGCCATGAATACCACCCAACCCTGTGCTATCAATCAAGGCACAATAAAGGTGAACTTTTTCTGAGGTGCCCCCTGGTGATGACCAGTAACTAGAGATGGGAATTAACTGATTAAGATGGCAACCTGCTTCTTCCTCAGCTTCGCGACGGGCGACTTCTTCTGCTGATTCTCCTGCTTCCATCATGCCCGCCACCACTTCTAATAACCAAGGTGATCCTTGCTGTTTATCTAAGGCGGCGCCAATGCGATATTGCTCAGTTAATACGACGAGATCTTTTTTTGGATCATAAAGTAAAACAGCAGAAGCTTCGCCACGCTCAAATAACTCTCGGCTAAAGGCTTCAGTACGGCCTCCAGCGAATAATTCATGCTCGACTTGATAACGATCAACTTTAAAAAAACCATCATGCAGGCGTTGAGTAAGCACGGTTTTATGGTCTTGCTGGTTAAATTTTACGTCTAATTCTGACTTAGCCATTCTATATATTACCCACTTGAAATATGATGCTAGTATGAAATATGGAAACTCAGTAACGATGTGTTGCTAATAACAGAACAATCTAGTCAATTTTTAGCTGATTTATCTGTTAGAATCCAGATCATATTATATTTACAGGCCGCTAGAGACCTTGTCATGAAGAAATTAATTGCCTTAACTTCCGTATTAATTGCAACCAATGCAATGGCGGCGGACTTGAACGATATTTATCAGCTATCTCTATCAAACGATGCTGAATTAGCCTCTGCTAAATCTAAACGCGATGTTGGCGATTTTCAAGTTGACCTTGCTCGGGCGGCATTATTGCCACAGATTAGCATTGGCGCAACTCAATCAGATACTACCTTCGATATTGATGATGGACCCAAGATTGAGACCGATGCGTTTTCGTATAATGCAACGATTAGCCAAACTCTTTTCAATTTAAACAGTTGGTACATATACCAAGCGGCGGCTTCTGGCGGTGATGCTTCAAACCTAGAATTTTTGTTAAGCGAACAGCAGCTCATTTTACGCAGTGCTGAAGCTTACTTTAATGTATTACGCCAAAAAGAAAATTTAGAAACCGCACAAGCGGAAGAAAAAGCGGTTAAGCGCCAATTAGAGCAAACGCAGCAGCGCTTTGAAGTTGGTCTAATTGCCATTACTGAAGTCCATGAAGCAGAAGCCTCCTACGATTTATCTTACGCTAACTTGATTGGCCAAGAAGCTGCTTTGGATATTAGCTTTGAAGCACTTGAACAATTAACCGGCAAACAATTCACTGAATTAAACAGCTTAAAAACGGATATTGATTATATAACACCTGACCAGCCGGTTAACCATTGGGTTGAGCAGGGTATGACAAGATACGCAGGAATTCAGATTGCCAAGCAAGGTGTGCGAGCTTCTGAGTATACTAAAAAAGCGGGATGGTCTGCTTATGCGCCACAAGTTGATGCGCAATTCAGTTATGTTGATGGCGAGCAACCAAGTGGGTCTCAGGTCCTTGAAGGGACAATGACTAATCTTACGATTACCGCGAAAATTCCTTTATTTGCCGGTGGTAGTAACTATGCTAGAGCAAAGCAAGCAGCGTCAAAAATAACCCAAGCCAGTGCCGATCTAGATCTTCAACAGCGTACGGTTAAAAACAACATTCGCAGTTTATACCGCAAAGTACAGACAGATGTTTTAACGATTAAAGCGCGTAAGCGTGCAACTGTTTCTTCTCGCAGTGCATTAGAAGCAACGCAAACAGGTTATGAAGTAGGTACTCGAAATATTGTTGAAGTATTGAATGCACAGCGTAACTTATTCAGTGCGCAGCGTGATTATGCCAATGCTCGTTATGATTATATTTTAGATATTTTAAATCTTAAGTTTTTCTCTGGTACTTTAGGTGAAGCAGATATTGCTCAGTTAAATCTTTGGTTAACAAGCGCTAAGCCTGCAATTAATCCACAGGCTTAATACGCTCTTTTCGATTTACGATTTAGTCAAAAAAAAACCACTCTCTTGAGTGGTTTTTTTTGCCTTTAACTTACTCGTATTTCCTGCTCTTGTTTACTAGGAAAAGAATATTTAACAATCCGTTTAACCACCGTAATGTACTGCTGTAAAAATGATCCGGTATTGTAAGGAATATCGTATTTCTTACAGACATTTTTAACCTGCTTAGCCATATCAACATAATGATATGCCGGCACATCTGGGTATAAGTGATGTTCAATTTGACAGCTCAAGTGCCCTGTCAAAATATGAAAGGTGCGACTGCCTTCAAAGTTAGAAGACCCTAATATCTGTCGATAATACCATTCACCTCGACTTTCATTTTCACATTCAGCTTGATCAAACGTTTGTGCATTTTCAGTAAAGTGCCCACAAAATATGACACTTGATGTCCACCAGTTACGAATAAATTCCGCAATCATATTGCCGGCTAATACAGCAAAAAATAGTGGCCAAGAAATCAATGCCGCCAGTAAAGGAAAAAAGAGATATTCTTTAAATACTTGTCGGTTAATTTTAGAGAAAAAAGAATGTTTCAATTCTTCACGAGTAATGGGAAGCGTTGAAGTTTCTTTTCTTTTGCCAGCAAAAATACGTTCACCCGCAACTTCGTGATAAGCGATACCAAATTGGAAAAAACTGCTTAATAAAGTATAGGTAATGAATTGGAAACGGTTTTTAGGACGCCAAGTAATATCATCACTTAAGCGCAACAGACCATAACCGTAGTCTCGATCTTTGCCTATAATATTTGTATACGTATGATGTTCGTGGTTATGGTAACGCTTCCATGATTCACCATCGCCCCAAATATCCCAATCAAAGTTGCGTGAATTAATATGAGGATCATTCATCCAATCATATTGTCCATGCATGACATTATGCCCAATTTCCATATTGTCTAAAATTTTAGACAACGCTAAAAATGCGACCCCGGCGATCCAGAAAAGTGCATGATAGAAACCCAGCACAAGCGATATTCGCCCCATGATTTCACTTACTCTTTGCACGCGAATAACTCTGCGAATATACCTCGCATCTTTTTCACCTACCTTCGCCATCACTTCTTCACGAATTTCGTTAAGGTCATTTTCAAATGCTTTTAATGTTTCGGCATTAGGGCGTTTATTCGCCAGTGTTATAGTCATGATTTTTTCCTTATGATCCGTTATAGGTCAAGAACGACATCGCCTTGGGCGACGGATATACACAGTTGAATTTCCTCGCTGCTGGTATCTGAATATTTTTGGGTGCGCGTATTAAATACCACACCACTTTTCTTTTTACAGATACACTGATGACAAACACCAATACGACAGCCTGAAACAGGTGTTAGACCTTGTGCTTCTGCTTGCTCTAATAACGTTTGGGTTTTGTCTTTTTCGCTGACCGCTATTTTTTCTGACGTCTGAAAATGAACGATGCTTTGTTGGTTATTTTCAATTTCGATAGGCGCGGCACCAAAAAACTCAAAATGAACCGTCTCTTTTTCAATACCCTCATCGGCTAATACCTTACGTGCTTGCTGAATCATTGGACTAGGGCCACAAATAAAAGTTGTACGCTGAAAAAAATCATCACAATAAGTTCGTAAATGCTCAGCACACACAAACCCTTCTACATCGCTATCAACAAACGTGACTGTGATATTGGGGCATTCTTTTTGTAACTGCTCAAACTCCTGCTGAAAAACAATCTCTTGATGATTACGCGAGTAATACAGCAAATGAACATCAAGCTCGAACGCTTGTTGATTAGACGCATGCTGATTGTAAGCAAACTGCTGAAGCATCGCGCGAAATGGTGTTACGCCACTGCCACCGGCAATGAACAATAACTTTTCTGATGGCGAGGATTTTTGAATAGCGCTGGATAATACAAACTCACCTTGCGCCGCTGAGATATTAACTAAGCTACCAAGCTCAAGCTGCTGACGAATCCAAGGCGTTATGCGGCCTTTTTGCTGTATTCGAATACTAAGCTCAATCAATCCTGTTCGCGCATAATAAGCGGGGGATGATGAAATACTAAAACAGCGCAATAAACGAGCACCGTCTTTTTCGACCATGAATTCAATGTACTGGCCGGCCTCAAATGTCGGCCACTTGCGATCAATAATTCCCGCTTTAGGCTTTAGTACCAAGGTATACATGTCGGCCAATTCATCACGAAATTCTACAATTTGCGCGCGATAAGCATCGGTTGTCCACAACGGCGTAAATAGTTGAATTAATGGCTGAAAATACGCTGAGAAACTGCGATGCTGGGTTAATGCTTGGCTAAACCAAGTCCAGCCTTTTTGTGATAAAGAGGGTTGGTTGAGTACGTTCATAAAGACACCTGCTAAAATTCAGCGTACAACTGTATGCTGAATATATTTAAATGTCTATTTTATGTACAAAAAGAGATTCTTGCCTAAGAGTTAATAATGCCGGGAATTAATAGCCCCTAGCGCTTAAGCTGCTCAGAGACTAGCGTTGTCAGCCGCATAACCGCCCCTTGGTTATCAGCAACGACTTGCTGACCCTTAGCCCCCATTTGAGCACGTAATTCTGGGCGTTCTAATAACTGTTTTAAACAAATCGTCAACTGCTCGCGATTTGCTTGCTGCATGGCACCTTGATTGATTAACTGCTGCGAAATTGCGGCAAAATTATAATCACTTGGCCCCATAACAACCGCCTTCGCTAATGCGCAGGCTTCTAGTGGATTATGGCCACCGTGTTCAATAAAACTGCCGCCAATAATTGCGATATCAGCACTTGCCAATATTGGTAACATCTCACCCATGGTATCGGCTAAATATACTTGCGTCGTCGTACTCACTTGTAAGCTGCCTTTTTGCGACGCTTCACTGCGGCGAATTAAACTCAACTCCCGATCCAATACAAGCGCTGCAACGTCATCAAAGCGTTCTGGGTGACGTGGCACGATGGTTAATAATAACTCAGGAAAATCCGCCAATAGCTGTTGATAACTATCTAAGATTAAATTGTCTTCCCCTTCGTGACTGCTCGCTAATACGAGTACGAGCCTTGTATTACCCCATTGCTGCTTCAACCCATGGCCTTGCTGCTTAGCACTTTCAGGCACTGAGATATCAAATTTTATGCTGCCAGTGACATCGACTCGATTCTCTGCAACGCCTAAACGAACAAAACGTTCGGCATCCGCTCGATGCTGGGCCGCAATTAAGGTTAAGCCATGCAACATCGGGCGCGTCAATTTCGTAAACTTAGCATACCCTTTGGCTGATTTTTCAGATAACCGTGCATTTGCCAAAATAATGGGAATCTGTTGTTTATTACAGCTGCGAATGATATTCGGCCATAATTCCGTTTCCATGATTAAGCAGATACTCGGCTGAATTTTTTTGATGAATCGCTTCATCAACCAAGGCAAATCATAAGGCAGGTAAACATGAACCATCTGACCAGATGTTAATTCCTTGGCATATAAACGCTGTACTTGGTCTGAGCCAGTCGGTGTAGTGGTGGTGATCGTTAGGGTTAAATCAGGATTGGCGGCTTGTAAGCTACGCACCAGAGGCTCTGCCGCTAGGGTTTCGCCAACAGAAACTGAATGGAGCAAGATGCCATTTGCTTTGCCGGTAAACTTAAAAAAAGCAAAACGCTCTGCCCAGCGTTGACGATAGCCAGGGTTGGCGCCACCGCGTATCCACATTCGCATAAGAATAAAAGGAATGGCTAAGGTAAAAACCAGATTGTAAAAAAAACGTGCCACTCGTAACTCTCCGAAAACTATTTTAGGCGCTGATAGAAAATATCGCCATATATTAGCAAAACCCCCGCCAAGCTTATATAGCCTGTTCGCTAGTTCCCACAGCCGAGTTTTGTTAGACTGAAGTTCTTTTATTTAACCTTCTTTAATTTATGTGGCGGATAGAGATGGATTTACAAGTTCCAAACTTCCATCAAGCACAGGTATTGGTATTCGGCGATGTTATGCTGGATCGTTATTGGCAGGGGCCTACATCGCGCATATCCCCTGAAGCCCCCGTACCTGTGGTGAAAGTACAAGATATTGAAAACCGTGCCGGTGGCGCAGGTAACGTAGCGTTAAACATCGCAACACTAGGTGCTAAAGCACACTTATTCGGCATCACGGGTGATGACGAAAACGCTAATGACCTTGAATACATGCTGAATAGCAAAGGCGTAAATTGTGGTTTTTTACGTCATAGCAGCAGCCCTACGATTACCAAGTTACGCATTTTAAGCCGCAATCAGCAATTGATTCGTCTGGATTTTGAAGAGGCGTTTCATGACGTTGACTTAACATCAATCTACGATCAATTTGACCAGCAGGTTGCCAATGCTGGGGCCGTCATTTTATCGGACTATAACAAGGGTGCTTTGACCGATCCTCAACGTTTGATTCAAGCGGCGCGTAAAGCAGGCACTCCGGTTTTAGTCGACCCGAAAGGAACCGATTTCGCACCTTATCGTGGCGCAACGCTAATTACCCCTAATTTGGCTGAATTTGAAGCGGTCGTCGGCTATTGCAAAGACGATGAAACGTTATTGGCGAAAGGCAAAGCACTTTTAGAAGAGCATGACCTTACTGCATTATTAGTCACGCGCAGTGAAAAAGGCATGACGTTAATTCAACGTAATGCTGAGCCTTTAACGCTACCCACTCGTGCTCGTGAAGTTTACGATGTGACGGGCGCAGGTGATACCGTAATTTCTGTCTTAGCGACGGCGTTAGCGGCGGGCGAATCGTTAGAGCACGCGACAGCATTTGCGAATATTGCGGCAGGCATTGTGGTTGGTAAGCTGGGTACGGCAACGGTTACTAGTGATGAATTGCGCAGCGATATTCGCAGTGAGCAACATGGCGGCGCGGCTGTTTTCGATGAAGACGAGTTAATGCAGTTGGTACGTGAATGTAAAGAACGTGGCGAGAGTTTGGTAATGACCAACGGCTGCTTCGATATCATTCACCCTGGCCATGTACAGTATTTAAAAGAAGCGAAAACCTTGGGCGATCGTTTATTGGTTGCAGTGAATTCTGATGAATCGGTTTCACGTTTAAAAGGCCCTACTCGTCCGATTAATCCACTTGATCATCGCATGGCGGTATTGGCGGGTTTAGAGAGTGTTGATTGGGTTGTGCCTTTTTCTGAAGATACGCCAGAGCGTTTAATTACTAAAGTGCTTCCGAGCATTTTAGTGAAAGGCGGCGATTATAAAATTGAAGAAATTGCTGGCGGCGAAGCGGTAATGGACGCTGGCGGCGAAGTGATTGTTTTAAGTTTTAAAGACGACTGCTCGACAACGGCAATCGTTAAACGTATTCAGGCTGAGAAAGCTTAAGTACTTATTTTAAGTATCTATTAATTACCGAAGTGTTTTGGTACAGAAACTATTACCCTCATGGCACGCTGCAAGTACGGTCCATGTAAGCTCGGCCTCCGCTTCCATGCGGAGGGACGGCCTATTCGTATAACAGTTATGTACCATCACTTCTACATTGCTCGTTATTCAAATTAGAATACGAGTAAACTTTTTTGATCGCTAGCTTGATACTTGTGAATCGGACGTATTTACCGCGTGCCGTGAAACAGGACTAAATTCGCTTCGATAAAAATTTACATGAGTAATACATTATGATTATTGTTACAGGCGGCGCTGGCTTTATTGGCAGCAACATCGTTAAAACTTTAAACGAACAAGGTCGTAAAGACATTATCGTGGTTGATGATTTAACCGACGGTAAAAAGTTTTATAACCTAAGCGATTGTGACATTGCTGATTATCTTGATAAAGATGATTTCTTGCAGCTAGTTAAAATCGACGATCCTATTTTGAATAACGTCGAAGCAATTTTTCATGAAGGCGCTTGCTCTTCCACAACGGAGTGGGATGGTAAATTCATGATGGAAAATAATTACGAATATTCTAAAACACTGTTACACGCCTGCATCATTCGTGAAATTCCATTCTTATATGCTTCTAGTGCCTCCGTTTACGGCGCAGGTTCTGTGTTTAAAGAACAGCGTGAACACGAGCAGCCACTAAACGTTTATGGCTATTCTAAATGGCAATTCGACCAATACGTGCGTGAGATTCAACATACGTTTAAATCTCAGGTTGTTGGCTTCCGTTATTTTAATGTGTATGGTCCACGCGAACAGCACAAAGGCAGCATGTCTTCAGTCGCTTTCCACTTTAATAACCAAGTAAAAGAAAACGGTATTGCTAAATTATTTGGCGGTAGTGATGGTTATGAAGATGGTGAACAACGTCGTGATTTTGTTTACGTTGGCGACGTTGTAAAAGTTAACTTATGGTTCTTAGATAATCCAGATAAATCCGGTATCTTTAACTTAGGCACGGGCCGCTGCCAAAGCTTTAACGATGTGGCGAATGCGGTGATCGATTGGCACGACGAGAAAGGCACTCACGTTACCAAAGCAACAAAAGAGTACATGCCGTTCCCTGAACATTTAAAAGGTGCATATCAGAGCTTTACCGAAGCAGATATTTCTAAGCTGCGCGACATGGGTTACGACCAACCTTTCGCAACCGTTGAAGAAGGTACTCGTGCGTATTTGGACTCGTTAAATAAATAGTGCTCTTTAGCTGTTAGTACTATTTATTCTGAAAAAATAGTCTATAAAAACACTCTTTCCAGATAATGAATTGAGTGTTTTTTTATTTCAAAAATATTATTTTATTATATTAGCTAGCACTAAATATAATATCCCCATAATACGACTCAGCTTCTTTTCCACTGTTATCGGTGTCGGTCATAATCGCAATAACATCTATCACTCCATAAGCATCTCGATTAGCGTCTGCACTGCCTTTATCGCCGAATACTTGAATCAAGTCCTGATACACATTGCGCTGTTCGTCATACCACTTGCCCGTTTTGGAATCCTTACCTCTAATGGACATCATTTTCACATTAGAACCTGCAAAAGGATTATCCCAGACTAAGTCTTTCTCTTGATTACTCGACCAGACATAATTTAATGACAAGGTTTTCCAAAACATAAAGCCGCCGTCTATCACAACATATAAGCGCATTACAAAATCATCACCTTTTTTACTGCGCTCATCCAATGGGAATAATGTTTTTTCTATAAGCCAACTCCAGCTTACATAAGGCGTTTCAGAAAGATCGATTTTCTTTTTTAGAACCAAGCCAGACGCAGTAGCGTTACTGACTGCTTTTAATGCGGGACGATCACGATACACTTTTAGAGTGTATAAGGATTCTCCTGAAAATATCTTTGGCTCCCATAACTTAATTCCATTTTTATCTAAGGAAGTTAGGTTGATATCAGCAACTACATTCACACAAATACCGAAGCTAAAAATAATAATAATCCAACGAAACATGAAACCTCATACTTAATAGTGGAAAGTTCAAGAATACACCCTACATCATGTGGAATGATATAGGGTGTATGTTTATGCTGCCTGCAATACAGCCTGGTTCGCTTGCTGCTTAATTTCTAAGACTAAATCGTATGGCAACTCAAGAGCCTTCGCTAATTGTTGAAGATACATTTTTTCTGCTTCGTTATCTTCATCTATCGCAAAGCAAGAAATTAAATACACCTCTGTTTTCTGTTCCAGATTATGTGTTTCCAATACTAAATCTTGAATCGTAATAGGAGACCGTAATAAATCCATCATCATGTGTTTGAATTCACCCGATGATGGCATTCCATCTACCGTATCAAATATTCGATTCTGCTCAATATTGTCGATATGCCCATCCGCTTTAGCAGCGGCAATCATGGCTTTTATTAAGGTTAGTTGAAACTGAGTATTATTTACTTCAGCCTCAAAAGAGGAGGTGCTTGCCGCTATTTGGCCTCCCTCATATCCTCCAGTAGGTTGAGAAACTGATTGAGATATTCCAGGCGATGAGTTTTGCCAGTTTTTGAACGCCTTAAATGCAAGCCCTCCAACTAAAGCCGCACCGCCAACTTTTGCCGCTGACCCAGCAAAACTTCTCGCTTTTTTATTACTCATTAATAGTGCTGCAATACCACCGATAGCGGCCCCTGTTCCTAAGCCACCAAATTTTTCAGTAACATTTCCAGCAACGGTTTTTAAATTTACAGCTGAGCTTGTATCTGCATTCTGCTGAGAGTCTTGCCCACCTAAAAACTGATTTAATAAGTTTTGTATGTTCATGATGCAGCTCCTAGATTAAATCATTCATTAAAACCCTAAATTTAAGCCATTTTCTTCAAAGTCTTCTGCTAAATAACGATCACGTTTATGTTGTTGATAATCTTGTACTGCATGCTTAATGCGCTTTGCTTTATTTCGTAATCGAGTAATACGCTTATTCGCCGTTAGGCTTGCTCGGTTTGCGGCTCTATCGATTGCGGTATACAAGTGTGACTGTGTATCTTCAATGACCACGTCGCCTTGGCCTTTTATCTTTAATAACATCTGGCAGCGCTTATCTTCTCCGCCTTTTGGTCCGTTAATATCTGACAGTGTCACATCAACTCGTGTCACATGCTCAACCTGCGAGCCTAATGCAAATTTCAGACGGCGCTTTATGTATCTGTTTAGCGCTTTGGTAAGGGTGAAGCGTCTTGCATTTATTTGAACCTTCATTTTTCTCTCCAAAATCCTAAGGATTAATATGAGTTAGGTCTTTATCCTATGATACAAAATATGTAAGATATATTCGTATTATTAAGGAAAATTATAAGTTTTTTACGAAGTATTAAAATATGATTAATTTCAAACACTTACACTATTTCTGGGTTGTCGCGAAACAGGGCGGCATCATGCGAGCGAGCGAAAACTTGCATATCACACCACAAACCATCAGTGGACAGATTCGGTTATTAGAAGAACAATTAGGTAAGCCGTTGTTTGAAAAGGTAGGGCGTAATTTAGAAATTACAGACACTGGGCGTATGGCCCTGAGTTACGCAGACGACATATTCTCCCTTGGCTATGAACTCGAAGAGACTATTAAAAATACCGCTAAAGATCGCTCACAGGTTTTAAAAGTGGGAATTGCTGATGTTATCCCCAAATCCATTGCTTATCGCCTTTTAGAACCCGCAATGAGCCTTGAAGAACCTGTTCGGTTTGTTTGCAAAGAAAACAGTCTAGACGCCTTACTCGGTGAGCTTGCACTGCATAAGCTTGATATTGTTATTGCTGACGGTCCGATCCCGCAACGACTTGGGGTAAAAGGTTACAGCCATCCTTTAGGTGAATGCGGCCTTACTTTTCTTGCCGCACCTAAGCTAGCTGAGACGCTTGCAAAAGACTTTCCGAACAACCTAACGGGCGCTCCATTTTTATTGCCAAGTGAACTTTCATTTGTTCAGCCTCAGCTCTTGCATTGGCTTGACCGACAACACATATTACCTAAGATTGTGGGCGAGTTTGACGACAGTGCTTTAATGAAAGCATTCGGACAAGCCGGTGTCGGTATTTTTGTTGTGCCAAGTGCTATTGCAGAGGAAGTAGCCGCTCAATATAAGGTCAATATTTTGGGTAAAACAGATGAGATACGAGAGCAATTTTTTGCGATTACTGCTCAGCGCCGTTTAACCAACCCAGCACTGGTGGCAATTAACGAGACCGCTAGAGATTGGCTAAACTAAACGGTCTCGACATTCATGATCCTTAATAGAAAAAATTAAAGCCTACTGCATTTTTGCTTTAATTTTTTCTAACGCACTGCGCATATTATTACTTGAAGATTCTGAGGCGACTTTTGACAACTCATAGTCATTCCCAGTTTCCGCTTTTTTTATGATGAATACGTCATCACTGCCTTCAATCATAACTTTACCAGAACCACCCGCTTTTAATACTTTATCGAGTTCAATTTGAGTATCGGGCTCTAGTGGAATCATGGTGCTTTTTGAATCTTTCATTTTATGTTCCTATATATCGAGATGAGTGATGGTACTTAATCAGATTAAGGTGTTATCTGTACTTAGGATTTCTATTCTAATATCCCAGTTAATTCTTAGCAATCTATAGGAATTTTTACGATTAATGGTGGAAAAATAAACTCCAAAATCAAAACTATGATTCTAGAGTCTATTCATTATTTAATTCGCTGAGAGTAGCTAAGCTAGCTTTGAACTGTATATCTAAAATTAATAGTTAAAGCTTAACAATTAACTTTCCTTTATTGCCTCCGGTAAAGAACAAATTTAAACCCTCAATCGCTGACTCCAAGCCTTCTAGTACATGTGAACGGTGCTTAATTTTACCTGACATAACATAAGGCGTTAGTTTGCCAATTAACTCAGGCACTTGCCCGTAATGATCTGGCATAGTGAAGCCTTGAATGGTTAAACGGCGCTTTAACACACTAACCCAGCTAGGTCCTGGAGATGGTATTTCTTTAGAATAGTCAGCAATCAAGCCACACACCATAACTCGACCGTGTGCATTCATTCGATCAACAATCAGACTTTGAATAGGGCCAGCAGTATTTTCAAAAAACATATCGATGCCGTTAGGCGCTGCTTTAGCAAGCTGATCATCTAAATCATCTGACTTATAATTAATCGCTGCATCAAAGCCCAGAGTATTAACAATCCAATCTGCTTTCTCATCGGTACCTACAACACCAATAACACGCAAGCCATCTGCTTTAGCTAACTGACCAACAATAGAACCAACCGAGCCTGCGGCACCAGTAACAATAATAGTTTCGCCTTTTTTCGGTTTCCCTACATTAAAGTAGCCTTGCGATGCAGTAATTCCGGGTAATGCGAAAATTGATAAAATCGCCTCATCTGGTAGTGGTGCTTCAACCTTATTTAATCCTTGGCCATCAGATAAAAAGTATTGCTGCCAGCCCATCATACCCATTACTCGGTCACCCACTTTAAACTTCGGATGATTACTTTCTACAACTTCACCTATACCAGAACTGCGCATTACCGAACCCAATTCAACAGGGGGAATGTAGCTGTTGGTATCAGGACTCATCCAGCCAAACATTGCAGGGTCAAGAGACATATGATTTTGCTTAACTAAAAGCTGGCCTTCCCCAGCGGTAGGTATTTCTTTTTCAACAATTTCAAAGAGCTCTTTGGTAATCGGGCCGCCCGATGGACGTTTAACAAGATTGATCGCAGTAAAAGTTGTCATCGTTTTTTTCCATTGTCTATTTAGATTCAGCTAAGATATTTTCAGCGTACTATAGCTTTGTTCGAGAGTGACATTTATTTTGATAGCTGAATAGAGCCTAAATCGCCATTTTTAATTGTTAAATTGCCCCAAGTTATTAACGATCGGATTCGTTCAACAAAACGTATATGCTGTGAATTAACTAAACCAACAGGATGGATCAATGAAACAGATACTAATCGCATTAGCTGCGCTGTCTTTAGCTGCTTGTAGTTCAAAACCCCCTCTGACTCTTCAAGTGTTTGAGTGTGGAGAAGTTGAAGTTCGAGATATTTCTTTATTCTCTCCCGGTGTTGACGAGGGTGTGCAAAAAAATCTTGTAGGTAGCTGCTACTTAATTCAACATCCAAAAGGTAATATGATTTGGGACACTGGTATTACAGACGCTGTTGGTGAAGCAGGTGTCGAGGCATTTGGTGGTAAGCTAAAATTGACTGTTACCAACCCTCTATCAGACCAGTTAGCCGCCATCAATATTAAGCCTTCCGATATTCAGCTTATGGGAATTTCTCACTTTCATGGAGATCATACAGGTAACGCCAACTTATTCAGCACTGCACAGCTATTTATACAACAAGCAGAATATGATGCCGCATTTGGCCCAACTCCTGAAAATTTTGGGTTTAATGCAGTAAGTTACAATAAAATTGATAAAACAAAGATCATGGTATTAAACGGAGATTATGATGTATTTGGTGACGGTAGTGTGATTATCAAACCCGCTCCTGGTCACACACCAGGACATCAGATGCTGCTAGTTAATCTAGAGAAAGAGGGGCCTATCATGTTATCTGGCGATCTGTATCACTTTACAAAAAACCGTACACACAAGCGCGTACCTTCTTTCAATTTTGATAAAGAACAAACATTGGAAACGATGGACAGTATTGAGAGTTTTGTAAAAGAGACTGGAGCTCAGCTATGGATCCAGCATGATAAAGAACAAAATGAAGCCATCAAACATTCTCCATACAAGTATCAATAAATACAAAAAGCCCTATTCATTCATTTGAATAGGGCTTTGAGAGATTCTAGTTCGAGAGATTGTATTTCACGTATTTACGAATTGATATTAGCAACTCGTAAATACGTTTCTTGAAGCACTTGCACATCAATGCCAGCACGGTGAGCTTTCATACCAAGTTCTTCTAAGACGGCTTCTTTGGTTGGGTGCCAAAATTCAACGTATTCAGGTTTTAATAGTTTATTGATTGTTTCTATTCGGAAACGCTGCACAATTCCAGCGCTGTCGAATAATCGGCCAATCCAAGAGCTATCAAAACTCCAAGCATCTGAATATAACGTCTGACCACGCAGCATTTCATTCAATTTAAGCGCGATGTCTTCAATACACATACCTTCAGCTTGCAGCTGTTCGCGGCTTATACCGTGTATTTGCTCAGCCTCGTCACTCCAATGCGTCCAATCATCTTCTGGTTTAATCAAAAATGAGTGTATTTCTCGATTTTCTAACGCAATGCCCACTTCAATAGGGTAACTGCCACGGCCAAACCCCGAGGCTTCTAAATCAATAATAGGAGGCGCTGTATTAACGTCTAATGCCATTCTTTTTATCTTTATATCTGTATATCTAAATTCAATTGCAGATGAAACTCGCAATTATGATGACGTCTAATAATCGATGTCTAGGGTACGCCAGTGACTAGCTTAGCCGTTATTATCATTGGTAACTATGACTGAGTCGTATTTTTTAATGCCTAATGCTAAATTTATCGCCTTTATTAGGACATAGATGTCACTTCTGGACATTAGCGCTATGATACATAGCACTATGACATAGGCGCAACGCGCATAACTTCTTCAACCGTGGTCAGTCCCGCCGCAACCTTTTGGGCTCCGCTTAACTTCAAGCTATGCATGCCTTCTTTCATCGCTTGCTGCTTAATTTTGATATGGTCGGAGTCAGCATTGATTAGGTTACTGATATCATTACTAATAGGCAATACTTCATAAATCCCCATTCGACCAATAAACCCGGTATCACGACATTCTAAACAGCCTTTTGGGTGATAAATTTTTTCTGGCTTAGCAACTTTCCAAGGCGCAACAAGACCGTTCCAAGTTAGGTCGTCAATTGGCCCTTCTTGCTTGCAATGTGGGCACAAGATGCGCACCAAACGCTGAGCCATGACGCCCAGCATAGTAGAACGAATCAGATAAGGCGGTAAACCCAACTCTAATAGTCGAGTAATCGCTGTCGGTGCATCGTTGGTATGCAGAGTCGATAATACTAAGTGGCCGGTTAAGGCTGACTGCACTGCCATTTCTGCTGTTTCTAAATCTCGAATTTCCCCAACCATTATGATGTCTGGGTCTTGTCGTAATAGCGCCCGAACACCGGTCGCAAAATCGAGATCAATACCATGGTTTACTTGCATTTGGTTGAAAGATGGTTCGATCATTTCAATCGGGTCTTCAATGGTTGAAACATTCACTTCAACCGTCGCTAATTCTTTAAGTGTTGAATACAAGGTCGTGGTTTTACCCGATCCTGTTGGCCCTGTCACAAAGATGATGCCATTATTCTGCGCTGTCATGGTTTGCCAGCGGCGATAATCCTCTTTGCTAAAACCTAGCTCGGCAAAATTACGCACAAGTACTGACGGATCGAATACTCGCATTACCAATTTTTCACCAAAGGCCGTCGGCAGCGTTGATAAACGCAATTCAATTTCTTCACCCGCCGGGGTTTTGGTTTTTAAACGTGAATCTTGCGGTTTGCGTTTTTCCGCAATATTCATTCTTCCTAACGTTTTAATTCGGGCAATAACGGCTTGGGTAACTTGCGCAGGTAATTCATAGACCAGATGCAAAACGCCATCAATACGAAAACGCACATTACCAATTTCACGGCGTGGCTCAATGTGAATGTCACTTGCGCGTTGCTCAAAGGCATATTGTAAAAGCCAATCTACAACATTAACGATGTGCTCATCGTTGGCGTCCGGAGCCTTTGCTTTGCCCAGCTCTAACATGGACTCTAAATTTTGAATGCCACTGATGCCGTCGTGCTGTGAAGAGGCTCGATTAATCGAGTTAGCCAATTGATAGAATTCAACGCGATGACGTTCAATCTCGCTAGGCATGGCTAAAATACGCACAACATTACAGCGCGATACGTGCTCTAAGCCTTGCACCCACGAAGTAACATTAGGTTCACTGCAGGCAACGATAAGATTTTCTTTATCAACCTTAATTGCCAGTATTTTATGGCGCTCAGAAAAAGCATAAGACATGGCTGACGTCACGGCTGCGACATCAACTTCTAATGGATCAATGCGGCTATATTTGAGCCCTTCTTTCTCGGCAACCCACTCACAGATCGCTTCTTCATTGAGCTTTCCACTGGTTTTTTTATTGGTTAATTTTTGCTTACCGATAAAGGTGAATGGATGCATTTTGAGTTCAGTCTGGCTACGACGCGCAAATTGCGCCAGCTGATAGTTCTCATCATCCAAGATGCCGTCTTTTTTTAAATCATCCACTAGAACATTGAGTGCGATAGGACGATTTGCTAAAGAATTCATTTCACTAACTCCATTATGTAAGCCTTAACCCAAGCCTGTTTTCAGTTGTTCAACATGAGCACTAAGTGCCAGAATTTCCTGTGGATTCATTTTAAATACCGCAACATCACTGTTTAACTGGTAAAGCCAATGGCCACAAGCGAGGGTTATCTTGCCCCAAATAAATGAGACATTGATGTCTGCTTCAGCGGCTTGTTGTAGCTGTCGCTGTAAAAGCTGTGCAGCAGGCAGGCAATCAATACTGCTGAACAGAGTTAGCAAAACTTGCAGCTGAGTCAGTTGAGATTTAACCTTCGCTTTCTGCTCTGTTTGATTATCCCAAATAGCGATTTCTAAGCTGCGTTGCAAAGCCGACAACTGATACGAAAAATATGCTTTAAAAGTACTGATCACATCTTGCTGCGGATCAAACACAGGGACTTGATCTTGCCAATCTTTTTTAATGCCTTGATACGTTTTCGAGCGCGCTAATAAATTATAGCCACGTTCCGCTTTGCTAATGTCACTCATTAGCACAGGACACTGCTGAGCCAAATTTTGCGCCACCGTAAACAGTATTTCGGCGTCACCACTTTTTAGTTCTAATTCTAATTCTAATAAATCGATGCACTGTTCTTCGGTAGAAACCGAGCCTTGATCTAAGACCATCTCAATAACCGTATCGCCTTGCTTGTATAACCACTGCTTACGCTGAAAATCTGTGGTAAAAAGCGCACCGATGGTCGTAAGATCTAATTCTGCAGATAAATGATCTTGAGCATGAGAATTTTTAATAATATCTAGGTCTAGCGCGACTTCAGAGAGCGGCCAATCCCATTCCATACGCTGATGCAGACCACCCGCACTGGTTCCCCGAGTTTTCAGGGTTTGAATAATCCTACCCTGGTCTTGTCCAACCACTTTTTGCTGGCGAATACGCAGCGCTGCACCACTTTGGCTTAAGGCCATGGTTGGCGTATCAAAGTAGCGATTGAGTAACTGCAAAGTAGGTTCTGCAATATATTGCTTACTCGTTAGCACTTGTTCTAAAAGTGGTAACTCGCTAGGGTTAAGACGTAACTTTAATTCGATTTCTTGATTCATCAGGCGATAATAAGATGGATTACTGTGAGTTACCATCGAACAAAGCCGATATTCACAGAATACGTTATGCTTAAGGCAAATTTGTCTCTAAATTAAAACATTGCTCACGGAATTGAATAAGGTGTTTTTGTATGTCTCAACTGATTTCACGTTTTCAACAGCTCATTGCAGCACCCAGCATCAGCTCTGCTTTACCCGAATATGACAGCAGCAATAAAGCCGTTATTGATTTATTAGCTGAATGGTTAACGCCTTTGGGTTTTGATTGCGAAATCATGCCAGTACCCAAAGAGCGCATTGGTGAAGCCGATAAATTCAACCTCATTGCAACACTGGGCAGTGGCCCAGGCGGATTAGTACTTAGCGGCCATACTGATACCGTTCCTTGTAACCCTGAGCGCTGGCACAGCGATCCTTTTAAACTCACCGAACGTGATGGCAAACTTTATGGTTTAGGCACCTGTGATATGAAGGGCTTTTTTGCTCTCGCGATTGAAGCCATTGAAAATATTCTTAGCCAGTTAGGGAATCCTAAAACGCTTAAATTACAACAGCCGCTGATTATTCTTGCTACCGCCGATGAAGAAAGTTCAATGAGTGGGGCTCGTGCATTGGTTGATCAAGGTAAACCTAAAGGTCGCTATGCCATTATTGGCGAGCCTACAGGACTGAAACCCATTCGCATGCACAAAGGCATTATGATGGAAACGATTCGTCTCACGGGTAATGCTGGGCATTCATCCAACCCTAGTTTGGGAATTAATGCGATAGATGCGATGCATGATGTGATGACGGAATTAAAAGCGTATCGCACTCAGCTTGCCGAAGAAAATCATAATCAGGATTTTGAAATTGAAGTGCCTACGTTGAATTTTGGTTGCCTGCACGGTGGTGATAATCCCAATCGCATTTGCGGCAGCTGTGAATTAGCCTTTGATCTACGTGCATTGCCCGGTATGAGCAATGAACAACTGCGCCATGAAATGAGCGAGCGCATTAAACCGATTGCCAGCCGTCATAATGTTGAATTTGAATTAGAATCGCTGTTTCCTGGGGTGCCCTCTTTTGCGACGGATAAACATGCGGATTTAATTCAGCTGGCAGAAAAGCTAACCCACCATCAAGCTCATGCAGTAGCGTTTGCGACGGAAGCGCCCTTTATGCAGCAACTGGGAATGGAAACGGTGGTGCTTGGGCCAGGCTCTATTGATCAAGCCCACCAGCTGGATGAATTTCTCGACCTAGACCAAATAAAACCGACGGTCGCGTTATTATCGCAATTTATTGAAGCATTTTGCCTTAATAAAGTATGAGCAACTTAATGCTTAAGCTGGTTTGTGCTATGTTGCCTAAACTGAATGCATTGTAATAATGCTTCCTACACTTTCATATACTTGATAGATAAAAATGGATAATAGCCAATACGTAAAATGGTTTCGCCACTCTTCTCCTTACATTAATGCACACAGAGGTAAAACTTTTGTGCTGATGCTAGAAGGCGATGCGATTGTTGATGATAACTTTGCTCACATCATTCAAGACATTGCTTTGCTCAATAGTTTAGGAGTGCGCTTAGTCATTGTTCATGGTGCGCGTCCGCAAATTGACCAAGCGCTGAATGTATTGAACATCAAAAGTCAGTTCCACGGTGATTTACGAGTAACGGACCAAGCCGCGTTGAATGCCGTTCGAGCCGCGATTGGTATTGTGAAATCTGATATTGAAGCACGCTTGTCGTTTGGGTTACCTAATACCCCCATGCACGGTGCACGTATTCGTGTGGTGAGTGGAAACTTTGTTACTGCTAAGCCAAAAGGGGTGATTGATGGTGTCGATTTTCAACATACTGGCGAAGTTCGCCGTATTGATCGTCAAGCCATTGGCCAGCAATTAGATCAAGGTAACATTGTTTTATTATCCAGCTGTGGCTATTCCCCAAGCGGCCAGATGTTTAACTTGGCCGCAGAAGATGTTGCGACTCAGACGGCCATTTCGCTCAATGCAGAAAAACTGATTCTAATGGGCGAAGATGGCGGCCTGCCTGCTACCCAAGGCCAGGTTGAAAGTGATAAAGGGGTTATTTCTCAAATCACCAGTGATGATTTATCGCATTTAATTGATAGCCTAAATGGCGAACATAAAATGCATGCACAAGCCTCGTTAACCGCGGTGCAAGCTGGTATTAATAGAGCACACTTATTAAGTCATAAAATTGATGGTGCCCTACTGCAAGAGTTATTCACTCATGAAGGTGCTGGCACGTTAATTACTGGTGGTGATTATGAGCAGTTGCGCCAAGCCAATATTGAAGACGTAGGTGGTATTTTAGAGTTATTAACACCTCTCGAAGAGCAAGGCATTTTAGTTCGTCGCTCGCGTGAAGTGCTAGAAACTGAAATCAACCGCTTTAAAGTGATAGAACGTGACGGCATGATCATCGCTTGTGCTGCCCTCTATCCCTATTCTGCTGAGTTGGCGGAACTGGCTTGCGTCGCCGTCAGTAGCCAGTATCGTTCGGGTCAACGTGGGGATCGTTTATTAAATGCGATTAGCGCACAAGCAAAAGCCGAAAATAAAAACAAAATTTTTGTATTAACGACGCGTACCGCACATTGGTTTATGGAGAGAGGCTTCAGTGAAGCCGACTTGTCTGCTCTTCCCAAAGAACGACAATCACTTTATAACTTCCAGCGAAACTCAAAGATATTCATCAAAGATCTCAACTCTTGATATGAATGTTTAGGTAATAATAAAAGCTCAGTAACAATTTATGGGCTTTTTCTTTTGTTTCCGCACTTTTTAGCCCTAATGTGCTTTCCATTAGCAGTAACTTCCTTTATAAATAGCGCCTCATACATATACGGAAGAATCACATGGAAAATGGATTATCCACAGAGCGCACTGGCTTTATCAATTTTACAGGTAAGTCAGGCGAATATTTCAAACTTTGGTTTGTAAATATGTTCTTAAGCATCGTCACACTGGGTATTTACAGCGCTTGGGCCAAAGTTCGTGATACTCAATATCTTTATGGTCATACGCAAGTCGACGGTCAAGGTTTCCGCTTTTTAGCAACGCCTATGCAAATTCTAAAAGGCCGAATTGTTGCGGTTATTGTTTTTATCATTTATGCGGTCTTAGGCCAAATCAATCCTATTTTTAATCTCGTTATGGCACTTGGTTTATTAATCGCTATGCCTTGGTTAATTATTCAGGGGATTAAGTTCACTATGCGCATGACAGCCTACCGCAATGTTCGCTTCTCATTTGAAGGCACCTATGGCGGCGTTATTGTGCATTTTCTGCTATTACCGCTTCTTGGCGTAATTACTCTTTATCTTGCAATGCCTTGGGTTATGCAGCAGATTCAGCAATACATGAATAACAATACTACTTATGGTGGCAAGCACTTTGAACAGAAGTCTTCCGCTAGCCAATACTATATTGCCATTCTAATTTCTCTAGGCATCTTCTTAATCGGTGGCCTATTAATTTCACTGATTTCAGGATTTTCTTTAGCAAATATGGTTGAGCCATCTGCTAGTGCTTTCTTGCCTATGCTTGCTTTTATTGTATTATTTTTTATCTCTGCAGCTGTTTTCAGAGCGTTCATCTACAACCACTTAATGGCTACGCTTAGCATTGAAGATGTTGTTTCCTTCAGAGCAGAAATGAAGGCAATTCCTTTTGCTATCCTGATGCTGACTAATATTTTATTAATCGTAGTTACCTTTGGCCTAGCCTTTCCAGTGGTTAAAATCCGCACCGCTCGCTACATCGCGTCTGTTACTGAAGTAACTATTAAGCCGGGTATCGATCTGCTAATTAATACGGTTGAAGGTTCAGATTCTGCCTTTGGTGAAGAAGCCGCGGGCTTGTTCGATACTGACCTATCCATTATTTAATCAATGATTAATATTTCAGGTACTTATCAACTTGCTGGGCGCAGTGAAGCGTATCCGGCAAGTGCGATACTTTATGAATCAGGTCAGTTGGTTATTCAACAAAATGACTCAGGCCAAACGCTGATAGATACTTGGCCTGATGATTATAATTACGGCCTTGTTATTCCAGGCCTGCCGGTTGATATCGAATTCCCTGATGGTGCCCTTTTCATTCCTGCTGACAGTAATTTTCGCTGGCCAGGAATGGATAATAAGCACCGCTTAGCGGAATGGTTAGAAAGCCATTGGCTAACGGTTATGTCATCAGTTGTGATTGTGCCACTGTTTTTGTGGGCGATGGTGAACCATGTATTACCCAGCGCATCTCATGCCGCTGTCAAATTCATTCCTGATAGTGTCGCCGAAAGTATGGGCGAGCAAACCCTTTATATTCTAGACAATACACACTTTGATCCTAGTGAGTTATCTGCTCAGCAACAAGCCGCGGTCAAGCAGCAATGGCAAATTCTTATTACCAAATTAGAGTTGCCAAAAGACAAATATACGCTGCACTTCAGACAATTCAGTATGGGCGCAAATGCAATGGCATTGCCGGATGGCAGTATTATTGTCACCGACGATATCGTCACATTAATGGAGCAAGATCCCAATGCACTCACGGCAGTGCTGCTTCATGAGATTGGCCATGTTGAACATAAACACAGTTTAAAACTGGTCGCGCAAACAACCGCGACGACGATGCTATTCGCGATGATGTTTGGTGATATTGAAGGCGCAGGCGAATTAATTTTAGGCGCAGGCACCGCATTATTACAAAGTGCATTCTCTCGTGATATGGAACGAGAAGCCGATGAATTTTCTCATAAAAATCTTCCTAAGTTTGATATTTCACCCGCAGCATTTGCCGATGCAATGACATTATTAGTTAAGTCTCACTCAAATTCTGATGATCCGCTTAATGACGATGACGAAAAACAGGTTCAAAATAGTTTGAACCACTGGTTGCAATACTTAAGTACCCATCCCGATACTCAAGAACGTATTGATAGCGCAAGAAATGCCGAGGGTAATTAAGATGTTTTTCAAAAGAATGATTGCCAAGATTAAGCATTTTTTGCAGAAAATGTTGTTCACAACTAAGGTTCAACCGTTAAATCATCAAGAGCTTTGGCAGCAAAAATGGAGCCTCTTTTTACAGCAAAATGTTAGCTTCTATCGACGTTTATCGAAAGCGGATAAGACCTGTTTTGAACAGCGCTGTATCCTCTTTTTACAGACAACCAAAATAGAAGGCAGCAAAGATGTTGAGATAACCGACGAAGATAAATTACTTGTCGCCGCCAGTGCGATCATCCCAGTATGGGGCTTTACCGACTGGCACTATTTTAATATCAAGACCGTTGTCTTATTACCGGGACGTTTTAACCAACAGTATCAATATGGAATGCCAGATTCACGCATCAGTGGCATGGTTGGCACTGGTGTCATGGCAGGAAAGATGGCATTGAGTAAGCCCGATTTACACCGTGGTTTTAATAATGATGCCGATAAACAAAACGTTGGCATTCATGAATTTGTTCATCTGGTAGACATGGCCGATGGTCAATGCGATGGTTTTCCTGAGCGTGTTACCGAATACGAATATTGCGCCCCATGGTTTGAGTTTGTGCATCATAAAATCAATCAGGTCGAGCAAGGTAACAGCAATATCAACGACTATGCGGCAACCAATAGCGCAGAGTTCTTTGCCGTATCTTCGGAGTATTTCTTCGAACGCCCAAAAATGCTTAAACGCAAACACCCGAAACTGTACGATTACCTCAGCCAGTTTTATAAACAAAATCTGGCCGAGTTAGAAGCTGATCTAGCCCCCAGAAAAAACAGACCCTGCCCCTGTGGTAGTGGCAAGAAATACAAACGCTGCTGTATGCCAAGGGCTTAATAGCAGCGCTGTTCAATACTACTCAGCTAAAAAATGTTCGCGGTAATACTTCATTTCCGCGATCGATTCTAAAATATCGTCTAACGCTTTATGTGATCCACTCTTTTTAAAGCCGGGTAAGATTGAAGGCTTCCAACGCTTCGCGAGCTCTTTTAATGTGCTGACATCAATGTTGCGATAGTGAACATACTCCTCCAAAAGTGGCATTTGCTTCACTAAAAAACGACGATCTTGATGAATACTATTGCCACAAAGCGGAGAGTGGCCTTTTTTTACGTATTGAGCAATAAAATCGATTGTCTGCTTTTCGGCGTCGGCCATGCTTACCGTGCTGTTTTTCACACGCTCAACCAAGCCCGAATTACCATGAGTATTCACATTCCAATCATCCATCTTGTCTAATTCAGAATCAGGCTGATGCACAGCAATGACGGGGCCTTCAGCGACGATATTTAATTCATCGTCGGTAATAATTGTTGCAATCTCGATGATCACATTGTCTTCAGGATCCAGTCCTGTCATCTCTAAGTCCATCCAGACCAAGGTATCAGTGCGGCTCATTTTTTATCACTCCTTATCAATTCAACTAGTTTAGCAACTTGCGTCCTTCGCGGCCAACAACGACAATAGGGGCTATGGCAAAACGAAAATTAAATAAACGTCAGCAATGGCGTATCGAAAAGATTCAAAAAGAGCGTACTGATCGTGCGTCACGTAAAGAATCAGACATCACTGAGCAGCTAACGGGCAATGATTTAGGACCTGAACAACAGGGCATGATCATCGCGCACTTTGGTACCCAAGTAGAAGTCGAGTCACTGGATAACCTGAATGAAGATGGGGTTGGGGAAACTCGTCGCTGTCATATGCGGGCAAATTTAGGCTCACTGGTCACGGGTGACAAGGTTGTCTTTCGCATGGATAAGGATGAAATCGGCGTTGTTGTCGCCATTCTTCCTCGTGTGAGCGAACTGTCACGTCCAAATCCATATAATGAGATCAAGCCGGTTGCGGCTAATATTGATTTTATTGTCTTGGTTGTGGCTTGCGAACCGGTGGTGCACCCCAATCTGATTGACCGTTATTTAGTCGCAGCAGAGAACTGTAATATTGAGCCGATTATTCTGCTGAATAAAACCGATCTGCTCGATGACGTTTCTGGCCCTTATATGCGCAACATGCTTAAGGACTATGAAAAGCTCGGTTACCAAACAATGACGCTGTCTATTAAGCAGGAAGATGGCTTAGAAGAGCTTAAAAGCGTACTTAACGATCGCATCAGTGTGTTCGTTGGGCAATCGGGCGTAGGGAAATCCAGTTTGATTCAAGTGCTGCTGCCAGATCAGGAATTAAAGGTTGGCCCACTTTCCGTAGCCAGTAAAAAAGGCCGCCATACAACGACCACTGCGCGCTTGTATCACTTCCCCGCAGGCGGCGATTTAATCGATTCTCCAGGGATTCGTGAATTCGGCTTGTGGCACATGGAACCTGACGATGTATTGTATGGTTTTAAAGAATTACGCGACATGATTGGCCATTGCAAATTTCGTGATTGCCAGCATGAGCTAGAGCCTAAGTGTGCGATTCGTGAAAGCTTAGAAGAAGGTAAAATCAGCCAGCTACGTTTTGATAGCTATAAACGTATTTTATCGACGCTGGGTGAATTTGATAAAGGTTTTTAGGCCGACAAAAACGGACTTCACTTGAAGTCCGTTTTTGATTCATGTTGCGGTATTCATTTTACCAAGTTAAAGAATTACCAAAAGCTCTCTTCTTCATTCGGTGGTGTGTCGTAACTGTTGTCTAAACGCTCGCGTTCATCTTTCAAGTTTTCAATTAAAGAGCCGGAAGTATTAATCACGGGCTTTCGATTATCTTCTTTTGGTATATCCGCACCTTTATCGCCATTTACAAATTCAACAGCTGCTCCACCGGTGCGTGATTCGATGCCTTCTTGTGCTTTCTTATTCAATAACACAATGGCGATACGGCGATTAATATCACTCTCGGGATTATTAATATCGAGTGGGGCGGTATCTCCCATCCCTAATATTTGAGCAATTTGTGATTTTTCGATGCCCGCTTCCATTAATGCCCGTCGTGCAGCATTTGCTCGCTGAGCCGAAAGTTCCCAGTTCACATCATCTTCTGGATTGGCCGTTGAGTATGCATCCGCATCCGTATGCCCTGTAATTGATAAGCGATTTTCTACCGTCATCAACATAGGGGCTAGTTCATATAAAATATCTTCGCTGTAATATTTTAATGTCGCACTGCCCGCATTAAACATTGGCCGTTTAGTTTGATCGACAATTTGAATGCGCAAACCTTCTGTGGTGATATCAATAGTCATTTGATTTTTAAAAGGGCTGAGTGTTGGGCTAGCTTCAATTTTTGCTTCAATTTCTGCTTTTAGTTGCTCCAATCGTTTGCGCTCAATAGCCTCGGCTAAGCTTTCGATTTCTTCAGCTTGTAGGATTTTTTCGGGATCGAGTGTTTCTGATATCGCGGTATTGTCGGCAGTTGTAGGCGTCCCTCCCAAATCGATCACATAGGCACTCGGAATACGCTTTCCATCTTCATAGGCTTGAGGATCTTGAAAGTAACCCGCAATGGCCTCACGCTCTTCTTCATTAGAAGAGTTGGTTAACCAGAGCACAATAAATAGTGCCATCATGGCGATAGCAAAATCGGCCATCGCTACTTTCCAAGCGCCACCATGATCGTCATGCTTTACTTTCTTAACCCGCCTTATGATGATGTTTTGCTGACCTAAGTTCTCCATTCGATAATCCTTATCTCATTCCGCAGGCTAGCGCCCACGAACCTTGCTATCAACTTCATCAAAGGTTGGGCGGCCATGAGTAAAGAGTGACTTTCGACCAAATTCAATCGCTAACTGGGGAGCCAAGCCATTCATAGAAGCAATAATGGAAGCCTTGGCAGCTTCATATAATTTAATCTCATCTTCCGCAATGTGTTTCATTCTTGTGCTTACGGGGCCAACTAAGCCATAAGCGAACAAGATGCCCATAAAGGTTCCGACCAATGCTGCTGCAACATGCTGCCCTATCACCGCAGGATCTCCACCAATCGAGGCCATGGTAATTACGATGCCTAGTACGGCAGCGACAATACCAAACCCTGGCAACGCATCAGCGACTTTACTTAGTGCATTGGCTGGCGCTTCTATTTCATGCAAGCGCGCATCAATTTCTTGCTCCATTAATGCTTCTAGTTCATGGGAAGCCAAATTCCCCGAGGAAATAATACGAAAATAATCAGCAATGAATCGGGCCAAAGGTTCATTCATTAAAATAGCAGGATAACGTGCAAAAATGGCACTCGCATTCGGATTTTCGACATCTGATTCAATCGCCATCATGCCTTCGCGACGAGATTTATTAAGGATGTCGTAAATCAAACTCAAAACATCCATACACATGGCTTTATTTACTTTTGAGCCCAGTATTACTTGCGGAATTAATTTGAAAGTATCGATAATTAAGTGAAAAGGATTGGAGATGAGATACGCCCCAAGAGCCGCGCCAACAATAATTAATACCTCAAATGGCTGCCACAGTGCGGCTAATTGACCATGAGACAAGACAAAGCCCCAGCCAACACTACCAAATACAACGATAATTCCAATTATAAACAGCATCTAAACCATTCCAGGTTGCTCAAAGAACGTCCTTAAACTTGAGTTTTAGCACAAAAGTTATCAAGGGAAATAAGCAGTTTTATAAAAACTGACTATAGTAAGTAAAGGTTAGGTTTAGAGTTTTCTCAAATATACAGATGACAATTAATACAAGAAAGACAGCATGCCAGCCTGATTCTGATGCTTGGTCCGATGTAGAAGATTTCCGTGACTTCCGAATATTGGCAAGTACACGGCGCTCTTTTCGCGCCTTATTAGGCAAGGCTAGCCTTAGTTTTGAGGGGTTAGCCGAGATTGCAGAGCAAGACCCTGCAATTTGCTTACACATGCTTCTTCGTATTGCTAAACGTAATCCGAAAAGCTTAGATCAAATCAGTACAGCCGCTGGCTGTATATCCTTATTAGGCATGGAAGATGTCGTATTGTTAGTAAAGCAATTGCCTGTGGTGCAAGAGAGCTCTAACTTTCGCAGCGAAAGAAACTATGTCGCGATGCTTCATACTGCTGCACTTGCAGGGCGCTTAGCAGGACAATGGGCAAAACTTAAGCCCGGAATGAATCAGCACCAAGCGCACTGGGCTGCGATGCTTGCCAGCGCGCCTTTTTGGCCTTGGCATTTAGTACACGTTGAAGCAAGCCAAGCGGTATTGCATCAGCTAGCACACAACAAAGAGATTCTTCCGACCATAGAATATGGTTTTTCTGATTTAAATAAAAAGCACCGAAGCCGTTGGCAAGGATTGGCCAAAAAACTGTCTTTACCAAAAGTTTGTCAATCGATGTGGCAGCAATTTCAATGGCCAAAATTTGAGTCGTGGTTAACATTGCGCAAAATTAAGGCTATTAATATTGAAGGTGATAAACAGCTTAAGCATCAATGTCAGCAAAGCGAGATGCTGATTTATTGCGCAAACATGCTTGCCATGCACTACCGCATTGGCGCTTATCGATCTAAAAGTAAACGCTGGGCGAACATAACAGCTCACCTATTAAATTTAGACAGTGAGTCTGTGCATCAACAAGTTATTACACAAAGCCTGCTACTCGCACGTAAAGGGATGCTCGTTAGCTCGGTGAATAGCTTGCTTGCACCGCGCAATAGCTGCATGCCTTATTTACCTGCAATTCATTGTGACCAGTCAGTCATTAAGATGTCGATGGAACGTGATGTGCCTATTGCAGCCACAGACGCCATTCAATCAGTAATATCGAGTCCTGCGGGGATTAAAACAGTACCTAATAATACCGCACAGGAAGTCCCAGTAAGTCGTAAAATCGATCAACAGAAAATGAAAAAGTTACTTCACCAGCTCGATCAAGAATCGACAAGCTTTGGCGACTGGCACACGTTGATGCGAGCGGTATTAAAAGGTATTACAGAAGGCATTGGGTTAAATCAGGCTTATATTGCGGTACAAAACAAACAAGGCACAAAAGCAAAAGTATATTATCAGCAAGGTCTCGCAGAGACAGATCCGTTATGCAAATTGGTTTTAGATTTGAATAGCAATAACGTATTCAAAAAGATACTCGATAAGCCTGCAAGCCTAATGATAACCGCACAAAATCGAAGTAAAATGCTTAAAAACCTGCCTTCTGAACAAGCATCATTATTGCCTAATGAATTCATGATGATGTCTTTATTTTCAGGCGAGCGCGCTATTGGAATTATCTTTGCCGGTTTAGGAAAAAATGATCATTCAATCCCTGTTCAACCTTCTGAATACATAGCGTTCAAAAATCTCTGTATGCACGCGAGTCAAAGCCTCTCGAAGCTTGCTTTGTCGACCAAGCAAAAATCCAGTGCGGCCAAATCCAGTGCAAATAAAATGGGCACAAATAAGCGCCAAGCCTGACATCAAGCGACTGCCAGAGTACAATACCTCTTAATATTGAATACTATCTACGGATGGCACCATGTCACACTACCCTTTATTGCTTGAACCAGAAGATTTATTACCGCGGTTAAACGACGATAATTTATTAATTATTGAGCAAAGCAAAGCTGATATTTATTTGAATGCCCACATACCAGGCGCCGTTCACTTAGATTTTAAAGATCTTCAGCTCGGTGAAAAACTGACTCCAGGAGCACTGCCGAGCCTTGAACAGTTGAGTATTGTTTTTTCTAATTTAGGCCTAACAATAGATAAGCACGTGATTGTCTCTGATGACGAAGGCGGTGGTTGGGCTGGTCGCTTAATCTGGGTGCTCGATATGATTGGTCATACTCGCTATTCTTATTTGAACGGTGGCATTCATGCATGGTTACAAGCGGGATTACCCACAGATCAAGGTGAACAAGCGGCGGTAAAAAGTGACTATACCGTTGCTGAACTTAATCACAACTTTGAGCTCAAAAAAGAACAAATTATCGCTCGCTTAGGTGATGAAGATTTCGCCATTTGGGATGCCCGTTCTGAAAAAGAATATACTGGCGAAAAAGAAATTTCAGCCCGTGGCGGACATATTCCAGGAGCGGTCAACTATGAGTGGACGCGAGGCATGGACAGTGAACGTGGTCTGCGAATTAATGATCTGCAAGAATTTGATGCATTATTAAATTCTCTAGGGTTAACCAAAGACAAAGAAATTGCGACACATTGCCAAACTCACCATAGATCGGGTTTTACCTATTTAGTCGGTAAAATTCTAGGCCGAAACATGAAAGCTTATGCGGGCTCTTGGGCTGAATGGGGTAATGATCCTTCGACGCCTATTACGACGGGCAATAAAGCGTAATCATAAATATAAGACATATTTAATTAAATATAATGGAGAATTATTTTGGCTACATCATTTAAAGAAAAATTATTTATTGCATTCCAATACGCTGTTCCACAGCACTTACTATCACACTTGGTTGGATGGTTTGCGGAAACTAAAATAGATTGGATTAAAAACTTATTCATTAGTAAGTTTATCAAACAGTTCAATGTCAATATGGAAGAAGCGGAACGTCAAACGCCAGAAGCGTTTGAAAATTTCAATGACTTCTTCACTCGCGAATTAAAACCTGGCATGCGTCCAATCGATACCAAAAGTAATGCCATTGTCTCGCCTGCCGATGGTGCGATCAGCCAGCTAGGTCCGATTGAAAACGGACGTGTATTTCAAGCTAAAGGCCATGATTATTCATTAATTGAATTATTAGGTGGCGATAGTAAAACCGCCGATGAATTTATGGGCGGCCAATTTGCAACGATTTATTTATCACCAAAAGACTATCACCGTTTGCACATGCCTGTTACCGGCACTTTGCGTGAAATGATTTATGTCCCAGGTGATTTATTTTCAGTTAACCAAACCACAGCACAAAATGTACCGCGCCTTTTTTCTCGCAACGAGCGAGTGGTGGCGATATTTGATACCGAGCTAGGTCCAATGTCATTGGTATTAGTCGGTGCAATGATTGTGGCCGGTATTGAAACCACATGGGCTGGTCGAATTACGCCGTTTGACCGTCGTATTCGTTCTATCAGCTACCCAGTGCAAGGTGAAAGCCAACAGCCTCTGGTTATTGAAAAAGGCGAAGAAATGGGGCGCTTCTTCCTAGGTTCAACCATCGTCGTATGCTTTGGTGAAAACAAGATGCATTGGTTAGAAGAAATGAAAGCCGAGCAACCTGTACGTTTAGGTGAAAGCATCGGTTTAACCTTAGAATAATACGGTTTTAAAATACTCCTTAGCGGCAGCCTACTCGATTAAAATAAAGGTTGCTGCTAAAAGCATTTGAGCAAACAGCATTTGAACATCGACTCTGTGTTAATCCCATTATTTACGACGCACTAACTGAAAAGAAAAACACTGCCACTGCTATCTTCGATACGCCTTACAGACACCTTAAATACACGGCTTATTAATTCTTCCGTCATAACTTCCGCCATACTCCCTTGAGCACATATCTGACCTTTATCTAATAACCAGACTTCGTCAGCCAAGCTAAAGGCTTGGTTCAGATCGTGTAATACAATCACGATACAATGCCCTTCTTTTGCAGCCTGTATACAAATATTTTTTAATTGCTGCTGATGCTCTAAATCTAAACTGCTTGCAGGCTCATCCAATAACCAGATGCCTTGGCCGTCAGTCACCATATTAGAAAGTTGCAAATAGGTACGCGCTATCTGACAACGCTGTTGCTCTCCGCCGGAGAGCTGTCGAAAATCTTTGTGCGCTAAGGCTTCTATTCCCCAATCGGAAATTACTTTTTTAACTTGCTGGCGTTGCTGTAACCGCGTTAAGCCAAATGGCAACGTCGCGAGTGATAGCACCTCTTCTACTTCAAGAGGAAATTGCAGCTGGCTATGCTGGGGCAAATAGGCGAGATGCTGGGCAAGTTGCTCAGAAGATAAATTCTCAATTGCCTGCCCTTTTATTTCAATACGACCTTCGCATTCTAATAATCGTGCCATTGCTTGAATTAACGTCGATTTGCCAGCACCGTTAGGACCAAGTAAGGCAATTATTTTTCCTGGGGAAAGTTCTCCAGAAATATTATTCAAAACCTGCTTGCCATTACGATTAAGACAAAGGCCGTGCAAAGACATTACCATTGTAAGCGCTTCCCTTCTCGTATTAACAACCAGATAAAAACAGGTGCTCCGATTAATGCCGTCACAATACCAATCGGTAGTTCTGCTGGTGCAATAATTGTACGCGCTAAACTGTCGGCAATAACCAATAAGCTACCACCAAGAAAAAAAGATAATGGCAATAAATAACGGTGACTCGCACCCACGAGCATGCGGCCAATATGTGGAGTGACGAGGCCAATGAAACCGATAATGCCACACGCAGATACCGCCAGTGAAGCTAACAAAGCAACAAAAACGATACTCTGCATTTGCAATCGCTTAACATCAACGCCCATGGTATTTGCTTCCGCTTGTCCTAATAAAATAGCATCCAGTTTGCGATGCTGTTTAGGCAACCAAAGACATACCATGCCCAAAGCAATAGCACACAAAATCAACCAAAAATAGTTGGCGCTAGCCAAGCTGCCTAACGACCAAAAAGTAATGTGTCTCAATGCACTGTCAGTCGCCAAATAGCTTAATAAACCAATTAAAGAAGCCGCCACAACATTGATAGCAATACCCGCCAAAATTAATAACGCCATGCCTCCTGGAAGGTCGTTACGCCCTAATTTTAATACTGTAATAGTTGCGACGATGCCGCCAATAAAAGCGGCAATAGGAATATAATATTGCAGTTGAATGCCAACCAGATCTGCGGCGACAATCATTAAAGCTGCCCCAAGTGCCGCTCCCGCAGAAACACCAATTAAACTTGGATCGGCTAATGGATTGCGTACATTGCTCTGAATAAGCACCCCTGCTAACGACAAGCTGGCGCCAATCACAAAGGCTAACAAAACCCTTGGAATACGAATATCCCATAATATTTTGGCACCAATGTCGGTATGCATAAGAGTTTGCCAATCGACCGAGCCTAAAAATAAAGCGCCGGTGCAAATGCTAATACTTAATAAAATACCAAGCAGCCATCCTAGTGGCGATGTTAAAAGTTTTTTTATCATGATCAAAACAAGGCTAAACTAATGCCTCTAATTACCTGCTGGGTCTAATATGTCCATTCTATGCCATCACGACGAAATTGCTGAAGGAAAAAGCAAAGGATTTCAAATTGCTGATACATTTCTCTTTGTCGTAAAGAAATATGGTGAAATTTATGTTTACGAAAATACTTGCCCACATTTAGGCATTCAACTGGAATGGCAGCCTGATGAATTCTTAGATAGCGATGCTAGTATGATTCAGTGCAGCAGCCACGGTGCTCTTTTTAACATTGAAAGTGGCGAATGTTTATTGGGCCCTTGCCAAGGCCAATCACTCACAAAAATCGATTTCAGCCTTCGTGATGGTTTAATTGATGTATTGCTAGAACAATAACCACCTTATCAATACCTTTTAGCGGTTATATATTAACGGCAATAGGCGTTTTTAATTGCATGCCCTGACTAAGCTGAGAGTCTTGAAACTCAATACGATAAGCCAATACCTCAATACCCGCTTGCATTGCTTCACGCAGTTTTTGCGCATACGCAGGGTCGATGTGTTCTGCAACTTTCACTTCATTAATACCCTCATGTGGTACACAGAAGAATAAAATACTGCGATGCCCTTCCGCTTTTAATCGCATTAATACTTCAATATGCTTTAAACCGCGACTGGTCACCGCATCGGGGAAATAGCCAGTATTCTTCTCGCCCAATTGCTCGTCTAAGAGAGTCACACTTTTCACTTCAATGAAGGTCTGCTCACTCAACTCGTTGGAAACTAAAAAGTCCAAGCGCCCTTCATCGACTTTAGGTTCACTTTTTAAACATTCAGCAGAGTGTACCTTGATGTGGCTAATACGATTGGCTAATAATGCTTCTTTTACTAATTGATTCGCACGAGCAGTATTGATGCAGGCTTTGTATTGGCCTTCAACTTCAACCCATTCCCAGCTTAAAGGCAGTTTCCGTTTTGGATTCTGACTATCAAATAACCACACCTTCGCGCCTTCATCTTTGCAATTAGTCATCGAGCCCGTATTTGCACAATGTGCCGTCACTATTTCTCCAGCACGCTCTGTCGGAGTGATGATTTCTATATCCGACAAGAATCGTTTATAGCGCTGTATTAATTTACCCGTTAATAGCGGGCGTTCATATTCCATCGCGGCTCTATCTCTAAATGCTCTTTAGTTTATCAACCCTTGATACCTGCGCTACGAGTCTTGAGGAGGTTTATTTTCGCTCAAAGGTTTACTTAAATGTCTTAAAATTCATCAATAATCATCATATTGTGCCAGATTTAACCAGCCTCACCACTAAAGTGTTAATATAATTGAAGAAAAGTGCTTAAGTTGATGGTCAGCAAGCCATTTATCTGATAGCTTGCCTGCGTTAAAAAATAAAGCGTTCGGCGTTAGTAAGAACGTGCGGAATAAATGCTCAGTTCGACATAAATTCGAACCCTGTAGCGATACGAGGCTGCTGCAATTATGCCAGAAGATAATAAAGCTTTTGCAATTACAACCTTCACCCCTTATTCAGAAAAGGCCGGTGAAGAGTATATGAATGTCGAACAACGTAAACACTTCAGCATGATCCTTGCTAATTGGAAGCAAGAATTGATGGAAGAAGTTGATCGTACAAAAGAACATATGCAATCTGAAGCGAACAACGCTGCGGATCCTAGTGATCGTGCAAGTCAGGAAGAAGAGTTCAGCCTGGAATTGCGCGCTCGTGACCGTGAACGTAAATTGATTAAAAAAATCAATAAAACGTTAGAGTTGATCGAAAAAGATGATTATGGCTTTTGCGAAGAGTGCGGTGTTGAAATTGGCATTCGTCGCTTAGAAGCACGCCCAACAGCCAATCTTTGCATAGACTGTAAAACGTTAGCAGAGATCAAAGAACGTCAGCTTGGCGTTTAGTATTTGATGTTTCGTTGCTTAATATTAAATAGCTAGATGCTTTTAATCATCAATGTCTGACTCTCAGGTGCTTAGCAACTCACTCGATACTGCGGCCAATATTTCTTATATTGGCCGTTTTGCCCCTTCCCCGACCGGTCCTTTGCACTTTGGCTCGTTATTAGCCGCTCTCGCAAGCTATCTTGATGCACGCAGTAATAATGGGAAATGGCTCATTCGTATGGAAGATTTGGATCCTCCACGGGAAATGGCCAATGCTCAAGAACGAATTCTTGAAGCTCTAGATACTTATCAACTTTTTTCCGATGCCCCAATCGTCTATCAAAGCCAGCGCAGCGAGCTTTATCAGCAAGCACTCGATAAGCTCATTAACAATGATCTTGTATTTCCGTGTACCTGTTCTCGTAAGCAATTAAACACCGTTAACGGTATTCATTTTGGCAACTGTTATTCTGAACTGCATTCAACAGCATTGCCTTTTGCTTGGCGCTTTCACTGCCAGTCGCCTAGCGGTTCTGTCGTTGGTAAAAATGACGAGGTATCGTTTCAAGATACCTTGCAAGGCAAGTTTCAGCAGTCATTACAGCAAAATATCGGAGACTTTGTTGTTAAGCGTAAAGACCAATTGTGGGCGTATCAATTAGCGATGGTGGTTGACGACTACCACCAGGGAATAACCCATGTTGTTAGGGGCATTGATTTAATCGATTCGACTCTGCGCCAGAACATGCTGCAAGCAGCACTCGGCTATCCGATTCCTGCTTATGCTCATATTCCTGTGGCTTGTGCTGATAACGGGCAAAAACTGAGTAAGCAAAATCTAGCGCCCGCCTTGGATCTTGATAATCCACAAGATACATTATGGCGCGCTTTGTCTTGGCTTAGACAAAAACCGCCAGAAAAGTTACGCACAGCAAGCGTCAAAGAAATGTTGGCATGGGCCAGCGCCCATTGGGATATCAAAGTGCTATCAAATATCCAAAGCCAAGCCGCGATCTAATCCCCTTAAAAGCCTGCTATATGTTACTCTCAGTAACACTATAAACGCATAGCTAATAATAAGAGCCTGTTATGTATGATTACCGTGTCGCGCTGCTATTTATGATCGGCCTATATGTTTTCTCCCCTATCATTATCGACTGGTGGCTAGCACCTGATGGTGCATGGTATACCCCTTTTGCCTTCTGGCTTTTACTGATTGCCGTTTATGCTTGGGTCGGAAGTAAACGAGGCCACGATGAGTTTTAGTCTTGTTCAACTAAGTTTGATTATTTTTGGCTATTTATTCTTTTTATTTGCCGCAGCATACGTGGTTGACCGAGGCTGGATCCCTAAGCGCTGGGTGCATCACCCTGCTGTTTATGTGCTTTCATTAGGTGTTTATGCCAGCGCTTGGGCCTTCTATGGCTCTGTCGCTATGGCCGATCAATATGGCTACGGCTTTTTAGCCTATTACATGGGAATAAGTGGGGCATTTATTATTTCCCCCATATTACTCAAACCCATCCTACACATTACCAGCACCTACCAACTCAGCTCTTTGGCAGATCTCTTTGCTTTTCGTTATCGCAGCCGCTTAGCCGGAGTGATGGTAACGCTGTTTACGTTAGCCGTTGCTTTGCCTTTATTAACCCTGCAAATTACTGCGGTTTCAGAGAGTATGCATTTATTAAATGCTGATCTACCGTCCAGTACATTAGCCTTTGGTTTCTGCATAACCATGGTGATTTTTGCCATTTTATTTGGCGCGCGCCATGTTTCTCCTCGTGAAAAACATGAAGGGTTAGTATTTGCGTTGGCGTTTGAGTCTTTGGTCAAGCTGGTCGCCATTACCCTATTAGGCATCGTCGCGTTATTCTTCGTCTTTGATGGTTCAGGAGATATGCAAAATTGGCTAGCGGATAATCAAGAGCAACTGATTAGTCGCCATACCAATTTGCAAGATGGCCCTTGGCGCACATTATTGCTGGTTTTCTTTGCCGCAGCCGTTGTTGCGCCTCACATGTTTCACGTTACTTTTACAGAAAACATTAACCCTAAAGCACTGCGCCAAGCCAGCTGGGGATTGCCTTTATTTTTATTATTAATGAGCTTATCTGTCCCCCCCATCTTATGGGCGGGTGTCTATTTACAACTGGATGTGCCCGTTGAATTTTATGCCTTAGGCATCGGTATGGCACTAGAATCTGACCTTCTCGTTATTATGGCGTTCGCAGGTGGTTTGGCTGCCGCATCAGGGGTCATTATTGTTACAACGTTAGCGACCGCAGCGATGTTTCTTAACCACATCATATTACCTAGCTACAAACCGGGACCTAAACAAGATTTTTATCAGTGGCTATTGTGGACTCGTCGCTTATTAATTGGTGGCATTCTATTAGCTGCTTACGGCTTTTATCGCTTAATTGGCGCAGATTTAGAAATCACCCTTCTTGGCATTCTCGCCTTTGTTGCCGCCGTACAATTTTTACCTGGGGTATTAGGGGTGCTGTATTGGCCTACCGCGAACCGCTGGGGTCTCATTACCGGCTTAAGTGTGGGTATTCTGGTATGGCTGTATACCTTATTACTGCCTTTATCCCAGTTAACCTTAGGCTTAGAATTTTCTATCCCGTTGCCTGATACTAATATGAAAAACTGGCACATTGCAGCAATGGGAAGTTTCGGTATTAACCTCGTACTGTTCATTGTTGTTAGTCTGACCACTAAGCAAAAAGCCTCCGAAAAAGCCGCGGCAGAAGCCTGTTCTGTTGATACCGTATCGCGCCCAAGCCGCAAACCGTTAATTGCAGGCAACTCTAACGAGATTATTGTTTCATTAAGCAAACCATTAGGGCGTTACGTTGCTGAACGTGAAGTTCATCAAGCATTGGCCGATTTAAGCCTACCTTCGTACGAAGATCGACCTTATGCTCTGCGTCGTTTACGAATACGTTTAGAAGCCAACCTGTCAGGATTAATGGGACCGACAGTGGCCCATGAAATTATTAATCGCAATCTGCCTTTTCAAGAAAATGCAGAGCTTAGTGAAGATATTTACCAAATAGAACAGCGGATTGAAGGCTTCCACGATCGCTTAAGTGGGCTTGCGGGTGAACTGGATAACTTACGCCGATATCACCGCCAAACCCTAGAGCGTTTGCCGATAGGCGTTTGTTCTCTATCGGATGATGGCGAAGTTTTGATGTGGAATACCGCCATGGAAGAACTTACTAGCATCACGCCTGGGGATGTTACAGGTTCACGCTTAACCTCTGCCGCAGAACCTTGGGGTAGCATGCTTAATGAATTCTTAGTCGATAGCGCGATTCATCAGCACAAAAAACGCATTGAACAACAAGGTCGTCCACATTGGTATAACTTGCATAAGTCGATTATTAAAGCCTCCGGTGGGCAACCGGGTGGCATTGTTATCTTGGTAGAAGATCAAACCGAGACACAAAGACTTGAGGAAGAATTGATGCACAGTGAGCGCTTAGCCTCAATCGGGCGCTTAGCCGCAGGCGTCGCTCATGAAATTGGCAATCCAATTACAGGAATCGATTGCTTAGCACAGAGCATGCGCTATGAAACAGATAACGAAGAAGTGCTAGAAATGGCAGCGCAAATTCAAGAACAGACCAAACGAGTGACACGCATTGTTCAATCACTGATGAATTTCTCCCATTCAGGGCATCAAACGACCGAACATTTACCCGTCAATATAAGCATCTGCATTGACGAAGCGATTCAATTATTACTATTAAGTGATCAAGGGCGAGACATCGAATACATCAATCAATGCGACCCTCAATGGCAAGTTGTTGGTGACTCTCAGCGCTTAGTGCAAGTCTTTATAAATCTATTAGGCAATGCCCGTGATGCCAGCCCTGATTTTAGCAACATTTACATTACGGGTCGTATAGATCAGTATCAGGCGGTTATTCATGTTATCGATCAAGGCAGTGGGATTGAAGAAGATAAATTGGACCACATTTTTGACCCCTTTTTTACCACCAAAGAAGTTGGCAAAGGTACCGGGCTTGGTTTGGCATTAGTCTATAGCATAATTGAAGAACACTACGGCCAAATCAGTATTGAAAGCCCAGTACCTGAATACATATTAGAATCTCTACAAAGCATAACTCAGCCACGAGATTATGCCGGTACGTGCGTTACGCTGCGCCTACCTAAAGTGCAAGATGAATTACTTGAGGAAAAAACCGCATGAGCCGAATTCTAGTCGTGGAAGACGAAAAAATCATCCGCCAGGCGGTTAAGCGTTTATTGGAGCGCCAAGGTCATGAAATCTTTGAAGCTGAGTCGCTGCACATTGCAAAAGAACTCACCTTCAGCGATTACGACATGGTGATCAGTGATCTACGCCTACCAGGTGGTAATGGTACAGAACTGATTGAGCTGGCCGGTGATGTGCCAGTGCTCATCATGACCAGCTACGCGAGCCTTAAATCTGCCGTTGACGCCATGAAACTCGGGGCCGTTGACTATATCGCTAAGCCATTTGACCATGAAGAAATGTCGATCACGGTAGAGCGTATTCTCAAACAAAGAAATCTCAGCCGCAGTAATGAAATACTGCAAAGTGAAATAGAGAAAGAATACCCTGTGACCGGCATCATCGGCAGTTGCGAGCCGATGATGAAATTATTCACCAAGATCAGTAAAGTGGCGCCTACAGATGCCACCGTATTGATTCAAGGAGAATCCGGCACGGGTAAAGAACTCGTTGCCCGCGCTCTGCATACTCAAAGTCGTCGTAAAGATGCCCCCATGATTTCAGTGAACTGCGCTGCTATTCCTGAAACCTTAATCGAATCAGAATTATTTGGTCACGAAAAAGGCGCTTTTACCGGTGCCGCAACGTTGCGCCTAGGCTTAGTCGAAGCCGCTGATGGGGGGACATTATTTCTAGATGAAATTGGTGAATTACCCCTAGAAGCACAAGCGCGACTATTGCGTGTTTTACAAGAAGGTGAAATTCGCCGTGTGGGCTCAGTACAAAGCAGAAAAGTCGATGTTCGTTTAATTGCAGCAACCCATAGAAATCTAAAAGAATTAGCCTCAAAAGCTGAATTTCGTGAAGATCTATACTACCGCCTCAACGTATTAGAGCTGCACTTACCGGCACTAAGAGAGCGTGGCCAGGATGTTATTGAACTCGCCGAATTCATGCTCGTACGCAGCTGCAAAAAAATGAATCGCAGCACAATGATATTAACCGACCATGCTCGCCGCGCAATTCTACAATACCAATGGCCTGGTAACGTCCGCGAACTTGAGAATGCGATTGAAAGAGCCGTTATTTTAGCCGATGGAGATAAAATCACTCCAGAAGACATGGCGATTGATGTTTCACCGGATGAAGCAGTACCGCAGAAACTAAAAGAAAATTTATTGGAACCTAAGTCTGAAAGTCAGGTCGAAGCTAATCAAGGCGACTTATCATTAGATGACTATTTTATGCACTTTGTTTTAGAAAACGAAGATGGTATGAATGAAACCGACCTAGCACGCAAACTGGGGGTTTCTCGTAAATGCTTATGGGAGCGTCGCCAACGCTTAGGGATTCCACGCAAAAAAGCGACAAAATCGGGTTAAAAGCACCAAATCAGACTTTTAAATCGGTCTTAACTCGCCACTCAAGTATCATTACTCAGTAAAATTCAGCTTAATCGGTAACAAATAAAAGTGCCAATTTGTTACCGCCTTCCAGTAACAACACGCAAGCCATTGATTTTATTGATAATTTAAAAGTTGGCACAGCAAATGCTTTGTATAAAGTATTAATAACAACAATGTGACCCAGATAATAAAAATAAAATTAGGGAAACATACTAACGATTAGCAGCAATAAAAATAATAACGCTGATCAAGAGCTTCTAATAATAATAAAACCCCGGCTCACTAAGCACTAATTGCTTTACACTCCAAACGAAGTGTAAAGCAATTGGTCCTTCATTTTCCCCATCGATTCCCAAGTAAACCTTCACGATTAAAATCTCATAACGCCTGTCAAAATTTTGCTATTACTAAGCAATCTAATCCGATTCAGTGATAATCTTTGAAATACTCTAATAATAAAGATTATCTCAGCGTCAATAAACTAGCCCTTTCGGCCTGTGTTAAATAATCAGATAAGCCTGCATTTTAGGTCTCATACTAAAGCAGGATGCTCGAATCGTCATATTTGATTAATGTGGCGCACTTCATCGAAAAAGTTACACAGTGTTACCTTCCGATTACCTTTGTTACGAATGAACATTACTTCAGGTAACACATCAGGCGTAACAAATTGCCATCAGTCATAGCGCAGAATCCACAAGCCTTTGATTTATAAGGAAATAGTAAAGTTGGCACGAGATTAGCTATATATTAAATATATAACGTTAAGCACTGATAAAAATAACAAAGCTAAAACGTAAGATTGAAGGTAAGCGCAATAATAAAAATAATAATCGCGCCTGCTAAATATCAAAAAACACCCGCTAAGAGGTGGCCTTATAAAATAATAATAAAAATTAAAGAGGCGCAAAAAATTGGTTGTTTTGAGTGCGAAGTGAGCGTCATTGAGCACACGTATAATAAGAATAATAATGGGGCTTTAAGTTCCTGCGTATTCAAAACAGTTAATTTACTTAATCAGGTTCGACACCAATAAAAATAATAATGGTCGAACCTTGGTTTATTTCTCTGCTTTACCGTCCAATACCCACTGTTTTTACCCCCTACTATTTACGCGATGCCTTTATTTAATCTGTCATACCCTTTGAAAGCACCCATCCATCAGGTAAACTCGCATCTTCATTATTGAACAATAATCGCTAATATTCAGGCACCCTTAGTATGTCCATAGTTAATACTGTCGCGCGCTTATTCAATCGTAAAGCTAAAAAAGCTGATAACGACATCAAGCCGCAAATTTTACAGCGTAAAGAACATGGTATTAGCCGCCGTTTATTGAGCGAGAATGCCCTTAAAGTTTTATATCGTTTAAATAAAGAAGGATATGACGCCTATTTAGTCGGTGGCTGTGTCCGAGATTCTATGCTGGGTGCCCATCCAAAAGATTTTGATGTTGCAACAAGCGCCACACCTGAACAAGTAAACCAATTATTTCGCAACTCCCGCTTAATCGGCCGCCGTTTTAAATTAGTTCATGTTTTATTTGGCCGCGAAGTGATTGAAGTAGCTACATTTCGTACCTCTCCGAAAGAAGAACATAATAGTCAGCAAGCCAAGACTGGCGATAGCGGTATGATTTTACGTGATAACGTTTATGGCAACATTAATGATGATGCTATGCGTCGCGATTTCACCATCAATGCTATGTATTACTGTGTTAAAGATTTTACTGTGCATTCTTATGCTAACGGCTATCAAGATGCTCAAAGCAAACTGATTCGCTTAATGGGCGACCCTGAAACGCGTTATCGAGAAGATCCAGTGCGCATGCTGCGTGCTATTCGTTTTGCGGGTAAATTAGATTTCGAAATTGAACAAGAAACCAAAGCGCCGATTAAAATGATGGCGCCTTTGATGGAGCAAATTCCAGCACCGCGTTTATTTGAAGAAGTATTGAAACTGTTTTTATCGGGCAATGCATTAGTCACCTACCGTTTATTACGCGAATATAAGTTGTTTGGGGAATTATTCCCGCTAACAGAGCAATGCGTTGCCGACGATGAGTTCGCGGCACGCTTTGTTGAACAGACCATGATTAATACTGATACTCGCATTCAAGCTGGCAAGTCGGTGACGCCTTATTATTTCTTTGCAGCGTTGTTATGGCCATCACTGCAACGCGTTCAAGCTGAATTCTTAGAGCAAGACATTCCGCCTCAACCCGCGTTACATAAAGCGGCTAATCGCGTCATCGAGCAACAATTGCAGCGCACTTCAATTCCTAAGCGTTTCACGATTCCGATGAAAGAAATCTGGGACATGCAGTCTCGCTTTGAAAAGAAAAAGGGCAAAAAAGCCGCTGAAGTTGCTGAAAGTAATCGCTTCCGCGCCGCCTACGACTTTATTTTATTACGTGAACAATGTGGTGAGAATCTTAAAGGTTTAGGCAACTGGTGGACACGTTATCAAGAAAGTGACGAGTACAAGGAAGTTGCGGCAAATCGCAAGCCTGAAGAACGTCATGTTAAAAAACGCCGTCCACGTCGTACCAATCGTGGTACGCCAAATGATCGCCAGCGTTCACGTCGTCCAGAGTAATTACAGTGTCTTTGGTTTATATTGGCTTAGGGGCGAATCTTGATCAACCCCAGCAGCAATTGGAGCAAGCCTTAATTGAGCTTGCTCAACTGCCTCACTCTGAACTTATTTCTCATTCTTCCCTTTACCATAGCAAACCTGTGGGCCCGCAAGATCAGCCAGATTATATTAATGCTGTGGCACTTATTGAAACAACATTATCACCTCTTGAGCTATTGGATGCATTACAGCAACTAGAGCAAGATCATGGTCGCATTCGCAAGCGCCATTGGGGTGAGCGCACCCTCGATTTGGATATCATTCTCATCGATCACCAAGTCATTGAGAGTGAGCGTTTAACCGTTCCTCACCCGTTCGCACAGCAACGAAGTTTTGTCTTAGTGCCATTAGCAGAAATCGCTCCGCAACTTGTTTTCCCCGATGGCGTAGCTCTAGAGCAATTGCTCACCGAGCTGGATAATGATTTAATCCGCATCCGCTGTTAATCTTAGCGACGAAGTTCAACACTCTTATATAAATTATTACCCTAATTAGAATACCTGAGGCACAGCATGAATAATGTCAGTATCCGAACCCTTAGCGAATGTAAAAATAAGGGCGAGAAATTCAGCGTATTGACCGCATACGACGCAACCTTTAGCCACCTTGCGAGTAGTGCTGGCATTGAAGTACTGCTGGTTGGTGATTCCCTGGGTATGGTTTGCCAGGGTAAAGACAGCACCCTACCCGTAACCATGGCAGACATGGAATACCATACGCGCTGTGTTGCTCAAGGCAATCAAGGCGCCTTGATTATGGCTGATATGCCTTTCATGAGTTACAGCACCTTAGAACAAGGCCAAGCAAACGCTGCACTCCTGATGCAAGCTGGCGCACACATGGTCAAAGTAGAAGGTGATGATTGGTTAGTGCCACTGGTTGAGTGCTTAGCTCGCCAAGGTATTCCGGTTTGTGCTCACCTTGGCTTAACCCCTCAATCAGTGAATAAATTAGGCGGTTATCGTGTACAAGGGCGTGATGAAGCCAAAGCTCAAGCTATGATTGATCATTCTATTGCTTTAGCTGCTGCTGGCGCTGATTGCATTCTATTAGAGTGTGTTCCTAGCAGCTTAGGCAAAGCCATTACAGAAGCGGTTGATGTGCCTGTTATCGGCATTGGCGCCGGCAGCGATACCGATGCCCAAGTCTTAGTTGTTTATGACATGCTTGGACTGAACGCTGGCCATACCCCTAAGTTCGTGAAAAACTTCATGATCGATGGACGTACGCCTCAGCAAGCCATTGCGGCATATGGCGAAGAAGTAAAAGCCGGAATATTTCCAAGCGCAGAACATAAGTTTTCATAAGTCTAAAAGCTTTTAACAAGAAGAATTTTTAACAAGTAGGTTGTTACATGAGTTTGTTAACCGTTTCTACCGTCGCTGAACTTCGTGAATTTGTACAGCAGGCAAAATTCAAAGGATTAAGCGTCGGTTTTGTCCCAACTATGGGCAACTTGCACTCTGGCCATATGAGCTTAATCAAACAGGCTAAAAAGCACTGCGATCTAGTGATTGCGAGTATTTTTGTTAACCCACTGCAATTTAATGATCAGAGTGATTTAAGCAATTACCCGCGTACGCTCGAGCAAGATCAGGCGCTATTAACCGAAAATGGCTGCCATTTATTATTCGCACCTACTGTGGATGAAATGTATCCGAATGGCCAAGAAAGCCAAACCCTCGTTTCCGTTCCCGATGTCTCAATGGGGTTGTGCGGCGGTTCTCGCCCAGGTCATTTTGATGGCGTAGCGACCGTAGTCAGCAAATTGTTTAATATGGTGCAGCCGGACAAAGCCTTTTTTGGTGGAAAAGACTTTCAGCAATTGGCGGTTATTCGCAAGATGGTAGCAGATTTGTGCATTCCTGTTGAAATTATCGGCGTCGTGACAGAACGAAACAAAGATGGCCTAGCGTTGAGCTCTCGCAATGGCTATTTATCAACAGAAGAGCTTACATTAGCCCCTGCTCTGTATAAGTCTTTGCAAGATGTGGCAGAAGCGATACAACAGAGTAATGACTTTGACTCAACTTTAGAGCAAACTCAGCAAAGATTGAATAAACAAGGGTTCAAGGTTGATTATTTGGCCTTGTGTCGTGAATCAGATTTAAAGCCCGCTACCGCCGATGATACTAAGCTTGTCGTCTTGGTAGCCGCCTTTTTAGGCAATGCGCGCCTTATTGATAATTTGCCATTTTCGTTGAATCGGACTAGCGATTAGGGCATACTTCGCACCGCCTTCAATAAGGCTATAAATTAACCAATGAAAACAGAGGCACTTTTTGCCTGCTGAGTCATTGAGACGTAACCGGATTAAAGGTTTTTTCTATGCAGTCCACTATGCTGAAAGCCAAGATACATCAGGCTCGAGTCACACAGGCCGTATTGAATTATGAAGGCTCATGCGCTATCGACGGTAAATTGTTAGAGTTGGCAGGCATGCGTGAATTTGAACAAATTCAAATCTACAACATGGAAAACGGTGCTCGTTTCACCACTTATGTTATCCGTGGTGAAGATAATTCAGGTATTATTTCTGTTAATGGCGCCGCTGCTCGTCTAGCACAAGTAGGTGATCGCTTGATCATTTGTGCATACGCCAGCTACGACGAAAAAGAACTGGAAAACTTTAAGCCTAAAATGGTTTATACCAATGCCGATAATACGGTAAGCCATACCAGTTTTGACATTCCTGTTCAGGTGGCTTAATCGATACTCCTTCGATTAAGACAATGTGACAGCCAAAACGCCACAATCATTGTGGCGTTTTTGTTTCTGTTATTTATACATTGGCCCCCACTAAACGGTAATTGAAGTCTTTGCACCCTATGACGAAGGACAGCAAAAGTTTATACTGCAGCATAATGATATTTGACTCATATAAGGATATTTATGAGCACGCCGCTACAAAGCCTAGACATCTGGCAACAACTTCAAAAACACTTTGATACCATCCACCAGCAACATATGCTGGATTGGTTTCAGCAAGATAAAAAGCGCTTTGATCGCTTTAATATCGAAGCTGCTGGTTTAACTCTCGATTACTCCAAGAATCGCATTACCCGCGAAACCATGGGCCTGCTGAATCAATTAGCCGAGAAACGCGATTTACCGAAACAGATTAAAGCCTTATTCGAAGGCGAGCTGGTTAATCGCAGTGAAAAACGCCCTGCTTTACATACCGCCTTACGTAACTTTAGCGATCGCCCTATTATGGTCGATGGTAAAGATGTTATGCCGGAAGTTCGCGATACCATGAACCGCATGGAAGAGTTCTGTTGGAAAGTACGCCGTAAGCACTGGCGCGGCTATACCAACAAGCCTTTTACTGACGTTGTTTCTATTGGTATCGGTGGCTCATTTTTAGGCCCTAAATTAGCCTCAAGTGCATTGAAGCCTTACAACGATAGCCATATTAACGTGCATTATCTTGCCAATATTGACGGCTCGCATATTACTGAAATCTTGAAGCACTTATGTCCTGAAAGTACTTTATTCATTGTTCAGTCAAAATCCTTTGGTACTCAAGAAACGTTAAAGAATGCTTTGGCCTGTCGACAGTGGTTTTTAGATAATGGCGGGACTACTGATGATTTACCCAAGCACTTTGCTGCAGTGTCTGCCAACGTCGAAAAAGCCGTTGAGTTTGGTATTGCCAAAGAAAACATCTTTCCTATGTGGGACTGGGTTGGCGGCCGCTACTCTCTTTGGTCAGCGATTGGCTTACCTTTGGCGATATCCATTGGCATCGATAATTTTCGCGATATGCTGCGTGGTGCTCACGAAATGGATGAACATTTTCGCACCGCCCCCATAGAAAAGAACATGCCGGTCATCATGGCATTATTAGGTGTCTGGTACGTTAATTTCTTTGGCATCAATTCCCAAGCCATTTTACCTTACGATCACTACCTACGTGGCTTGCCTGCTCACTTACAGCAACTGGATATGGAAAGTAGTGGGAAATCTATTGGCAAAGATGGCAATAAGGTGGATTACCATACTGGGCCTATTATTTGGGGTGGCGTAGGGTCTAATGGTCAGCATGCTTATCACCAGCTATTACATCAGGGTACTCACTTTTCACCGAGTGATTTCATCCTGCCAATGCGTAGCCATAACCCGATTGATAACTTCCATGCCATGTTGGTTTCTAACGCCCTTTCGCAAAGCCAGGCTTTATTAACCGGTAAAAGCAAACAACAAGCGCTGGATGAGTGTTTAAAAGCAGGCCTTAATGGAACTGAAGCTGAAGAGCTTGCGGCGCAAAAAGTTATCCCAGGTAATCGCCCAAGTAATACACTCTATTTTCCAAAGTCGACCCCACACTCTATTGGCGCTTTAATTGCGCTCTATGAACACAAAGTTGCCGCTCAAGGTATGATCTGGGGAATAAACTCTTTCGATCAATGGGGTGTTGAACTTGGTAAAGATATGGGGAATACCGTATTAGCTGCACTCGAAGGTAGAGAAGGTAACGCAGTATTTGATAGCTCTACCAGTGGTTTGGTAGAAGCTTATAAAAGCATGCAAGACCTTTTATAGAACCTAATAACTTTATAAAAAGAGCTTCATAAAATACATCAGTAGCAATGGGTTTTAACGTTACCAATAACTTAAAACCCATACTTTATTCGTACCCATCTATATTCATAACGACTACCTAAAGATCTGCCTTATAGCTTTTCGGTTTTTCCTTGTCACTTCCTTGTCTTAAACAGCTTCTTGAACTAATTATTAATAACCTCAGCAGGGCTTAAAACCTTACAAAGAACAAGGAAAAGCGATGAAGTTTATTCTCAGTTTATCAATAAAACATAAGATTATGGCAATTGCTGTCATCGGGATTCTTGGCTTTGCCGCCTATCTTGCTTTTACAATTAAGTCTCAACTCGCTACAGAAGCGAGACTCGATACTATTGAGCATATTATCTTCCCCACTATCGAACACTCCGACCAAGCCAGCGTACTGCTCTTTAAATTACGCGATCAGCTAGGCCGAGCGCTCAGTGAAGAAGATGCTGATTTAATTAATGAGGCTGAAAGGTCGGCGAGCAAGCTGACTATTTTATTGCAAGAAATGTCATCAATTAATAGCGCACAACGAGCACAAAATACGAAGCAACTAGAGCAAGCATTTAAAAGCTACAATATACCCGCAACCCAACTCGCTAAAGACATGCTTAATGGCACGGTAGATTTCACCCAACTTTCAAGCCTCGCCGCCAATGTAAACCAATCATACGATAACTTTAATGAAGAGCTTTCAACATTCAGAGAGCAAAGCTATGGGGCTTTTGGCCAAGCCATCAAATCGACCAATGAGCAAAATAAACGCACCACCCAAATTGGTATCGCCATCGCGTTATTGGTTATGTTGACACTCACCTTCAGCGCCTGGTCTATTGCCAACATTATTACTAAAACCATCAATCGTATTGTGCGTTCACTGGCGGATATGTCGACAGGAAAAGGCGACCTTACCATTCGCTTACAGACCCGCGCCAAAGACGAAGTAGGCGACCTTGTGGATAACTTCAATGGATTCATCACTCACCTGCAATTGTTGATAAAAGTCATGGCAAACTTAAGCTTAGGGGTATCGGGTGGTGCCGAAAAAGTACAGAAAATTGCAAAAATGACCCAGCAAGGCATTCACAATCAGCAAGATGAAATCAATATGGTCGCGACGGCCGTTAATGAAATGGCGGCAACAGCACAAGAGGTCTCACGCAATGCTGACGAAGCCGCTAGTGCTACTAACCACGCCAAAGAAGATACTCATCATTCACAAAAAGTTATGGCACAAAATATTCAATCGATTTCAGCCTTGGTATCCGAGGTAGAGAATGCTCGCGAAGTTATTCAGAATCTTGCCAAAGAAAGTGCGCTTATTGGTAATGCTTCTCAGGTGATTCAAGGCATTGCCGAGCAAACCAATTTACTTGCATTAAATGCGGCGATTGAAGCGGCAAGAGCAGGTGAACAAGGTCGTGGATTTGCGGTTGTAGCAGACGAAGTGCGCTCTCTCGCGGCGCGTACAGAAGAGTCTACCAGTGAAATTCAATCCATTATTGAGCGCTTGCAGTTAGGGACAGAGCAAGCGGTTAATGCCATGGAGAGTAGTCGAGAAAAAGCCATTACCGTCGTTGATCAATCCCAAGCAACCGAAAGCTCTTTAACCAGTATTATGACCAATGTCGATACGATTAATGACATGAATAGCCAAGTCGCTAATGCCGCCGTCGAACAGCGAAGCGTATCTGAAGAGGTCAGCACAAATATTATTAAAATTAATGAGGTATCGGAGGAGACGGTTACACAAGCCGAAAATACATCACAAGCCTCTTCCGAGTTAGCAGCGCAGGCTGAAAATTTACGTCAAATTGTTAATGAATTTAAGGTATAGGATAAAGTTACCCATTTTAGAGGGTATAATGCGGCCTGTTTCCAATCCTTTATGATGAATTCATAGTTTCAAACTCGGAGAATCTTATGACAGATGTCGTTATTGTTGCAGCAACTCGTACCGCCATTGGTACCTTTGGTGGTTCACTTTCTAGCTTGCAAGCAACGGAACTAGGCGCAATTGTGATTCGTTCTTTAATCGAAAAAACCGGCATTACTGCTGATGCTATCGATGAAGTACTAATGGGTCAGGTTCTAACGGCAGGCTGTGGACAAAATCCCGCACGCCAAGCTGCAATTAAAGCAGGCATTCCTGCAACCGCATCTGCAATGACGATTAATAAAGTATGTGGCTCTGGCCTCAAAGCACTGCACTTAGCCGCTCAAGCTATTAAAGCCGGCGATGCGGATGTGATTATCGCGGGTGGCCAAGAATCCATGTCGAACTCAGCTCACGTATTACCCAACTCGCGTAATGGTCAGCGCATGGGCAACTGGAACATGGTAGATACCATGATTACCGATGGTCTTTGGGATGCTTTTAATGATTACCACATGGGCATCACCGCTGAAAATATCGCAGAGCAATTTGAAATCCCTCGCGGCGATCAAGACGAATTCGCAGCGCAATCCCAAGCAAAAGCCATCGCCGCAATTGAAGCGGGTAAGTTCAAAGACGAAATCACGTCGGTAACCATTCCTCAACGTCGTGGCGATGACATTGTTTTTGATACCGATGAAGGCCCACGTGCAGTCACTGCCGAGAAACTGGCTGGTATGCGCGCGGCATTCAAAAAAGAGGGAACCGTTACCGCGGGAAATGCTTCTTCACTAAACGATGGTGCCGCAGCCGTTATGCTTGCTAGCCGTGAAAAAGCCGAAGAATTAGGCTTACCTATTTTGGCTACCATTTCGGGCTATGCAAGTGCCGGGGTTGATCCGTCAATCATGGGAACTGGTCCTATTCCAGCCGTTAAAAAATGCTTAGCCAAAGCGGGTTGGGACATTAACGATTTGGATTTGGTTGAAGCAAACGAAGCGTTTGCGGTACAAGCACTGTCTGTGAACAAAGGCCTTGAGTGGGATACCAACAAGGTAAACGTTAACGGCGGAGCAATTGCATTAGGTCATCCAATTGGTGCTTCCGGTTGCCGCGTATTAGTAACGCTATTGCATGAAATGATTCGTCAGGATGCAAATAAAGGTCTAGCGACGTTGTGCATCGGTGGTGGTATGGGTATTGCGCTGTCGATTGAACGATAAGATACATTTCATACTGAAAATACGACATAAAAAAGGGTGGCACTGCCACCCTTTTTTCTTGCTTATTATGAAGCGGCAAGTTTAGGATTTATGCCAAACTCATTGGTTTCAGTTTCACTATCAAAAATCAAAAAGACTAATAGCACAAGCCCAATAATAGGAATAAATGCAATTAAGAACCACCAGCCAGAGCGACCTGTATCATGAAGTCTACGAACAGTCACGGCGATAGCAGGAAGCAATATCGCTAGGCTATAAAGACCACTGATGATACCAGCAATTCCCATTAGGCCTTCTAAAAAGGCTAATACTAGCATAATGATGAAATTCACTAATGTGAACATCCAGTATTCTTTACGTCTTGCTCGGCCAGAAAAATCGGCATATTTTCTTAAAACGTCCAAGTACCATTCCATTGTTTTTCCTTTTTATATCCCTATTCATCATCAATTAAGCAACTTGGGAAATGAGCGCCTAATACATTCACCAGCACCATGCTGAATGAAACTTTCTAACAAGTACGAATACGATAAGATTATTTTTATAACCTCTAAGACTCCCTGTTATTTATAAGACAGACACTATCGTCACCATGATCTGGTGTCAATTTGATATTTCATTTCCCTCTTGCTCCACTGCGGCCAACGTAATACTCTTGAGAAAAACAATAATTACAAAGTGAGCATGACATGACTGAAGAAAAACGCTTCACTCGTTTTTCCGAGTTTTATCCCTTTTATCTCAGCGAACACCGTCATCCTATGTGCCGCGCATTACACTATATCGGCAGTTTTGGAGTATTAGCGATTATTGCGTACGCAATTATTACTGGAAACTATATGGCACTGTGGTTCACGCCATTAATGGGATATGGATTTGCATGGGTCGCGCATTTTTTTATTGAACACAATCGCCCGGCCACCTTTAAATATCCACTGTATAGCTTCATCGGTGACTGGGTGATGCTTAAAGACTTTTTATTGGGCCGACTTCGTGACTAAACCTCTAATGGCGTAGAGTAATTCTTTACGCCAAAAGCCTGCTTTTCTTGTGCGTTTTTAATCATTCCCCAAACCAAGAACCCAGCAATTAAATTACCTAAAGACGCGCCAAGAAGAAGCCCTTCGAATCCATAAAAATGCCCACCTAACCACGCAAGAGGAACATAAAAGATACTTAGCCTAACGAGATTCAATAACATCGAAATGCTAGTTTTTTGCAACGCATTTAACGCCGAATTAGCACACAATACGATCCCCATGCCAGCATAGCCTACGGGCATAATCATCAAATAATTTACTATTTGATCGATCACAACCTGATCTTGGGAAAAAATCGTCGCTAAGAAGGGGGAAACCGCCCACAGTATTAACCAGACAACAATCTGCCATAGCAAAATAAAGCGCACGGCTATCGATAGCGCTTGCCAGATTCTATCGTGCTGGCCTGCGGCAAAATTTTGACCGACAAAAACCGGAATGGTAGACGTAAGCGCTAAAATGGCCACAATAGCAAAAGGCTCAATTCTCGCACCCACTCCAAACGCAGCAACCGTCTGCTCTCCCATGGGGGCAATCATAACCAATAAAAAGCCACTCGCGACAGGTACCAGCACATTCGTAATAATCGCAGGAATGCCTAATGACATTAACCGCTGCCAGATATTGAGCAGTGCTTTAAAGGTGAGCTCTCCCCAGTGAAGTAAATCGATTTTAGCCAGTGAATAGATCATCACCAAAACGACGGCAAGCCAGCATAAGGTACTCGCAAGCGCAGCTCCGGCAACTCCCATCCCTTCAATGGGGCCAATGCCAAAGATTAAAATAGGGTCGAGAATAGCATTCAATACCGCTGAGCCTAGCATCATCATGCTAGGTAATTTGGTATTGCCTACCGCTCGCATATTACTGTTGATAACGATCATCAACATCATCACGACAACCCCAGGCCACCAAAACTGCATGTACTGCCAAATTAAGGGTAGCAACTCCTCTCCTGCCCCCAGCAAGATAAATACGTCGTCATTAAACAGCAGTCCAAAGATCAGCATAACAATCGCTAAGACGAGAGTCAGTAATAAGGAGGCGGCAACGTATTGCTGAGCTAAAGGATGATTTCTAGCCCCTGTCGCACGCGCAATCAATGCTGACGATGCGATTCCCAAACCTATCGCAAGGTTCATCACAATCATTGCGATAGGCATGGTAAAACTTACCGCCGCTAAACTCTGCGTACCCAATAAGGCAATAAAGAAGGTATCAACCAAATTGAAGAAAAAGACCGCGATGATTCCAATAACCATAGGAAGTGTGAGTTTATAAAGCACACGACCTACAGGTCCTGACACAATTTCTTTTCTCACAGACTCACCACTAAGTTGATATTTAAAGTGCGCAATAGTAACAGAACAAAAATTATACGGTTCGAATTCATTGTTCCATTTTTATGACCGCAAGCTGCTCAAATATCTCACTCATGGTGCTTTTCAATACCTCGATAAGTTAAATGCTGTAAAAGCTGGCGAGATCACTTTTACAAAACAAGAGAAATACTCTAAATTAGCGGCTATTACACAGCCTATGGCTGATAAGTCTAATGAATAACCCAATTTAGAAGAACTGTAGCGAATATTATGATGAAGAAAACCTTATTATCCTCAAGTTTACTTGGCACTCTATTACTGCTTCCAAGCATTGGTTTTGCAGAAGAGGCAGCGACTGCAAGTGCTGACTCAGCAAATGCCGACGCGCCTGCCGAAGCAAGTTGGTCAGGTGATGCCGAGCTTGGTTTTATTCAGACGAGTGGCAATAGTGATACTCAAAGCTTCAATGGTAAATTCGGCCTAGTGCGTGAATTGGAGCCAAGTAAGACATCCTTATTGTTAGAAGCATTAACCAGTGAAGAAGATGGCGACTCATCAAAAGAAAAATACAATGCTGAAATTCAGTACGACTACTCTCTTTCTAAAGTTAGCTATGTTGCGTCTGTTTTAGAATATGAAGACGATCGCTTCAATGGCTACGAATATCAAAGTACTCTAGCCGTTGGTTATGGTTACCATGCATGGAATGACAAGCAAAGAGGCAAGCTGGATCTAGAAGTTGGTCCAGGTTACCGCCGCAGTGTCTTGGAAGAAAAAAACGAAAAAGGCGATAAAGTTGAAGAAGAAACCATTGGCCGTATTAGCTTAAACCTGCTGGTTAAATTAGCAGAAGGGGCTAAGTTCACTGAAAAACTAACGGTTGAAGGTGGCGATGAAAAAGTAGTGTATAAATCAGATATGGGTCTACAAAGTACATTAGTGGGTCAATTGGCAATGAAAGTTAATTACCAAGTGAAGCATACTACTGACGTACCTGAAGGCAAAAAGAATACAGACTCTCTTGTCGGCGTTACCCTTGTATACAGTTTTTAATTCTTAATGTGACTGATCCTTTTTTAGATCATGAATTCACGCAGCCAACTGAGCTGCGTGATTTTTTTGAATGGCACCAAGGCATCAAACATTATGGTTTTTGGGCGATCGAAATAAACCATTTAGACTGCCTGCGATACATAACAGCCTCTAAAAAAATACTCGCCGATAAACTTCATCCAAACTATCTACGCCAACCTCACATTACATTAAGTGCCTCTGGTCTCATCGATGAAAAACATTTCACGCCCGACGTGCTGCAGCAACAACAGCAAAAATTAGAACAGGCAAATCTCTGCTCTTTCCCTCTTTACCTATCAAGCGCTCATAGTTTTACCACAGCCCCTTATCTTTCTATCCAGGACCCAGGGGAGTCATTAAAAACCATTCGTACACTCTTACATTCAATTTCCCTTGGTCAAAATGCTACGCCATACGTACCTCATGTTACGCTCGGATTTTATGATAACGCCTATCAGACAAGCAACATACTCAAGAAAATATCCGCCATTCAATTTCCAACCACGGTATTTTCGGTTAATGAAATTGTTTTTGCTCGATACAATACCGACGAAATTCAAGGCCGCTATCAAGTGCTTCATCGTCTCCCTCTTAATCCATCACAAGAAGCCCCAAAAGCAACATGATGGCACTCATTGGATTGTTCTTCTCTGCCCTTATTGCCGCAACACTCTTCCCAATGGGATCGGAAGTTGTCTTGCTTGCACTGCTCGATCAAGGCCAGCATCCTGTATGGCTTTTATGGGGTATTGCAACGTGTGGCAATACTCTAGGCAGTTGTATTAATTACGCGATTGGCTACTGGGCCAGTGAGCATGTCACACATAAATATGAACATAGCCGCTCATGGCAGCAAGGTCAGCGCCTCTATCAGCGCTATGGTATTTGGAGTTTGTTATTTGCTTGGTTGCCCATCATAGGTGACCCTCTGACGTTGATCGCAGGTTTAGCGCGGACTAATTTTAAGCTCTTTATTGCCCTTGTTATTATTGGAAAAGGTGGGCGCTATGCATTCTTAATAGCGCTCACCTATGCAGCAATTAACTAGCGTGAGTCTCTGCTTTAGGCTCTACATTAGGCCCAGCTTTAGGCAACAATGTATTTAATAAAATAGCGGATAAACCGGCCATAGTAACCGCAGAGCCAAAAATATTTTGAACCATTTTAGGCATCTCTTTTAATAAATCAGGCACCATCGCGACGCCTAAACCAAGGCCAAAAGACACCGCCATAATCAACATAGTACGGCGATCTAAATCTTGAGTCGCTAAAATTCTAATGCCCGCGGCGGCAATCGTGCCAAACATTACCAGCGTCGCGCCACCCAATACAGGCTTAGGCAACTGTTGGAAAATGCCGCCAATAATCGGAAACATCCCAACCAGTACCAATAAAGCCGCAACCCAATAAGCCACATAACGACTCGCAATACCGGTTAACTGAATTACCCCGTTGTTTTGACTAAACGTCGTATTTGGAAAAGTATTAAACGTCGCCGCCAACATAGAATTAAAACCATCAGCCAAAACCCCACCCTTAATACGCTCATCGTAAACTGGACCAGAAATAGGCTGTTGCGAAACCATAGACGTTGCCGTTAAATCTCCTGATGACTCAATAGCGGTAACCAAATAAATTAAAGCGACAGGCACAAAGGCTTCAATATCAAATGAGAAGCCATATTTAAAAGGAATCGGTAACGCAAACCAGTCCATGGTCGCCAGCTTAGAAAAATCGACCTTCCCTAATGCATAAGCCGCGACCATACCCGCCACCATGCCCAAGAAAATAGCACCCGCACGAATTAAAGGATTTTTATTTTGACTGAATATAATGATAATTAATAAAACACCACCCCCTAATGCTAGATTTTCTAAGCTACCAAAATCAGGCGCTTTAAAACCACCCGCAAGATCCGTCATACCGACCTTGATCAAATAAAAACCAATGGTAGTAATAACAATCCCGGTAACAAGGGGGTTAATAAATGTTTTTAATTTATGTAAGAACTGACTTAAGAAAATTTCAATAAAAGCACCAAAAAAACAAACACCAAAAATCAAACTTAAAATCTCTTCAGGGCCACCGCCCTTAGCCTTAGCAATGAAACCAGCGGCTAAAATTGAACCTAAAAATGCAAAGCTAGTGCCTTGTAAAGCCACCATGCCAGAGCCAATAGGGCCAACTTTTTTGGCCTGAATAAAAGTACCAACGCCTGATACAATAAGCGCCATACTGATCAAATAAGGAATCTCGGCGCCTAAACCAAGCACCCCACCAATAATAAGTGTCGGCGTAATAATACCAACAAAGCTCGCGAGCATATGCTGCAACGCGGCAAGAATAGCGGCAGGGATAGGTGGCTTATCATCTAAGCCATACAATAAATCTGAGTTGGGGTTCGCCATGCCAATACCTTCAATTAATTAATTTTGATAAAAACAAAGCAATATCCTGACCAACTAGTCGAAAAAGTTAAAAATAACCGCATTAAAATCAATAACTTCGTGCTGTATATCCAAAAGGGAATGAGCAGCAGTGCCAAGCAAGGCCCACCAGTGCTAGGCACTCGCACTAAGCACTAAGATATCAAACTAAGCTATCGAACTGAACCGAACTAAGTTGGTGCCTATTTATAAAATGCGCCCTAAACATGAGCCTATCAAAGCAATTGCTTATTTTGACAAATTAACAAGATGTTATACTGCTCGCTTATTCCGTCGCCAAAATAGTGAAGATAGTTATGACAGACGATGATGATTTTTTCTTGCGAGAGATGCAGGGTGTTAAAAAAATCAAACAAGCCAAAAGAGTCGACTTAAACCGACCACAAGCACCGACCGAGGCGCAAAAGCTACGCCAGCAAGCCGCGATCAGTGAGGCAATTAGTAACGATCCTAATCACTTGCAGCATTACGAAGTAGCCCGTGTTCAACCTCATGATGAACTTGGCTTCAAATGTCATGGGATTCAAGATGGTGTTTTTCGCAAACTGCGTCAGGGCAAATTTCCTATCGATGCTCGCCTAGATCTGCACAGAATGACCATTGATAAAGCGCGTGAAGTTGTTTTCCGTTTTATTAATGACTGCGTAAAATATGATCTGCGCACCGTATTGATTATGCCCGGAAAAGGAGATCGTAATACTGAAGACCCCGCGCTATTAAAGAGCTACCTCCTTCATTGGTTACCGCAGCTAGCAGATGTTATGGCATATCATACAGCACAGCCAAAAGATGGTGGCGCCGGAGCGATGTACGTATTGCTACGTAAAAGCGTGAATAATAAAGAACGACATAGTTAAAATGTAAAATGGTATCAATTAATACTTAAAAATTTCGCAACCGCTATCTTCAGCGAAAGTTTAGAATTAACATACCCCCTGATAATGACCCCAAAGATGGAACCATGATGCCAAAACTACTACTAGCACTTGCCGCAATATTAACTGTAACCGCTTGTGCCAATCAGGGCCTGTCAAAAGACATGCTGAATAAAGAGATGTTAGATGAAGTTCAGCCTCTGTATCAATCTTGCTTGAAAGATTATAAAAAGACTATGTCAGACGAAGATGCTAAAAAAGCGTGCATGAAAAAAGCGAAAGAGAGTTACGAAAAAATAACTCAAGCTTAAGAAAGTGCTCAAAAGGCTAACGAAAACCCGTTAGCCTTTTTTAGATAAGCTAGCGTAAAAACAACTGATACGCTGGGTTATCAGACTCATTCCAGTAGGTATAACCCAATTCAATCAAATAGCCTTCCAGCTCTTTATGCTGTCGATTGTCCTTAGGAACCTGCAAGCCAATTAATACTCGACCATTTGCCGCGCCATGATTACGGTAATGGAAAAGAGAGATATTAAATTTCTTACCCAAGGATTTCAAAAACTGCAATAGCGCACCTGGGCGTTCTGGAAACTCAAAGCGATACAACAGCTCATCATTCACTGAATCTGGAGCATGGCCACCAACCATATGACGAATATGGTATTTTGATACCTCATCTTCAGTTAAATCCAAAACAGGATATTCTTTCTCAGCCAACTCAGTTAATAGCTGCTGGCGTGCATCTTTCTCTGCACCGACTTTGACGCCAACATAAATCTGAGCCGAACTATCATCACGATAGCGATAATTAAACTCAGTAATGGGACGTTTACCCAATAAGCTGCAAAATTGTTGAAAGCTGCCTGGGCGCTCTGGAATTGTTACCGCAAGAATCGCCTCACGGCCTTCGCCAATTTCAGCCACTTCTGAAATATAACGTAAACGGTCGAAATTAACGTTAGCGCCACTCAAGATAGAGACTAAATTCGCTCCCTTAATGCCTTCACGCTCAACATATTTCTTCATACCCGCAACCCCTAATGCACCAGCCGGTTCGCAGACTGCACGGGTATCATCAAAGATGTCTTTAATTGCTGCACATAGCTCATCAGGTGAGCAAGTAATCACTTCATCAACATAATGACGAGCAATATCCCACGTATTTTTACCGATCTGAGCAACCGCCACACCATCAGCAAAAATACCAACAGTTGGCAATGTTACACGACGACCTGCTGCTAGGGCCGCATGCAAACAAGCAGACTCTGTCGACTCAACACCAATAATTTTTATCTCAGGGCGTAAAAATTTCACATACGCAGCAATACCCGCAATGATGCCACCACCACCGACGGGAACAAAAATAGCATCAATGGGATCGTTCAATTGACGCAGAATTTCCATGCCAATCGTACCCTGACCTGCAATCACCTCAGGATCATCATATGGATGAATATAGGTGAAGCCTTTTTCTTCTACCAACTTTTGCGAGTAGGCAAAAGCTTCATCAAAGGTATCGCCATGCAATACCACCTTGGCACCACGGGCCTTACAAGATTTAACTTTAATATCCGGCGTTGTGCGTGGCATAACGATGGTTGCTTTGATACCCAGTTCTTTCGATGCTAATGCCAAGCCTTGAGCGTGATTACCCGCTGACGCCGCAACCACACCCGCCGCTTTCTCTTTATCCGTTAACTGAACAACCTTGTTATAAGCGCCACGAATCTTAAAAGAATAGACCGGCTGCTTATCTTCACGCTTCACCCAAATATTGTTACCCAAACGCTCCGAGAGAAAAGGAGCAATATGCAAAGGCGACTCAATCGCAACGTCATAAACGTTAGCCGACAGAATTTTCTTGATATATTGGTCTAATAACTTAGGACCTGGATTAGCAGAAGCTCGGGCAGTCATGATCTATACTTTTTTAGTGTATGAAAACAAGCATTGTAGCGAATAAGGATTTATAATGCTTGCGTGTTATCTATTATTTCAACACTCATTTAACCGAATCGATTAGAGCCCAGACATGTCCTCATCTGCGAATGTATTAACTTCTGACCAACTAAAAGCCGCTGTCGGCAAAGCCGCCGCTGATTATATTAAGCCGCATTTAGAAAGCGATTCTATTATTGGTGTCGGCACGGGATCGACAGCCAACTGTTTTATTGATGCACTCGCCGAATTTAAACATTTATTCGATGGTGCCGTTGCAAGCTCTGAAGCAACCGCTGAGCGCCTTAAAAACCATGGCATTCCAGTATACGATCTAAACTCAGTAGTTGAACTTGAGTTTTATATTGATGGCGCAGACGAAATTAACCATCAATTAGAAATGATTAAAGGCGGTGGTGGTGCATTAACCCGTGAGAAAATTGTCGCGGCAGTGGCCAAAGAATTTGTCTGTGTGGCGGATGAAAGTAAGTTAGTCGATATTATGGGTAAATTCCCACTACCCGTTGAAGTCATTCCAATGGCACGCAGCTATGTGGCCCGCGAAATGGTGAAGCTTGGAGGTGACCCGGTATTACGTACAGGATTCACTACCGATAACGGCAATATCATTCTAGATGTGCATCATTTTCAAATGAAGCCAGGCTCAAATACGGCCCCGACTGAACTTGAAAGCCATGTAAACCAGATTACTGGCGTCGTCACTAATGGTTTATTTGCAGCACGTCCAGCAGATACATTGCTACTAGCGACACAAGAAGGTGTTAAAAAAATTAAAGCACGCTAGCCACGGCTTTAACGTAAAATAATGCTGAATGCCCTCACTCAATCAACGGTATTCAGTCATTATTTTAAATGCGCTACTCAATCCCTAACGCAAGGAGCTGACAGAAAATGAGATCATGGGTTAAAGCACTATTAATGAGTGCCATGACATTATTACTGGTAATCATTTTTCTGCCAAACCTCGCAAAGCCAGCCTTAAATAGCCTAGTACCTTGGGCATTAAAGCAAGCCAAATTTGAGCAGATAGAGATCGATGTCAGTCACGTTAGCTGGTATCAACTAACCCTCAATAAGCTATCCTTCTCAAGCTCTACTCATTCAGATATTGCCCTCGAAAAATTTTCATTACAGAAACTCGATCTACGCTACAACCCATTTAAATTAATCACCGGACAAGTTAATAGCCTTCATATAGAACAGCTTGCTTTAGTCATTCCCGATCAAAAACTGGTCGTCGAAAAAAGGGCGGGCCTTAACGTAGTCAAAGTTAAAGCGAAAACAATCGAACCAGAAAAAATAGAACTTGACGCAATCATCTTACCCAGCGCAAAAGAGATCTTTGCTCGCTTACCCATGAATACATTAATGGTAAAGCAGTTGTCAGTACATCATCCAAAAGCAATATTTAATGGTCAGCTAAAGGTCGATAGAGAACAGCTAAGCTTGCATTCAACCACCGATTTAATATTCTTAAATGAGCCCCTAAACCAGCAGCTAAGCTTTAATAATCAAGGCGCATTACTGGCAACTATCAGCAGTAAAAAATCCGCCGATCCCATTTTCATATTGCAAGGCCAGTGGTTAGAGAATACTGATAATAAAAATCATAAAACAATGTCACTTTCTGTTCAGCAAAGTGCTGATATTCAAACCTGGCTATCCTTGATTAATAACGATGCGGGGTCATCAACATTATTAGCAAAAACGGCCATCCAAGTTTGGAGCCAAGAACTTAACCTGCCTAAATTAATCAACAACCCCAATGACATTCTGCAATACACCTCTGGCGAAGGCCTATTCCAGATCAAGATAAATGATTTTAATCTAGCATCCGCTAATAAAAAAACACCCGCGCTATTAAG
>PJEL010000173.1_pt1 | contig 75989 bp, 63 predicted proteins | sample 1853271 | NCBI WGS metagenome assembly PJEL01 (sample SAMN08108733, study PRJNA415343) | Invertebrate metagenome, whole genome shotgun sequencing project. | host: Globobulimina | place: Sweden: Gullmar Fjord | collected 2015-08
CCAGAACCGGAGCCGGAGCCCGTAGAGGAGGTCCCGACAGAGATCGAGGACGACAAACCCGCGGGACCCGAGACTCCCACCGAGGTGGAAGAAGACGACGTCGCACAAGACGAGGTCGAGGAGCCAACGCCTCCGAGCCCCGCCGAGGACTTCGAGTCCACCCCAACGGACCGCAGCCGTCGGGTGTTGCCTTCCGAGGACAGAGAACCGCCCGAGGCCTCGACCCCAAGAGCCACACCACCACCCGCGCCCGAGGCGAAGAAGACGACGCCAAAGCCCCCACCTCCGCAGGTCGAGCCCGAGGAGGAACTCGGCTTGATGGCGCGCGTAATGAGCACCATCTCCGGGTGGTTCAGCTAGACGCGCCCTCCTGCTGCCGAGCCAAGACTCTCCGCACCGTCTCCACAACCGCCTGAGTCATCGCGTCGAGCTCGATGTTGAGCCGATCTCCTGGCTTTGTCTCACCGAGAACCGTCACCTCGAGGGTCTCCGGAATCAGATGTACGTCGAAGGTCCCGCGCTTCTCATCCACCTCGCCCACTGTGAGGCTCACACCGTGGACACCGATAAACCCCTTAGGTAGCACATAGTCCACCAGAGCCTCTGGGAGTTCCAGGAGCAGACGCACGTTGTTTTCGGTCTCCTCGCGGGCGATCACCGGGGCCATCCCGCTGATGTGGCCCGAGACCAGGTGGCCTCCGATCTCTTTGCCTACCGTCGCGGAGCGTTCGAAGTTCACGGCAGAGCCGACATCGAGCCCGCCGAGGGTCGTGAGGCGCAGCGTCTCACCCATCACATCGAAGCCAACCGCCTCGGGGGAGATGTCGACCGCGGTCAGGCAGACGCCATCGATGCACACGCTCGCGCCCCTCACAAGGCCACTGACATCGGGCAACGCGATCCGAAGGCGTCGGAGCCCGGCGAGGTCGTCAATACCGATTACCTTAGCTTTTCCCTGAACAATTCCCGTGAACACGACGACTCATCCTCCTCTAGGGAGCAAGGTAACGCTATCCTCAGCCCATGCGTTGGAAGTTCTGGAACAGACCGGAGGAAACAAAGCCGGAAACGACAAGGTCCACCGCGGAGCCGATGCCAGACACTCGCGACGACGGCTTCCTGTTTATGGATCTACCGGAGCCTGGCGCCGGTGGGCAGCCCGACTACCTCGACGATACGCCCCAGATCTCCAATGTGCCCAAGCTGTCCCCCTATGTGCGGGTCGATCACGACGCCCTGGCAAAGACAAACGCCGAGCGTGAACGGCCGCGCAGCCTTTGGGAGAAGCTGCGCAACGGTCAGCCACTCACCGTCGACGACCTTCCCATGCAGGGGTTCCTGTCCGGATTGGTGCTGCGAGTTCTGAACTGGGCGCTCGAGCCCTTTGTGCTCTTCTTCTCCAACCTCGGAACGATCGCAGTCGTGGCCATGACCATCGTCATGCTCATGCTGGTTACCTTCTTTCTCGGAGAGTGGTCGCAGTGGATGTTTCGAGATCTATATTGAGATGGCGAGGCCAAAATGTCTGAACTGAGCCGTGAAATCCAGGCCGTCTACCAGGCCTATCTACAGGGGCCCCTCACCTCGCCGGCGGCGCTGCGGAGCCTGGTGCACATGCACATGAGTCGTGCGGACACCGAGGTCGAGTCCCGCACCCTGGTGGATCTGAAGCTGGTTCGCTACATCGCCGAGAGCTGCCTGGCCCTCCTCGACACCTGGGACGAGGTAGCGGAGTCCGAGCGACGCGCAATTCAGGCCGCATGCCTGTACTTCGCCGACACCGACGACGAAGAGTCCGACTTCGACACCATCGGTGGCTTCGATGACGACGCCCGGGTCCTGAACCACGTTGCCAGGAAGCTTGGCCGCGAAGACCTGCTGATTCCCGTCGGCGCGCGTCGCTAGCGTCGGACCCCAACGCTGCATAAGTGCCGTAGAAACTGCGTTCCTACGGCACGCTGTGGTCGGCCGGGCGCAAAATGGAGGTCGGCAGGCTGAAGCCCACAACCGTGCCCTCCGCGCTCGAGTCCACCCACACGCGACCACCGAGGCGGTCCACACACATCGCGACGATGCTCAGACCGAGACCGCTGCTCGCTCCGACTTCCCGCCGGCCGAGACCATCGCTGCGGTATTCCTCGAACAGCTCGCCGCGAAGCTCGTCACGGATTGCCTGTCCCACGTTGTGAACGCAGATGTGCACCCAACCACTGTCGGCTGCAGCCACCAACGGCACGAAGTTCCGGAACAGGTAGCTCTGTTGTCGAGGCGCGAGCGCCCAGGGAGATGGCGGTGCGGAGTGCGCGTTGCGGGCCACCGAGAGCGTCACGATCGTTCCGCTAGTGGCGTGCTTGAGGGCGTTGCTGATCATGTTGTCGAGCACGATGCGCACCCGGTCGGGCAACGTCTCGACCGGAGTGACATCGGGAGCCACTCTCACCTTCACCTTCAGCGACAAGCGCGAGGCCATGAGGCTGAATGGCTTGATCTTTTCACGCAACAGAAGGCCGAGATCGACGTCCAGCAGGTCTCGCAGTCCCGCTCCGGCGTCTATCCGTGAGAACTCCAGGGTGGTGTCGATGATCCGCTTCATGTTCAAGGCGCCGACGCTGATGTCCTCGGCTGTTCGCTTCACAGTCTTGGGGTCTAGCTTGCGACTACCGAGAAAGTCAGCGTTCATCATGGTCAATGCGATAGGAGTGCGCAGGTCGTGGGCCATCTCGGCGAGGAGTCGCGAGCGCACGGCCTGATCCTCGAAGAGGCGGGCATTCTGGACCGCGGTGGCGACCAGCCGGCCAAGGGCATCGAGCAACGAGTGGTCGGGCTCTGGCGCCCGGTGCGGACGCATCTCGGGGGATGTGGCATACAAGACGCCGATCACGCGGTTCTCGGCGGCGATGGGCACGCCCACAAAGAGCCGGATGCCGAGGTCCTGCACGCTTTCGAACGCGCCCATGTGGTCTTCCACGCACAGGTCGCGGACCGAGGTGATCTGCCCGCTCTCTACCACCTGATCGATGAGGCCGTGACTGACTGGAAGCTCGTCGAGATTCCCTGACCACTCGGCATTGTGAACCACAGCGCGCTCGATCTCGCCGCCTGGTCCACACAGCGCAAAGATGGCGTGTTCGGCGCCCACGAGATCGGCGAACCGGTCGAGGACAAGGCGGATGAGCGGACCCAACTCGAGCGTACTGCCAAATTGCAGCGCAATATCGAGCAGCACGTCGCGTATCTGCGCCGGTTCGCGTTCCATAGACTTCCCCACCGTCATGCACTCTACTCCCGGTATAGCTCTCAAAGCAATTCGACGCCCTTGCAGCATCGCCTGACATGCACCGCCCAGTGATGCGTGGTCTACTACGCTCATGGACGCACGCACTCTTCGGATCATTACCGTCGCGATGGAGCTAGCAGAGCGCGACGGCTATGAGGCAGTCCGCCTTCGCGAGCTCGCAGCCAAAGCCAATGTCGCCCTCGGCACGGTGTACAAGCGGTTCAGCTCCAAGGAGGACATCCTCGCCGGAGTCCTCCAGATGCAGGTCGACGCACTGGCCGCCCAGATCAGAGAGAACCCAGTCCCCGGAGACACGCCCCAGGAACGCCTCGACACGTTCTTCGAGATGGCGACCGACGCCCTCGCCCAGCGGCCAAAACTCGCTGCGGCGATGCTGAGAACCGTTGCCAGCGGCGTGCCAGAGCTGTCGGAGAAGGTGACGCGATACCACGGCCGCATGACAGAGGTAATCCTCGCGGCCAGCCGCGGCGAGTGGTCCGAGAGCCCACCCTCCGACGACGAACAGATGATGGCGCACCTCCTCCAGAACGTCTGGTTCGCTACCTTGGTGGGGTGGACCGGCGGACTGCACGACCAACAGGTGGTCATCACGACCGTCCAGCGGGCGACACATCTCCTCTTGTTGGGAATGCAGAGATCGTGAGCGAGCACAATCCCCGATGATCAGGCGGCCACGCCTCCAGAAGACGATCGACATCCACGAGCCCCACGATCTGGCAAGAGTGGGCGACGAAGCGGGCTCTCAGCTGAACTTCAACCCGGTCTGGCAAGATGCCGTGAGCCTGTACCAGACGGGGCTGCACCCGGCGATTGGCCTCTGTATCCGACACAGAGGCCAGATCGTCCTCGATCGAACCGTCGGTCACGTCGAGAACGCTCCGCGCGGACTTACCGGCGAGGTGGCGACCCCCGACACGCTGTTCAACCTGTTCAGCGCCTCCAAGGTCCTCACGGCGATGGTGATCCACTCCCTCGCCGAAGACTCCCGACTGGCCCTTACCGACCGGGTCATCGAGTACATCCCCGAGTTCGGCCGACACGGCAAAGACGGGGTGAGAATCCGGCATCTGCTCAACCACACCGGCGGCATTCCCGACATGCCGGTTGGGATCGATCCCGTCGCCATACTCGAGACCCAACAGATCCCGTGGGAAGCGATCTTCGACCTGCGGCCACAGTCGAAGCCAGGCAGAAACGTGGCGTACAACCCCATTGTTGCCTGGGTCATCCTCGAGGAGATCCTCCGCCGGGTCACCGGAACAGACCTCCGGACCTATGCCCGCCAGCGCCTCCTCGAACCCCTGGGTTTTCGCCACCTATGCTACGGCGTCGCTCATCAGGATGTGAGCCGAGTGGCCAAGCACGCGTTCACCGGTCCTCCAGTTCCGCCCGTTATGAATCGGATCTTCGAACGCACCATTGGCCTCGGGGTGGACCGCGCCGTGAGGCTCACCAACTCGGAGAGCTTCCTCACGGGCATTCTCCCGTCGGCGAACGTCATCGGCACCGGCCGCGAGGTCACCCGGTTCCTCCAGCTCCTGCTCAACGGCGGAGAGCTCGATGGGGTCAGGGTCCTGCGCAGGGACACCGTGCGCAAAGCAGTCACCGATACGACTCCCCTCCAGTTCGACAGCACCTTCGGCTTCCCGATGCGCTACGGCCTCGGCCTGATGATGGGCGGAGACCGCTTCAGCCTGTTTGGTCTCGGCACCCGCGGCGCCTTTGGCCACCTGGGCTTCACCAACGTCGTCATCTATGCCGACCCCAGCCGCGAGCTGTGTGTGAGCTTCATGAACACCGGCAAACCCATGCTCGCACCTGGAATGTTGCGATGGTACTGGGCTCTGCAGAGGCTCGTGATGGTCGTGCCGAGGTCCCCCTGACCGCGGCGTCGATCGACGAGGCCCAGGCTCCGATTGCACCCATCGAAACTTTACTTTAAGTGACACGCTGCGCGCGCCACACCTGAAATCTACTCGCGACTCGGCGTTGGCCAGCACTTACCCCAGCAGAGCGGCTCGGCGTTGATGTCGAGGAGGAGCCCAATGGAGAAGTCGGCCTCGGCGGAGACCGCCCTGAACACGCCGGGCTCAACCTCGGTCTGGCCTTCCTCGTTGTCGCCCCAGCAGTTGATTTCGCCCAAGTCATCGAGGGCACAAGCATGGTTGTTGCCCGCTGCGATCATCACCCAGAAGTGATCGGGATCGGGGGATTCCAAGCCGTCACATACCACCTGGCCGTTGGAGCCGAGAACGCAGCTGTGGTTCTCGCCGGTCTCGCGAACGACCGGCGCGAAGCCGTCGCAGTCTTGATCGAGCCCATCGTCGAGGAGGTCTTCGGCATCGGGGTTGATGTTCGGATCGAGATCGTCACAATCGAAGTAGCCCGCCGCATCTGGGCGCACCGTCCACCCGTCACCGTCGAGATCGTCCTCTGACAGTGCACACCCTATGAGCAGCAACGGGGCAAGCCAACGCATTGGGGCGAGTATAGCGGATGGCGCGCCAGTTGGGGTCTAGAAGCGGAAGCCTAGACCGCCTTTGAGACTCGGGGTGAGCAAAACGGAGGTCTCTCCGAAGCTAACTGTCTGCGCCGCATTTGCCTCAGCGTCGATGACGACGGCGACTGGGCCGATCGACAGGTGGCCATGGGCGCCGAGGCCAGCCGTACCGCCAGCACGGGAAGGCAGTCGCGCGGGCTCGTCTTCGTCAGCTCCGGGGCAATATGGCCGCCGGACCGTGACGCCACCGGACGCGGTGGGCCCAACCGCGAATGCGCCGGTGGACCAGAACCAGCCGCCGCGAACTGTCGTGCGCGAACCCTGCCAATCGAGGCAGGCCACATCAGTCTTGCCGTCGACCTTCGGGATCCAGTCGATGCCAACACCAGCCGCCGGGCGCCCTAAACCTCCGTCCCGGCCCATGACCCAGGCGCCACCAGCAACCGCCGCCGCTGGGCCGGCGCCGAGGGCGTCGAGGCCGGCGCTGACATAAGCGAGGTTGTACGGCTCTCGCTCGCGAACCAGACCGTCCAACGCGAGCCATTCACCAGCTTCGACCTTGACTGATCCGCGGTACACCGTCACACCGGTCTTCGGATCGCTGAGGGCGACCTTGTGACGCCCGGGCTCGACCGGCCCACTCGGCGTGGCGAGCCATTCGTCGGCCAACAGGACCCCGGAAGTCGGCTCGCCGGTGCAGCTCAACGCCACATTATGCAGCTCGCCAGCCTGTAATTGCGGAGTCTGGAATCCCCGACGTTCCGAGGAGGTCACGCTGGCCGCGTAGGTGTGGGCCTCCAGCGTACCGACGCAGCCGTCGCCATCCATGTCGGCCCTCGCCGGGTCATCGACTGCAGCCAGGAAGTGGTGCGTGTACACCGATCCCTGGTATTCGATGCTCTCCAGGGCCTGCTCGAAGAAGCGGGAAGCAAAGAACCGCTGATCGGCCGGTGAAGTGCTCCGATCGCCCTCCGGAAGCGCCATGCCCTTGTGCCTGCCTCCGGGAGGATTGGGAATTCCTAAGGACTTTCCTCCCTCTTCGGGACGAGCCGCAAAACAGGTATCCTGGAGCACGATTCGGTCCGCCGTGTCTACGCGGGAGACTCGCTCCTGGAGATCGAGCACGGCCAGCGCCGAGTTCTCGACATCGCCGAGCTCGGTGTCGCTGAACACCAGATACCGTCGGAGCTGGCCCTCGTCCTCACGCAGCACGCCATGGCCACTGAAGTACACAACGAGCACGCCGCTGGGATCGATCTTGCCTTCGATGTCCTCGAGGACCTCGAGGAGCTTGCTGGCGTCGATGGCCGAAGTGAGCCGAAGCACGGCAAAGCCACTCGCCTCCAGCATCTCAGCCATGCGGACGGCGTCGCGAGTGCTGTAGGCCAGCGACGGCACACTGTCGCTGCGATGGCAGGGCACGCCGACAACCACCGCGACACGTTGGGCTCCCGCGGCCAGCTCTCCGCCGAAGGGGCTTGAATCAGCAGAGAGCCCGGCCGCGAGATTTGCTTCCTCTACGCAGCGCACGAATGGGTCCACCGGTTGCTCGAGAACGACCGGCCCGGCGAGCGCGACGCTGAGAAACCAAAGTGTCAGTCGACCTCCACTTCGACAGTGTGGACTGGATCGACACAGCTGTCTGCGAGAGACAACGTAAAGCGGTAGGTGCCCGGCGCGCCAAAAGCGAAGCCGATGGGCTTGTGGTCGCGGGTGAGAACGGAGCGACCGGGATCGACGGCGCCGCGCCAGATCACGCCTCTCTCCGGCCCAGAGACACAGGCACTCAGAGAGGTCGGCGACGACGTGCTCACGGTGAGCGCGACGGTGGAGCCCACCTTTGGAGCGGTCTCAGAGAGGCGAAGCTCTGCGGAGCGCACGGACGTAGCGACGGCCTTGACGTCCCCAGTTCGCAGGTCCTCCCACTGCGGCGGCTCCCAGTCGTCGACCGCGGCGGGCTCGGGGTCGACCATCGCCACGGCGTCATCGTTCTCCACCTCGAGGGGAGTGGGCGTGGCGGCGTCTTCGACCTCTAGCGCCGGTTCGGCGGCGGGTTCGACGACGGGTTCGACCTCGAGAGGCACCGCGGCGATGGGTGCGGGCTCGGGTGGTTGTGTGGAGGGGAGCTCCGCTACCCACTGGCCTTGGAGGATGATCAGACCAATGGCAGCGGCCGCAAGAACTGCGACCGGCCACACCCTCCAAGAACGGCGGGCGCGGAGCTCGGCAAAGAGACGTGCCATGCCGGCATCCTCTTCACCTTGGGTATGCCACTCGGTGGCGGCGTCCACCGTTCCGCCCTGGGCGAGCACGGTGGGGTGTACCTGCAGGGCGACGGAGAGCTCCCGTCGGCAGGTCTCACAGTTGGGAACTTCCTCGGCGTACCGCGTCAGCTCGGCATCCGTAGGTTCTCCCTCGGAGATCGTCGCGAGCAGGTCGCGGTGTTCGGAACAGACCGGACCCATCAGGTTCTCCGGATCGCGAACATGTCGCGAAGCGCATCAATTGCGCGGTTATGACGGGCAAAAGCCCCATTTTTGCTCATGCCGAGCTCGACTGCGATCTCCGCAAAGCTCAGGCCCGTGTCGTAGCGAAGAAGCACCACGCGGCGCTGCTCGGCAGGTAGTCGACTCACTGCCATTCGCAGCCTCCGGAACTCGGCGGCGTCGGGATTGGCGGGAATCGGCGCCAGCTTGTCTTCGGGATCTGCGTCACTGTCGAAGCGTCGGCGCCGGAGGAGATCGATGGCGAGATTGTTCGCGATGCGCATCGCATAGGCGGCGAAGTTGTCGATCTCCCGCACCTTGGCAGCGTCGATCGCTCGCAGAAGGGCCTCTTGCGCGAGGTTTTCGGCCTCTTCCAGGTTGCCGAGCCGCCGGGCGAGAAGGTCGAACACCGCGGGGCGCCAGCGCACGTAGAGTTCCGCGCTCTGATCGGCCCCGGACGGGATCGGCTCCTTCACTCGCAGCGCCTCCATCTAGACGTTCCCGTTCGAGCTTATGACGATGTGAGTCACCATGAACTCCCGAAGCCTCTCTTCCGCACAGAAGACGATCGAGGCCCGAGGCCGTCCCAAAGAAAGAACAAACTTTCTCCAGGTCAAGTCTGGAGTCAAACCCATGAGCTGTGACCTGTCGTACATATTCTCCAGAATTCTGGAGGATCGTCGAGGGGAACTGTGAATTGTGCAGGATTCACCAACATATGTTCGTCAGTTTGCAGGTCATGGGTGCAGACGCAGGATTTGACCGGCAATTGTAGGCTCACTGGACCCTCCAGCTCTAGTTCTGGGTGAAGGTCCAATACAGGGCCGAGTTCAGCGTGTACCAGCCCGTCGCCAGGCGCTCCAGCTCGACCTGCCCCGCCGGTATTGGCGTGCCGTTTCCTTGGGGATCCACGATCACGGCCATGTCGGCTTCGACCTCGTAGGTGAGGCCGTACACCATGTCGACGTCCTCGCCGAGATAGTCCGATACATGGAAGGTTCCCCCGACATATTCGTCGATGTTGTCGACTTGAGGTTCCAGCCAATCGCGAGTCTCGTCGGTCATCCCGCCAACCGCCACGCCCCAGTCCAGCTGAGTGAATGCGGCCACTACGTCATCGGTGAACATCTCGGGATCGAGGTCGGAGCAGTCGGTGGCGCCCTCGTCGCCAGGTGCGTCATAGGCCTTCCAGATGCGGTCGTCTCCGACGTTCCAATCCGCCTCTGGGGCACCGTCCAGAAAGATCCCGACCCTGCAGTACTGGCTCGTCTGGTTGGTGTCGCCTGCCCACCCTCCCCAACCGAGCAGGACGTCGATCGTGGGCCGGATCTCGCTACCTTCGATGGTCACTGCCGTGATCTCGCCGCTCTCTGCGTCGTAGCCGAACTGTGCACTGAACGAGACGGTGGATACGTCGAGGTAACCATCGGTGACGGCGGTGTCGCCGGTCTCCTCGACTTCGGTGTCCGTGTCGCAATCGTCGACCGTGGGGTCGCAAACATCAGGGTCGGGAGTCGCCGGCCCGCACGCGATCAAAACCACCAGGAACACGCTGCCTCTGTACATCTGAATCTCCAGTAGCCCCACCTTGATCACGATCGGCGACTGCCTTCGTCCCAAAGAAAATGCAGTTCACGAAGGGTTGGCGCGATAGTGCGCGTCGGTGGCAACCTTCCTCCCCATGACTCGCGAAGAGGCCGGCGGGCGCCAGCTCGACATCGTCCTGATCACCGGAGATGCGTACGTCGACCACCCAGCCTGGGGGGTGGCCGCCATCGGACGGTGGCTCGAGTCCCACGGCTATTCAGTCGGAGTCATCGCCCAGCCGGACTTCACCGACGTAGAGGCCTTTCGTGTTCTCGGCCGCCCACGCCTGTTCTTCGGTGTCACCGCCGGCAACATGGACACCATGGTGAACAAGTTCACCGCGGCACGACGCCTGCGCAGCAACGACGCCTACACCCCGGGCGGCAAGGTGGGCACCCGCCCAGATCGGGCCACCATCCCCTACACCGGGAGAGCTCGACAGGCGTATCCCGGCGTGCCGGTGATCGTCGGTGGCGTAGAGGCCAGCCTCCGCCGTCTCGTGCACTTCGACTTCTGGCAGGACCGAATCCGCGGCTCCATACTCCTCGACGCCAAGGCAGATCTCCTGCTCTACGGCATGGCAGAGAACTCCGTGGTCGAGGTCGCAAGGAGGCTCGACGCCGGCAAGACCATCGTCGAGTGCCGCGACATTCCAGGGACCGCCTACGCACTGGGCGCCAAAGGTCTGCCCCCCAGTGGCCCAGACGTGGTCGAGGCGCCATCCCTGGAGGAGTGTCGCAAGGATAAGTTGGCCTTCAACCGCGTGACTTACCTGATGTATCGGGAGTCGAATCCCCACTGCGGACGTTTCATTCTCCAGCGCCACGGAAGCCGCGTGGTCGTCCAGAATCCAGCCGCCGAGCCCATCAGCACCGCGCAGATGGATCGACTACACGAGCTGCCCTACGCCTACGCTGCCCACCCCTGCTACCGAGCGCCGGTGCCCGCCCTGCAGTCCATCGCCGGCTCGATCGCTATCAACCGTGGCTGCTCCGGGGGATGCTCTTTCTGCGCCCTGACGATTCACCAGGGCAAGGATGTCACCAGTCGCAGCCATGACAGTGTGATTCGAGAGATCTCGACGCTGAACAAGCGCCCCGACTTCAAAGGCACCGTCTCCGATCTCGGCGGGCCGACCGCAAATATGTTCCACATGACCTGCAATGACGAGGCGGCAAACAAGGTCTGTCGAAGGGTCAGCTGCCTACACCCAGTTCGCTGCAAACACTACGGGACCGACCACAAGCCGTATCTGCAGTTGCTTCGAGAAGCGCGGGTACTTCCTGGCGTTAAGAGAGTCTACGTCAACTCGGGTATTCGATACGATCTCGCGTCCCTGGACGATGAGTTCGTGGAGGAAATCGCCGAGCACCACACCCCTGGACAGCTCTCCGTGGCTCCGGAGCACGCCTCGGACAAGGCGCTGCAGCAGATGAAAAAGCCCTCGATCCAGTACTTCTCCGAGTTCATGAGGCGCTTCCGAAAGGCAAACAAGGACCTCGGTAAAAAGCAGTTTCTCGTGCCGTATTTCCAGTGCGCCCACCCCGGAGTCGGCCCCGAGGAGACCATCGAGCTCGCCCTCTATATGCGCGACAACGAGCTCCGCCCTCGTCAGGTGCAGATGTTCATGCCCACACCCTCCACGATCGCCACCGCGACCTGGTACACGGGCGTCGACCCCTACACTGGCGAAGAGATCTACTCTGCAAAGGGCGGACGGGAGCGTTCTCGGCAACGTGCGCTGTTGTTCTACTGGAAACGCGAGGAATTCCCCCATGTCCGTGAAGCTCTGCGCGCTTGGAGACGTCCCGATCTGATCGGGCGTCACCCGGGAGCGCTCGTGCCACCAGGGCCTTCTTACGGCGCTTGGAGCGCTCGGGCGCGCAAATCTGGGGCCATGCGCTTTGACACGCACATGGGGATCAAGGTCGAAAGGGCTACTTCCACGGAACAAAGGGAAGAAAACTGGGAAGCCATAGCGATGAGCAAACCTAGCTTATAGCGGGATAGTCCGCTTGGTCGCCGACAATTCCCTCAACTTCCGACCGGGGGGGTCGATACGGTCGGTTACATTTCTCCTTGGGCATACCACCGAGGAGGCATGTAATGTCGGCATTGCTTCTATTCGCCGCAACAGTCGCAGCGCAGGCCGCCGACTTCAGCTTCGACATCACCAACAACAGCAGCCGCCCCTGGTCCGAGGGCGTGGTCGCGGTGATGCCCGAGGCCGGCAGCCCCAATGCGCTGTTGACGGTCGGTTCCACGCCCGAGAGTGGCGATGAGTTCGACACGTACACCTTCATCGACACGACCTGCGATCCCGGCGGAGAGGACGACGGCGACGCCGCCCTGCTCATCAGCAACTGGGGCCTCACGCTAGGCGTCGACGCATGGATCGTTCCCGCTCTCGCCCCAGGTAGCTCCACGACGATGAACATCAGCGCCAGCCCCGGCGAGGTTCTCTCCTTCGTCGCGGCCGTCAGCGAGTCCGGCGACGACATGGTCATGATGCATGCGGTCGGCGATCCGGCAGACCAGACCGTCGACCTGTTCAACAACGTCGGCCTGCCACTCTTCAACGTTCGCTTCGACATCAAGGGCTACGACGCGAACAGCACGGATCCCGACGACGGCGACGGCCCCTCCTGCTACCCCGACTGCGCAGTCATCGGCAACAGCTGCTACGTGGCACTTGGAAACGGCACTATTGGCCCATCCGCGGGCCAGAGACAGACCCTCCCCGCGGAGCCAGACTTCGGGATCTTCCCAGGTTGGTCGCTGTCACCGACGGGGTGGTACGCCAATGGCGTGGGCTCCCCGACCGTCATCCGGCGAGCGAACCACAACGACTACATCATGTTCTTCGAGAGCCAACTCGCCTCGAGCGACGCGGCTTGTCCCGCTGGACTCTGGGGAATCGGAATAGCAACTTCCACCAACGGCTGGGATTGGAACGTGGGCGACATCCCGGTCGTCACCCCCACCCCGGGCACCTACTACCGCTGTGTCGCCGCCCATCCGAACGTCATCATCGACGACAACGGTACCGACGTGCACCTCTACTTCAAGGCCGAGCAGGGGCTGGATGCCTGCGATACCACCACTCCCGCCTGGGGATGCGAGAGATATGCCGGCGTGGGATACCGAATGCTCGACGGCAACACTGGCATGACCGTCACCGAGAGCGCCGAGCCCATCGTCAGCCAAGGCCAGGTGTTCGGGTTCCCATCGGTGATCAAGGTCAACGGCACCTACAACATGATGCTGGCGACCTACCCGTCCTTCTACCTCGCAACCGCTTCCGCGCCCGGGGGCCCCTGGACCGCCCAGCCCAACCCGGTCCTGCAGCCAGGGGTCACGTCCTGGGCGGCGACCGAGGTCTACAACCCGTCTCTGGTCTGTGAAGGGGATGACTCCCCGCTTCCGATGTTCGAGTACAACAACTTCTTTGGTGGCCGCACGACCACGGAGCTCTGGGGACCGATCAGCGATGGCGGCGTCGGCCAGGCCATCTCCAGCAATGGGACCAACTGGTTCCTGGGAACGACGCCGTTCACGTTCAGCGACGACACCTCCTGGCGCCATTGGGAAGCCGTGCGAGCAGGCAGTGAGTATCTACTCTACTTCAGCGAGAAGGACGCTCAAGGCCGCAACAACATCGGTCTGGCCGCCACTGTTGACGACTGGGACGAGGCCGACATCGCCACCGACATTTGCCCACAACCCGCCTGGTGGTAGGGCGCTAGCCCCTCCAGCTCAGTCGAGGTGGGCTCCGTAACCTTGGAGCCCGGCGGCGGCGTTCATCAGCTCGTCGACCTTGTGCATCGAGACGGCCGACAGCTCGAAGTCGGCGAGCTGGGTGTTTGCATAGGCGAGTTGCTCGGCAAAGGCGTGGATCATCGCCCTTCGGAAGGCACTTCCAGCACCGTGGGGATGCTCGATGAGCATGCGCCATCCCTTCAGGTCGAGCTCGTGGGCGATGACGCGACTCTGGGCCACACACGTGGACATACGCTTGCCGTTCTGCGCCATCGACACCATGCCAAAGGCAGCTCCTGGAACCAATGATGCGATGTGTCTAGGCCCCTCAGCCGTGGCGATGACCACGTCCACATCGCCCTCTTCTAGAAGGAACATTCGAGTTCCAACCTCACCTTCACGACACAGCAGGCTGCCGACCGGGTAGGCGTGCTCCTGGAAGAAGTGCGCGATCTGCTCCAGCGCCGCCGGGGCAGCCCCTTGGAAGAGCGGACTGTTCTGCATCGTGCCCAGCGGGTCGACACCCTCTTGGGAGAAGATCCCGGCGCGCCCGAACTGAGCGCGGACGGACTCGAAGAAGGTCGCTCCCGGGGGCTCGGTGTCGAGCACGGTTCCCTGGGCGAGGTCAGCTATCCGCTCTCCGACGGAGCGCAGTCGCTGGACCTGTAGCGCGATGGTGTGGGCTTCGATCTTCTGGGCGACCGGGTGCATGGTGTCGCGCAGCCCTTCGTAGCCGGTCCGATCCAGGACCAAGATCTCGCTGGGTTCCTGGGCAACGACCGTCGCTGTGCGTGCGCCATCCTGAAAGAGCGCCATCTCCCCGACCAGATCGCCTGCACCGGCGGTACCGACCACGACGCCCCCGATGCGCACCTCGAGCCTGCCCGCCTTGACGACGAACAGGCCTCGAGCTGCTTTGCCCTGACTGACCAGCTCGTCGCCTGCCTCTACTTCGTGGGCATCGAAGCGGCGAAGCGCGGTGTACAGATCAACATCGTTGACCCCCTCGAACAGCGGTAGGTTCTTGGGCATCTCTCTCCCTGCTCAGTACTATACGCTCCAGGATCCCATTACACCCCCGATCTATTGGCGCCGAGCTGGGGTTGAATCCCCCGCACCGACAAGACCGGATGACGCCCCCCATGGTGCGTCCCAGAATCGGACGACAACTACCGTTGGTGGCCGAATTCTGGAGACGGACTGGAAATGGATTCTACCGTGCGCGAGCGCATCACCAAACTTAAGTTTCTGGCGGCACTTTCGACGCTTGCAGCGAGAGAGTCGGTAGAATAACGGGGGGCATGGATTGGAAACAAGGCCTCTGCGGAATCTGTCCCGCAGGATGTTGGGTTCGCGCGGGTCTCGAAGACGGGCGGCTCGCCGAAGTCCAGCCCCTGGAGGACCACCCGCTCGGCATGATCTGCACCATCGGCAGCCACTCGCCGAACATCGTGAACGACCCCGATCGCGTCCAGACGCCACTGCGGAGGGTCGGCCCCAAGGGCACGCTGGAGTTCGAGCCCATCAGCTGGGACGAGGCCTTCGAGATCCTGGTAGACGGTCTCCAAGGGCTCAAGGCTGAACACGGAGCCGAGTCGACCGCGATCTACACCGGTCGCGGATCCTTCGACATGGCGATGTGCGACCTGCTCCAGCCCGCCGAGGCCACGGTGTCCTCCGCCAGCAGCGTGCTCTTCCCGTTTGGATCTCCCAATACCCTGGGCGTAGGCGCGCTCTGCTATGTCTCATTCGCCATGATCGCGCCACACACGACCATGGGAGAGATGCTCGTCACCCTCGACACGGACATCGAGCAGGCCGAGCTGATCGTGCTCTGGGGCGCCAACCCGGCGACCGACTCCCCTCCCCTGGCCCACCGCCAGATCTTGGAGGCGCGGCGGCGAGGGGCCGAGGTGATCACCATCGACCCTCGCCGAAATGGCACGGCGCGACAGACCGGAGCGGAGTGGATTGCAATCCGCCCAGGGACCGACGGAGCCCTTGCGCTGGGTCTGATCCAGGTGCTCATCGAAGAGGAGCTGTACGACGAGGGCTTCGTCGAGAACTGGACTGTCGGCTTCGATGAACTCGCGACGCTGTGCCAGCACTACCACCCCGATGTGGTGGCGGGGATCACTGGGATCGACGCCGAGACCATTCGCTACCTGGCTCGGCGCATCGCGAGCGCCCGTGGGGCTTGCCCGATCATGTACACGGGCCTGGAGTACAGCGACAGCGGGGTGCAGGCGATCCGCGCGGTCCAGACGCTCTGGGCTCTGGCCGGTCAGCTCGATGTCCCGGGTGGTCTGTTGATCCGGATGCGCGAGAACAGCTTCCCGCAGAATCGGTCGAGGTTGCTGAATAACCCCGCTCCAAAGAAGGCTCTCGGGCGTGACCGCTTCCCGATCTACACCGCCTATCGCGCCGAATCCCACGCGATTGCGCTGCCAGACTCTGTGCTGCGCGGCGAGCCCTACAAGATCCGAGGGCTGATCATCCTGGGGGGCTCGATGATCACGTCCTGGCCGCAGCCCGAGGTGTGGAGAGAGACGCTGGGCGCCCTGGAACTGCTGGTCTGCGTGAACCGATACCTCACCGCCGACGCCGCTTATGCGGATCTGGTGCTGCCGGCGACCACCGGCTACGAAATCACCTCCTATATGCGCTACGGGCCCCTCTTCAAGATCCGGGAACGCCTGGTGAAACCCCAGGGAGAAGCCCGCTCCGACCTGGAGATTCTCGGCGAGCTGGCGGAGAGGCTCGGCTATGGAGAGCTCTTTCCGCGCACGGACGAGGAGGCGCTCGCCTGGGCTCTGGAGCCCGCAGGCCTCACGCCCGAGGAGGTCCGCGCCCAGGGAGGAGAAGCCCGCGTTCCAACGGTCATGCAAGAGTACAAGAAGTGGGAGAAGGGCCGCCTCCGCGACGACAAAGAGCCCGGCTTCTGCACGCCGAGTGGCAAGTTCGAAATCGCCTCCTCCGTGCTCCGGGAACACGGCTACGACCCGCTTCCGGTGTACACCGAACCCGGCGAAGGCCCCCTTGCACAGCCAGATCTCGCCCGCCGCTTCCCGCTGGTCCTCGGCACTGGAACCCGCACCCCCTACGACTTCCGCTCCCAGCATCACGGGGTCGCCGGACTCGCCGACAAGCTGCCGGAACCCAGTGTCCTGATGAACAGCATCGATGCCGCAGATCGGGGCATTGGCGACGGCGACCGCGTGGTGGTCACAACGCCACGGGGCCGGATGCCGTACCGGGCACGGGTCACCGACGACATCATTCGTGGAACCGCAGACGCGCAAATGGGAGGGGGCGGCCCGCTGGGTTCCAACGCCTGGCAGGATTGCAACGTCAACGAGCTCACCGACCTGAATCGCTACGACCCGATCTCGGGTTTTCCCGTCTACAAGACACTCCTGTGCCAGGTGACCAGAGCCGACGGGGAGACAAAGCCGGCAGAACCAGGCGACGAACCCGCCGAGGAGATCGAGGTCAGCACTGGACCAGAGCGCCGAATCTACCTGGATAACAACGCCACAACCGGAGTCCTCCCCGAGGTCTTCGAAGCCATGAAACCCCACCTTGCCGATGGCTTTGGCAATCCGTCCAGCGTGCATGGACCGGGTCGGCAAGCCCGCACAGCCGTCGAAGGTGCACGGCGCAAGCTGGCCACATCCCTCGGCTGCACCGCCCGGCGCATCGTCTTCACAGGATCGGGATCCGAGGCGAACAACCTAGCCTTGAAGGGGGTCGCTCTCACCGCCGGGAAGGGCCGGATCATCACGAGTGCCGTGGAGCATCCCGCGGTCTTGAACACGTGCAGAGCCCTGCAATCACTGGGATTTCAGGTCACCGTGCTGCCGGTCGATGCCCGCGGGTCTGTCTCGCCGTCGGACCTGGAGCGGGCCATCGACGACCAGACCGTGCTCGTCAGCGTGATGCTCGCGAACAACGAGGTCGGCACCGTGCAGCCCGTCGCCGATCTCGCCCGTATCGCCCACGAACACGGCGCGCTCATGCACACAGACGCCGTGCAAGCTCTCGGCAAGATCCCGGTAGATGTTGCAGATCTGGGCGTCGACCTGCTCTCGGTCTCAGCGCACAAGCTCGGCGGTTCCAAGGGCGTGGGAGCACTGTATGTGGCCAAGGGGGTCGTCCTGCACCCGCTCGTTCACGGGGGCAGTCAGGAGAGAAGCTTGCGCGCGGGAACCGAGAACGTTCCCGGTATCGTCGGCTTCGGAAAGGCCTGCGAACTCGCAGATCGCCGCCTGCTAGCTGGAGATTCGGGCCGGCTCGCCAAGCTTCGGGATCGGCTCCAGGAGGGTCTACTGGCTCTCTTCGAGGACGCCCGGGTCAACGGCCACCCGACCGAGCGACTCCCGAACACGGTGAACCTCACCCTGCCGGGCCTGCGGGGGGAGTCACTGGTGCTCTTCCTCGACCGCCAAGGCGTGTTCTTCTCCTCGGGATCGGCCTGCAAGTCCGGCAATCCGGACCCCTCGCACGCACTCCTGGCGATGGGGCTCTCCGACGAGGACGCCCACTGCGCCGTTCGCTTCTCCCTCGGCCACGAGATCACCGACGACGACATCGACTACACCCTGCAGGCCATCGAGGAGGTCGTGCAGGGCGCGCTCAGCGCGGTGCGCTTCGTCGCGTGCCGCTGAATTGACAACGCACTCAAGGTACGCAATACAGGCGGCCTGAGGAGGTTCCTGTGCACGTTGACGGCACCCACTACCGCACCGTCTGGCTCGAAGGCAGCGCGGTCCGGATGATCAACCAGCCCTTACTCCCCCATCGCTTCGAGATCGTCGACTTGCCCGACCATCGTGCGACCGCTGTGTCGATCAAGACGATGGTGGTACGAGGTGCTGGCGCTATCGGAGCGACGGCCGGATATGCGATGGCCCAGGCAGCATTGGAGGCTCCAGACGACGGATTCCACGCCTTCATCGCCGAAGCTGCGGAGACCGTACGGGCTACGAGACCCACGGCCCAGAACCTCTTCTACGCCGTCAACCGAGTGCTCAGCGCCATCGAAGCCCAGGGTTCGAATCAACAGCGCGCGCGGGAGGCGGCGGTGGCCGAGGCGACCGACATCGCAGCCGATGACGCGGCCTGCTGCGAAGCCATTGGCCGGCATGGAGCGCCCCTCCTCAAAGACGGCGCCCGGATCAGCACCCACTGCAACGCCGGCTGGCTGGCCTTCGTGGACTGGGGCAGCGCGCTCTCGCCGATCTACGTCGCGGCCCGACAAGGAAGGAAGCCGTTTGTATTCGTAGACGAGACCCGCCCTCGTAGCCAGGGTTCGCGCCTCACGGCTTGGGAGCTGGGGCAGGAGGGAGTGGATCACGCCGTCATCGCCGACAATGCCACCGGCCACTTCATGAGGACCGGCCAGATCGACATGGTCATCGTCGGCTCCGATCGCATCGCCGCCAATGGCGACGTGGCGAACAAGATCGGCACCTACAGCTCGGCCGTCGTGGCCGCCGCGAATGGCATTCCATTCTATGTGGCAGCCCCGACGACGACGATCGACCCCAGCTGCCCGAGCGGCAGCGACATCCCCATCGAGGAGCGGTCGGGCGACGAGGTGTGTTTTGCCTGGGGTTGGTCCGACGAGGGCCGCTTCGTGCGAGTCCGTACCGCAGCCTCCGGAAGCCCGGCCCGCAATCCCGCTTTTGACGTGACTCCCGCCGACCTCGTGGCTGGGATCATCACCGAGCGGGGCGTCGTCGAAGCATCGGTGGCCGGCATCTCATCGGTCGCGAGGGACTAAAACGCCGATTAGCGCGACAGGGTGATGATCTGGTCGACGCCGACGTTGATGTGAGCGCTCTGGATGCCGTCGGGCCAGGTGACTCGAACCTCGAAGAGTGGGCCGACGTGGCCGCCCAATCCGAAGTGGACCTCGGCCGGGCGCGTACCACTGAAGTTGGAGTTGGCGTGCACGTCGCGCCGGCGAATGGTTCCGCCATTTGCGGCTTCGACCTCTATGATCGCTCCAATGGCGTTTGGATTTCCAGGCTGGACTCCATCATCGAGGAGCACCCGCAGCCAGGTCCCGCCGGAGTTGACGTTCTCGTACAGATGAGGGGGCGCGCCGTTGACGGTGGTGAAGATGTCGAGATCGCCGTCATTGTCGTAGTCAATTGGGATCAGCGCGCGCCCATCCGCAGCCAGGTCTATCTGGGAGTCACACGCGCGATCGTCGAACACTCCGTTGCCGTCATTCACCCACAGCCGCACAGAGTCGCCGACGAAGTAGTCATCGGCGGGGAAGCCATTGGTCTCGGCGAGGTCGAGATCGCCGTCGTTGTCGAAGTCGAGAAAGGCGGCGCCCCAGCCCCAGGAGCCCTCGCGGACGCCTGCAGCGGTCGTCCCATCGGTGAAGACTCCCGAGCCGTCGTTGACGTAGAGCCGGTTGCCGGTGCAGCCCCATGAACCACCGCAAGGTCGATCGTCGTAAATGGCCGTCACGAACCAATCGAGGTCGCCGTCCTGATCGAAGTCGGCCAGATCGCCACCCATGCCGTTCTCGTCGGTCCCGACCCCAGCGGCCTGGGTGACCTCGTCGAAAATTCCGCCGCCAAGGCCCATATACAGACCGCTCTCTTCCCAATCAGCGGAGACCGCGAGATCGAGGATACCGTCGCGATCAAAGTCCCCGAAGTTGGCGGTGAACGCGGCGCGATCGTGCAGATCGACCCCAGAGGCGGCGGTCCCATCGGAGAAGAATCCGGAGCCGTCGTTGATGAAGAAGCGCGACCGGTCACCGACAAAGTCGGGATGAATCTGCCACTGGCTGGTGTGGAGATCGATATCGCCGTCGCCGTCCACATCCGCTGCCGACACGCCGTAGTGATAGGAGCAGCCCACTGGCGGCAGTCCGATGTCGACTCCGCGGACCTGGGCCTCCTCGGTGAAGACGCCGGTACCGTCGTTCACATAGAGACGCGCCGGAGCCGTGCCGATGTCGAGGATGTAGAGATCGAGGTCGCCGTCCCCCTCGAGATCGAGCCACACGCCGGTGGTTGTCGCCCCGTCGTGGTCGAGGCCTGCGGTTGCAGCCACGTCGACAAAGGTGCCGTCGCCCTGGTTCCGATAGAGCTGGTCGGCGTCGTACAGGACGGGAACGAACAGGTCGACGTAGCCGTCCGCGTCGTAGTCCGCGGCCGCGACACCACCGGCGAGGATCTCGTACCCGCACACGGCGACGTGCTGAGATTGGTCCCACCCAGTCTGGTACAGTCCAGCGGCCTGGGTCACGTCGACGAAGAAGGCCGGTGGCGCATTACCAGGGTTGACAGCGGGATCTTGATCGTCGCAGTCATCTAGGTGGCCAAAGCCGTCCGCGTCGAGATCGTCGTCGAGCGTGCCCAGGTCGCAGTCGTTGTCGACACCGTCGTACACCAACTCGACAGCGCCTGGGTGGACATCGATATCGTTCTCGTCGCAGTCGCCCGCACAGGCTGGATAGGTGTCGAAGTCCCAGTCAAACTCGTCATCGGAGATGAGCCCGTCGCAGTTGTCGTCCTGTTGATTGCACGCCTCGGGAGCGCCGTCGTACACGAGTGGGTCCGTATCGTCGCAGTCTCCACCCATGCTGACCCATCCCAAGGGCCCATTGCAGCCAGTCTCGGCGAAGTCGGAATCGCCGACCCCGTCGCCATCTTCGTCGGGATGCCAGTCGACGAGATCGACCGCGTCCAGGTCATTCACCCCATCGCAGTTGTTGTCGAAGCCGTCACAGACCTCGACGGCAAGAGGATAGACGGCTGCATTGTTGTCGTCACAGTCGCCGGTCTCGACCGCGTATCCGGCCGGCTTGTGACAGCCCTCGTAGATCTCGGCCCCGCCCACTTCATCGCCGTCCTCATCGAGATACCAGCGGCCCGTCAGGCCCTCGTCGATCTGCCCATCGCAGTTGTTGTCGACCCCGTCGCAGATCTCGGGTGCGTCACACGGATCGGATGTCACCGAGGGCACGTCCGGCCGCGAGATCGAGCTCGATGGGGGTGTCGCGCAGGCGCCAAGCGCGACCAGAAGGTAGGGCAGCCAATTCATGGTCCGCCCATTCTAACTGGAGATTATACGAACGCTGCAATCGTCAGCAGCAGATAGACGGCGAGACTGAAGACAACGAAGAACACTGCAAAGATGCGCTCCACCCAGATCAGCTTGTTGTCCGCGATCCTGTCGTCCAGCACGTTCACGAGAATGACCTCACTGATGAGCGAGAACATCAGGATGTAGGTTGCGATGAAGTACTGGTCGGCCTTCATCAGGTAGCCCACGCTCGGAAGCGACTCTCCCTGGGCGAGGTGGAAGACCAGGATGGAGAGCAGAGCGGTCATGGTCAGCGTCAAGCGAGCATCGAATTGATCCCGTTTGATCAGGAATACGAAGAGACTGATCACAATCATGATCCCGAGCGGCAGGAACAGCGTGATGAGGTACGGAAACAGGATCCGCTTCACGATCACGTTGGCCTCGTAGACCGAGAAGGCACTGCGGCTGCCGAGACCCATGTACATCGGGTCTCCAAACGTGGTCGCGGGAATGAAGGACGCCGAGTAGTCTGCCCGGCCCCCGTAGGTCCATTCCTCCGGGTAGATGTCACTCACCGGGAAGTTGCTGAGGTTCTTGTTGTCGACAACGAGGATGATCTCGTTTGAGTCTCGGGTCCGATGGGCCATCTTGAGCGGCAGAGACTGCGTATCGAAGGGGAACTTTCGCAGATCATACGGCGTCAGATAGGTGCCCTTGATCTTGTAGCAGACGTACTGGATGCCGATGCCGACGTCCTGTCGAAGCACCTCGTTCGTCGAGGTCTCCTCGTTGATCGAGTTCAAGAACGCGATGTTCTGGACGTCGACGTCTCCCTGGAAATGGAACCAAGTGAAGAGCTCGATATCAAACTTTTGCCCCGCAATATCGACCTGATTCACCCGATAAAAGTCGATACCAGCGTAGACCACGGCTGTCTTGAAGTACGGCACGCCCCCTGCAACCACGACCCGCCGGTCCTTGATGCGCTCGCTGTCGAGCTTTCCAGCGCGTACGTCGCGGAGGATCCGTGCGTCATTGACCTCGCGCAATTGGGTCAAAGCAGGCTTGAGAACGCCCTTCTGCCACATAAGAAACAGCGGCTGGCGCTTCAGGGCGCCATCCTTGTCGAAATAGAGAAGGCCACTCAAGCCCGACACAGCCTCGTCGGCAGAGCTGCGCCGAGCCAGACTGGCCTGGACGGCAGCCGCGTCGGTAGCGCCATCGCGCACAGCGGCGGCAACCAGAGCGGCAGCGTCGTACGTGAAGAGGGTCGGCACCGGCGCCGAGTCCGTTCCCGCCGCCGCCATGTAGCGATTCATGAACTCGTGGGCGCCCACCGTGACAATCTGATCCGAGAAGTTGGACGTCACCAGCAACTGGACCCGGTTGGACTGGAGCAGCGACGTGAACGCCGACGTCGCCCAGGAATCGGTTCCAAAGATGGGCAGGTTCATCTTCATCTTTGCGATCTGATTCACGATCTTGGCGCCGGACTCCGCCCCGCCGATGACGACGATGGCCTGGAAGGGATAGTTCGGTTGCTCCCGCTCACCCTTTTTCCCGCCCCCCTGACCAGGTCGTCCGGGACGCTGGCCCGCTCCACCCCGGCCACGCGGAGGGCGTTCGGGACGAGCATTGCCCTTGCCCTTTCCGCCGCCCATGAACTCCTGCAGCGCATCCTTGAGGAAGCTGTCACCGACCTTGCCCTCTTCGTACTTGATGGTGTGGGCGATCTCGACGCCGACCCGCTTGGACCGGTTGTTGATGGACCGCAGGAGGTCCTTGCCATCTCCCTCCTCAGAGACGATGAGCAAGATCGACTCGGCTTCCAATACGCCAGCTAGATAGGCGGCAATTCGCTCGCCTTGTGCCGGGAAGTTGTAGTTGACGCTGTAGACGTGATCGCCCACCTTGGTCGCCCGGGGGTTCGACGAATACGAACTGACGAACGGGATGCCAGCACCTTGGTAGGCCTTCGCCACCTTGCCCGCGACCTTGCCGTCGGGATGCCCGATGACCGCGGCGACACCCATCTTGGCGAACTCGGCGGCAACGGCTGCGGCTGCGGTCGGGTCGTTCTTGTCGTCCCGAACGACGAACTCGATGTCGTTGTCACCCAAGGTGCCTCGGACGTCCCGCTGGAACAGATCCAACGCGATCTGCATCGCCTTGCCATCGGCAGCGCTGTCGCCACTCAGCGGTAGCGCGACGCCGACCTTCACTGTCGCGGCGAACGAGGGCGAAGCGAGACACGTCGCGAGGAGAACAAGTAGCGCCTGGAAGAATCGGACCGACAAGGGTGCACCCCGCATTGAGGCGGCGATGTTAATCCGCAACCTCGCAAGCTGGCTTGTTTCGCGTTGTTACGTATGGTGTCAGCCCTGAAAGCTCCGTCATCACGGTCACTTCAGGCGGATGCGGCCCCCAGCTCGACCAGCTGCTCGACGATCCGCGCCACCCCTCGCTCGGGGCTGCCGATCGCCTCGGCGATCTGCGCGGCAGTGGTGTCGCCATCGAGCCTTCGGAGAACCTCGACCCCGGCGGGCTCGATCGTGACCGCGTGAAATGGCGCCTCCCACAGCAAGCAGCCAGCGGTCTCGAGCTCGTTGTCTTCGTTCATTCTCGGCAGGACGACGGCGTCGCAGATTCGGGCCGGGGTTTCGCTTGGCCGTCCCGGAGGTGCATCGCAGAGCATGTCCTTCCAGACGGGAACGGGTCCGGTGGTCAAGGCGGCGTGGCCATATTGTTCGAAGGAGCTCTGCAGTGGAGACGCCTCGTGAAGGACCCGGAGTGCAGCCCGGCTCTCGTCATCCCAAGGCACGGGCGTATCGAAGCGGACGGCCGCCGCAGCCCCGCTCTGGAGCGCCTGGACCAGCTCGTCGAGGTTCTCCGCCAGCTGGTCTCCCTGTGCCGTGATCACTCTTGGCAGCGGGATCGGCTCGACCACGCCGAGAGGTGCGTCCAGTGAAACAGCGACGGCTGGCGCGGCGTCACGCGGGCCTCGGCCAATGACGATGAAGGGTCCAGCGCCGGCGCTGTCGCGGATCCAGGTTTCGTCCGGCATCGGCCAGCGACGGTCAATGGAGAGCGGCCAGCCCACGGCCGGGGCTACGACCTCGGCGCAGCGCGCCATCACCGCCAGTGACGAGGCGTTGGGGCCGTCGACCCAATCCTGCATCGCATCGCCGATCATCGAGGCGAGCGGCCAGGTATCGAGGAGCGCCTCCACGGAGGACATCGCCATGGCCAGACGCCCTGGCACCGAGGCGGCCGCCTGGAGGTGGTCGACGAGGATCTGGCGAACGGGCCCGACGATCAAGTCTCTCCGGAAGAACAGATCTCGAACGCGAATCCCGAGGTCTACGTCTCCGAGTTGCTCGACGCCGTGTGGGGGGAACGGACCCGGTGGATACACACGTTGGGGGCTCTTGGCGGGGATGAAGCATTCCGGCGAAAGGGGCCCCCAACGATAACCGGGTACGCCGATGTTGTGGTCAACCCGCGCAGCAAGTCAGCTCTACTGCCGCCGCGTAGGTAGCGAATCATCTCGCAGGATGCCCAGCTGGTCCTGCTTTGGCGCCAAAGCCCAGCAGACGAGTTCACCCACGACTCCTCGGGTCGGATTGGCTTGTAGGCGGAGCTTTCACCGATGATCGCCGGGGCACTCAGTCGCCCTGGCGCCACATCCGCTTCATCTGTCCAAGGTGCGTGGACCATTCGTCGGTGGTCACACCCAACATGATTGCAGCCTGCTGGAGCACCTGGGACTCGACGTGCCGGAACACACCGTCGGCGATCGTGGCGTCGACAAAGAGCTCGACGATGCACAGCTTCTCCCCTAACGTGAGCCGATCTGGAAGCTCGATCAGGGCCTCGTCGAGGGCGTGATGATACCTCGGCGTCCGCTCTCCGTTCTCGTCGAAATAGCCGGCTTCTCGCATCAAATCGTCGGGGAAGGTGCCCTTCAAGAACTCCAGTTCTTCGGGTTCGAGGATGCCGTCAGCGGCGATGATCTGTTCGAGGGCGTGGTACGAGAAGGCGAGCTTCAGTGCTTCGGTATCGAACTCCATGCGCCATCATACTCCCAGGACGACAATAGCCATGCGATCCCGCGACTTGCCCTCGAGCCGAACCCAGGAGTTCGCCCTACCAAGGGATGTCATTCGGTCCGACGGAGAGGGCTACGTCGCCTTCGACGCTCCCGCCTGCCGCGAGGCGAGCTTCTGCCACCGCCTGGTGTTGGATGATCCGCCAGAACCCGAGCATGTGCCGATGTGGCTCGACACCTGGAGGAGCCACCACGCGGGCAAAGGGATCGACAGAGCCTGCCTGTCCTGGGAGAAGCGCAAGCCCGACACGTTCGCGGGTGCGCAGAGGCTCCGGTGTCTGATGATGGATGAAGAGGTCGCACCAGAGGTGATCCCGCAGGTTCGCGCGATCGTCGACATCGACGAAGCACTCGTTTTGATGACCGAGGAGCACAACCCGACCGAAGCCCGGAATCGACACAACCGGTGGAATCTGACGGGGATCCTCGATCGATGCGCCGACGACTGGGGACGCTTCCTCGGCTGGTACGAGAACGACGAGCTGGTGGGCATGTCGGCCATCCTCTGGAACCACCGGGAAGCTCGTCTTCAGTCCATCGCGGTTCGCGAGGATCATCGCCGCAAGGGGATCTGTTCGATGCTGGTGTCCCAGTGCATCGCGGACTACCAGGCCGAGTCCTTCGGGATCACCTATGCGGTCGCCGCCGAGGACTCTCATGCCGAAGCCGCCCTCCGCAAGCTTCGCTTTCGACACGTGACCTACGACTTCTCTCTCGCCCTGGAACCGTAGATCCAAGGAAGAAAGAGGAGCCGGCGTTGTACCGACTCCTCAGTGCGAGCAGCAGGGTGTCGTCCGCTGCCCGCAAGGTGTTGACCGTCAAAGACGAGGTCGAAACTCCAGCTTGTTGATTTGAAGATTGTCCGTCGCCGGACGCCCCCTCCCGGTGCACGTCTCGTGCCAGGAAAACCACCCCAGAAGGCCAGGTTTGTCCGTCGCGAAGGATGCCAAATAGAATTTTGGCACTGACATTGGCACAGTTTGGCACTGAGTGGCTGGGGAGATTCTTCAAAAAGAAGTGTCACTGGATCGGCAGCCTTGTCGTTGCCTCGGTGAACCCCAATCCACGAGACTACACATGTCCATGCCAGCCCTCTCTACTCCCCTGCCCCAGACCACAGGCGCCCGACTCGTCTCCACGGACGGTCGCGTCCTGCCGCTGCGAGGTGTGCAGCTCACAGCCGACGCCGCCGGTGGAATCGCCAGCGTCCGTGTCGAGCAGACCTTCGTAAACTCCCACACCTCGCCGCTCCACGCGACCTACCAGCTGCCGCTTCCTGCCGATGGCGCGGTGGTCGACTTCGCCTTCCGCATCGGAGAGCGGCGGATCACCGGCCAGATCCACAAAAGGGCCGACGCCCGCGCCAAGTTCGAGGAAGCGATCCTCGAGGGTCGGACCGCGGCACTGCTCGAGCAGGACCGCTCCAGCCTGTTCACCCAGGAGATCGGCAACATCCCACCCGGCGCTACCGTCGTCGCGGAGATCAGCGTCGAGCAGCCCCTGGCCTGGCAGCAAGGCAAATGGGTGTGGCGTTTCCCGACGGTGGTCGCCCCGCGCTTCCTGGGCACCAAGACCGTCGATCCCGGACGTGTGAGCATAGATATCGCGGACTCCCCTACCGGGATCGCAGCGTCGATGTCTCTGCGCATCCGGGATGTCCTCACCGGTCTGCCGAGCTCTCCGAGCCACGGAATCGCAGCCTCCCAAGGCGAGATTCGGCTGGAGAACGCCGCCCTGGACCGCGACGTCGTGGTGCAATGGCCGGTCGCCGCGGCCGCGCCGGGTGTCAGCTTCGAGACCGCCCGCCTCGCCGATGGCGATGCCCTGGCCCTGATCACGATCGTGCCTCCGAGAGCGCCCCAAGCGTCGGTCCCCAGGGATCTGATCCTGCTCCTCGACACCAGCGGTTCCATGGGGGGCCGCCCAATCGCCCAGGCCAAGACCTTCGGGCATGCCTTGATCGACGGCCTCGGACCTGCTGATCAGCTCGAGATGATCAGCTTCTCGAGTGCGCCCCGTCGCTGGGAGTCAGGTGCGGTCCTCATGGACGCTCACGGCAAGGCCAGGGCCAAGAACTGGCTGGACGCCCTGCAAGCAGGCGGCGGAACATGGATGCACGAGGCCATCGAAGAGGCCCTGCGACCCCTGCGAACCGACGCCCAGCGCCAGGTGATCCTGGTGACAGATGGCCTCATCGGCTTCGAAGAGCGCGTCGTCGGCTCCATCTACAACGGCCTGCCCGGCGGAAGCCGCGTTCACACCGTCGGCGTGGGATCGGGCGTGAATCGCTCGCTGATGACACCCGCAGCCCGTGCGGGAGGAGGCGTCGAAGTGATCGTCGGCCTCGACGAAGCGGTCTCCGATGCGGTGGCGACTCTGATGGCGCGCACCGCCCAGCCCCAGCTCGTTGATCTCCAGCTCTCCGGGACCGCCCTGCTCGACTCCGCGCCCCGGCGCACGACGGACCTCTTTGCCGGTCATCCCTGCCGAATCGCGGCAAGGGTCTCGGCAGCCGGCGGGCACATTCAGCTCCGTGGGCAGACCGCCGAGGGAACCTGGACCCATTCGATTGCCATTCCGCCGACATCGGTCTCGACGGGACGCCGGGTGGTCGCTACCCGATACGCCAGGGAGAAGGTCGAGGATCTCGAGCTGGCGGTCGCGGCTGGGCTCCCGAAGGGCGAGCAAGAGACCGAGATCGAGGCTCTGGGCCTGCGCTATCGGATCAGCACCCGGCTGACCTCCTGGCTGGCCGTGTCCGACAATGTCACGGTGAATCCCGGTGATCCGACGGTTCGCGAGACCGTACCGCAGTCGCTTCCCCATGGGATGTCGGCGCAGGGTGTCGGGCTACGATCTGTCGCCTTGGCGCAGACGGTCCAGGCCGGCATGTTTCCAGGGTTGGGGAGTGCCGTCGCCGAGGATCCTCGAAAGAAGCGCCGCAAGATGCGTGGTAGGAAGGCCCCGCCCGCGCCCAAGGCCGAAGCACCCCAGGCCTCGAGCGCCCGCTATGCCGGAAGCCCTGCCGACGAACCGACCGAGGAGGCCGAGAGGCGCCCTGCCCGCGACTTCGTCCGCAACCTCTTCGACAAGGTCCTCGGCGGGGCGGCGCCGGATCCCGAGCCGGAGATCGGGGATCTCGAGGAGAAGCAGCCCAGGGTGCGTCGGCCGGGCGGGCGTCGACCGCGGCCTGGCATCCTGACGATTCGCGCGACCGTCAAGCTCAACACCTATGGAAAGCTCGTCCTGGAGTTCACCATGCCGAGCCAGCAGAGCTGGAAGCCGGACGAGATCGAGATCGAGCTCCCCGATGGCACGACCCTCACCAGCTCCGTTCTCCCGGGAACCACTGGCGCGCAGACCATTCGCGCCGGCCAGACCGTGCGTCTGGTCGTGGAGCTTCGACCTGGAGACCCGACACCCACCTCGGTGACGGTCTCTGGCTCCGGCACCACGATCGTCTTGGAGATCGAGTGAGCGTCGACCTCGACATCCACCTGAGCGCAATCGCCGCCGGCGACGCCGATGCCTTCGCGGGCTGGCTCGCCGGCGCCGAGCGCATCGTCCGCGGGCGGCTTCGGTCGTTCGCGGCGGTGGTGGATACCGAGGCGGTGCTGCAGGAGTCCCTGCTTCGGGTTTGGCAGGTTGCTCCGAGGTTCCGTCCCGACGGAAAGCCAAACAGCCTCCTCCGCCTCGCCTGCCGGATCGCTCGAAACGCGGCGATCGACGCGGCGAGGAGGGCCGGCCGCTCCCCCGTGGAGCTCGCCGATGCCGAGGCGGCCGTTGTCGTCGCGCCCCCCGATCCCCTCCTGCGCCAAGCCATCCGGCTGTGCCGAGAGGCCCTCCCATCCGCACCCGCGCGCGCCCTCTCTATGCGCCTCGAAGGCCACGGCGCCCGCCACGACAGCGAGCTCGCCGAGCGGGCGGAGATGAAGCTCAACACCTTCCTCAAGAACGTCGGTCGCGCCCGCAAACTGCTCGCCAAGTGCCTTCGAAAGCGCGGCGTCGCCCTGGAGATCTCATGACGAATGCGACGCTGATCGAGCGGGTGGTATGCGCCTTCCGGAGTACCGATCCCCACGGACGTTTTCGCGACGAGCCCGCCTGGCACGACCTGGACGAGGCCGGCCGCCTCGAGGCCTTCGACGCCACCGTGATCTCTCGCGCTCAAGAGGCCGCCCTGCATCCACAGGCGCTGTCGACGACCGCCGAAGCAATTCTGACGAAGCTGGGTCGCTAGCCGCCCGCCAACCGTGATGCTGAGCGATGTGCCGACCTGCGACACCGTCAATGTGTACCGACGCCCCGAGTTCCTGCCCGCACACACCGACGAGATCCTCGCTCTCGATCCGCTCCCGAGGCAGGTCTGGTTCCAGCTACACGTGTACGACCGACCGTCCGCGAAACGCCTCGCCGACGCGGGAATGCACGTCATCCAGAACCGGTGCATGTACGCGGATCACCGCCGACTCCGCCCCGGACCCATTCCGGCGGAAAGCGATTCGAGGTAGGCTGGTTTTTCTCTGGAGGCAGCGTGAGCGGACGAGACCTCGCAGGCACGGTGCTCGTAGACAAGTACACGTTGATCGAGAAGTCCCGCCAGGGGCGCTTCGGCGACTTCTGGAAGGCCACCCGCATCGAGGATGGCGCAGTGGTCCTCGTGAAGCTCCTGAGACCGGAGCTCTTCATGGACGGTGAGGCCATTCGCCGCTTCCAACGCGAGACGCGGGTGATGGCCAAGTTCGACCATCCAAACGTGCTGCGCGTCCTCGACCACGGCCGAAACGACATGGGCGATCCCTACGTCGTCACCGAGTACGTCGAGGGGCGTGTGCTCGCCGACCACATCAGCGACCTCGAGATCGACCTCGATGGCGTCTGCCACATCGCGTCACAGATCGCGATGGTGCTCGGCTCTGCCCACCAACGGGGCATCATCCATCGAGGCCTCACTCCCGACGAGATCCTGCTCTGCCAGGTCGGCTCCGATCGCGAGCGAGTCAAAGTCCTCGACTTCGGCCTCGCGCACCACACCAGCACCTCGGGAGAGATCGGCCTCACTCAGGTCGGACAGCGCCTCGGCAAGTGCGAATACATGGCGCCGGAGTACATCGAGGAGTTCGAACTCACCGCTCTCAGCGACGTCTATGTACTTGGAATCATCACTTTTGAGATGCTCGCCGGCCAGCCACCCTTCGTGGGGCGCGCCATGTCCGTGATGAGCAAACACGTCGAAGAGGAGCCGTGGCCCCCATCTGAGATCGCCGCCGAGGTCGAGGTCCCGAAGTGGCTAGACGACCTGATCCTGGCGATGTTGGCGAAAGACCCCGCAGAACGGCCGCAGGATGCACTGGCAGTCGCGCGGGCTTTCACCATCCAGGCGTGGCCAATCTAGGAAATGCGAACGGGCTAGACTGTTCGCCATGAACCGCAGCACCATCGTTGTCGCACTCCTGATCGGAACGCTTGGACTGCTGATTGTTGGGCTGGGAGTCTCAAATTGGCGATTGGGCCGCCGAGTAGCGGGGCTGGAGATGGTGGTCGCCCAGGGGCTGAAGTCGCAGGAATCGAAGGTTTCCGGCTCTGATCAGCAGGCCATCCAGGTCGCGCTCCAAGCTTGGAGGCAAGCTCGCTCGGGAGAAGCCGCTGGGATGGATGAAGACGAGGCCGCCGCTCTGGTCGAGGCCGCGCTCGATGAGGCCCTGGATCGCAAGACCCAAGAGGCCACCGAAGCGGCCGTCGATCGGTACATGGAGATGGCCGAAGAGAGCATCCAAGTCGAGGTCGAGGACCTCCAAGAGGACTTCAACCTCTCCGACGATCAGGTTGCTCGAACCATCGATCTCACCGTGCAGGGCATGATCGAGGGATACGAACTCCAGGAGGACCTCAAGAAGGGCGACATCAGCGTGCGCCAGGCCAAAGAAGAGGGCGAGATCATCAAGCAGGACTACTACGCCGCCCTGATCGAAATCCTCGGAGAGGCCGCCTTCGAAGGCCTCGGCGAGCGCTTCTATCCGGGAAAGGGCTGGGATTGATCCATGCAGCTCGCCGTAGCTCTCTTCCTCATCATCGCGCTCGCGGGTTGCGGGCAGCCTCCCCAGACCGTCGCCGAGGCAACGGGTGGCCCGGGCCGGAACGTGCTCATCATCGTCGCCGACGACCTCGGAACCGACAAAGTAGGGGCCTATGGTGAGCACCCAGATGCACCGCAAACGCCGAATATCGACGCACTGGCTGGTCGCGGAGTGCTCTTCCGGAACGCCTACGCACATCCGTACGGAGCGGCGACCCGAGCGTCGATCATGACCGGTCGCTATGCCCGCCGCGTCGGCATCGGCGATCTCAACCTCGCCGCGTCCCTGATCCAGCTTCCACTGGTGGAGATCGCGCTCCCCGAGATGCTCGGCGAATCGCCACTCGACTGGGACACCGCGGCCCTCGGAAAGTGGAATCTGGCGGGATCGAACAGCGAGCAATTCATGGATCACCCCCTCGCCCAAGGATTCCGCACCCATCGGGGCGCCCACGCGAACCTCACCGCCATGATCCTCGGTGCCGAGCAGGAGCGGACCTACGAATACTGGGAGAAGGCCATAGACGGCGTAGTCGACATCTCCACGGTGTATGCGACCACCGACACCACGGATGACGCGATCGCCGAAGTGACCACCATGCCCTCGCCATGGCTGGCCTATGTCGCCTACAACGCTCCCCACGTTCCTGTGCACCTGCCCCCCGGCGAACTCAAGCCCGACTGGGTGGACGAAGACAGCGAAGACCATGTCAAGTACGACGCTGCAATCTGGGCATTGGACCTCGAAATCGGCCGACTCTTCTCGGAGATGGGCCCCGATCTCCTCGATCAGACAACTGTGATCTTCATCGCTGACAACGGCTCGGATGGCGACTTCGTGCGCCCACCTCTGAACGAAGGGCACGCCAAGACAACGAGCTTCGAGGGAGGGATCAATGTGCCGTTGATCGTGGCCGGACCGTGGGTCGCGCACCCGGGTTCGGAATCCCAGGCCATCGTGCAAGACATCGACATCTTTGCGACGGTGGCCGAGATCGCCAGCGTAAACGTACGCGAACTCCTCCGAGAAGACGAAAGCCCAGCCCCCATCGACGGTCGCAGCCTGCTGCCTCTCCTGCGGGATCCGTCAGGTGAGATCAGGGATTTCGCTTATACTGAGCGCTTCCGGCCCAACGGGGCACCGCCCTATTTTGGTGCGAGAGAGATCGTGCTGACCCGCCAATACAAGTACGTCATCGAAGACGGTGTGGGCGAGGAGCGTCTGCACGCCCTGGAGGGCCGGACGGACGACGGTCCCGATCTGCTCGCAGATCCACATGGGCTCGACGACACCGTGCAGATCGAGCTCGACCTCCTGCTGGAGCATCTGCGGCAGATCAGAGTCGATGTGCGCTATGCGGGTCCGGGTTCCTGAGGCGCTACCACCGGCCCACCGCGACAGCGCCAACCCCAAGAGCTGCTCCGGCGGCGGTCACCACGATTCCGCCGCGACCAAGCGTCTGGTTGGTGCGAATCATGCCCTGGCACTCGTCCTCGGAGGCGCACTCGACCCTGGACAGCCAATCCTTCTTCACCTGGGCGGAGGCGAGCATTCCAGCGGTTCCAGCGGCGCTCGTGGCAACCCCGGCGATGAGGAGGGAGCGAGAGATGGGCCGACGCGGCGGATCGGGTACACCGACGAAGACGGGGGGTGTGTACTCCACGTACTCGGGGATACGACCGGGGTCGGCAACGATGGTCTCGGCAAGGGCACCGTCCGCGTCGACGCGCTGAAACACAAACGGACGCTCCGACGGGACCGAAGTGGCAAACCGCGAGCCGTCCACGATCAGCTCTCCCTCCGCGGGCCGCGGCAGCGGATTTGGATCGGCGGTCGCGCGATAAGCCAGGGTATCAAACATCTTTCGAATAGGGTGGCTCTCGCCCACCAGGTCGGTCGGGATGCTGTACCGGGGCTCGATCCGCCGCGCAGCCAGCAGGGAGAGCTCGGCGGCAGGTACGTCCCCCGCGAGGAACTCGGCATAGCCCCGGACCCGAAAATAGGCGGCGACATCCGCCTCTGACAGGATTGCCGCTGCGCACTCGACAGCTGTCGTCGCGTCGGCTGTCGCGGTCTCGACGCGGTCGGAGTCCATCTTCCGCCAAGCCTCCTCGACAGCGAGAGCCGCCTCTTGCAGATCGGACCCCTCGAAGCGCTCGGGGCAGTCCGCAGCCACCGCAGACAATGGCGTGGCCAGCACGGCAAACGCAGCAAGGGTGCCTATCTCGAGCATGTCTCGCCCACTCGTCATCAGCGTGTCCGATCGTGCGCAACAGGCGTATACTACCCGTTCATATGGATCGAATCGACGAAGATCGCCCCCGACCCGCAGGACGGCGGTTCCGAATAAAGTACTGCCTCGGATCGGGCGGGTTTGGAGACGTCTACCGAGCGACCATGATCGGATCGGGTGGCGTCGAACGGGATGTGGCCCTGAAGATGCTCCACTACGAGCTCAAGGCCGACAGCCGATCCGTGAAGCGTCTACGGGACGAGGGGCGGATGCTCTCCGCGCTCAATCACCCTTCGATCCTCTGCATTCACGATCTCGCCGTCCTCGCAGAACGCGTCGCATTGGTGACAGAGTACGTCCCGGGCGAAGACTTGAGCCGCTGCCTCGATCAGATGCCGCTGTCCGTCGCGCTCGAGGTCCTGGCCCGTGTAGCCGACGGCCTCTGCGCCGCGTGGAAGGCGAGGTCGACAAATGGCGAGCCCCTGTGGCTGATTCATCGGGACATCAAACCCTCGAACATCCGGATCGGTCAGCACGGCCAGATCAAGGTCCTGGATTTTGGTATCGCAAAGGCCCGAAATGTGCAGCGCGAGGCCAACACGGCCGCCGACTCCATCGTCGGCAGCTTCGTGTACATGGCTCCAGAGCGCTTCGACACCCGCGGAGATACCCCGGCCTCCGACATCTTCTCTATCGGCTGCATCCTCTACGAGGTCCTGGCAGGGCAGAGAATCGCTGCCGGAAAGACGGCAAAAGACCTGTTTCTTCTCGCCATGAGCAGCGAGAACCACCGCGCGCACATCGCGGAGCTTCTCGAGCACCTGACGGGCGTGGCGCCGCCGCTGATGGACCTACTGCGCCAGATGTTGGCGTACGAAGAGGCGGACAGGCCGACCATCGACGGCCTCGCCCAGCAGCTGGATGACCTCGCAGAAGGCGGCATTTCCCTTCGCAGATGGGCCAAGGGGCGCGACTGGCCACCCGACGAACGGATCGAAGGCGAGCTAGCCGGAAGGCTCATGTCCGAGCGGTCCCTCACCTTCCGAACTGGAACCCTCGAGAGCACAAAACGTCAAGATCCCGGACTCGGAACCATGTTCGCGGTCGGTATCACCAGCGCGCTCACCGCCCTGATCGTAGTCGGTGTTGTGGCGATGCTCTGGGTCAACTCGAAGGGCGCCATCGGCGTCGCGCAGTTCACCGGGGACCATACGGCGATCGTTCTGGTCGACGCCGCTGGCAAAGATCACAAGCCCGGCCACCTCGAAGCGGGGATCTATCGGATCATGGCCACATTCTCCGAGACCCAGATCCTCGCCGGACAGGTCGAGGTCGTCGCGGGTGAGCTGGTGACGGTGACGTGTCTCTCTAGCTCGCAGACCTGCTCTACTGACCCAGCACCGCCCACATCTGGTCAAACCCCGCCTGGTACGCCATGACCGCAGTCCGAATGTCGGTGACCATGAAGTTCTCGCGGTTGTTGCGGTCGGCCCCTCGCGTCCAGTTGTAGGAGCCGTTCACGAGCTTGCGGCGATCGAAGATCGCAAACTTGTGGTGGAAGTGGTGCGGGGACTGATCCCGAGCCACCGCGATTCCCGCCTCCGCGAGCCGCCGTATGTCGGAGCCCTTGTCCCACTCCTTGTCGTCGTCGGTGAGGATGCGAATCTTGACGCCTCGCCGGTGCAGATCGACGAGCGCCCTGGAGAGCCTGTCGTCCGTGAGCGTGAACACGGCGATGTCCAGGGTTCGCTGCGTTCGACCAATCAGATCCACGAGCGTCTCGACCATCGGGCCCTCGGGGCCGAAGAAGACATCGCACCGCGCCTGCCGAGGGGCATCCGGGCGCAGGACCTTCACGGCATCCTCCAGCCAGTCGAGGACCCCGGGATCGGTCTGGAGTCGCTCCCGAGCTGCATCGAAGACCTCCGCCTGGAGTGCGAGCCGCTCGTTCTCGTCGAGCTGGGCATCCGATGCCAGTGAACGAAGCGCGGTCCGCTCACCCCGCGAGATCTTCCCGTCCTCCAACGTCGTCATGAGCGCGGCCGAGAGCTCCTTGCGGTTCATCTGGGGATTTCCTTGTGAATCCACTTGTCGAGGCGCGGAAGCTCCACCGAAGCGAGCCGGTCGAGCAGCTCGGTCGGATCCGACTCGGCGACGAGCATCTCCCAGTGGAGTCGGCGAACAAAGCCCTCATCCACCGTGTTGGCGATGAAGGCGAGGAGGTGGTCATAGTACCCGTCGACGTTGAGGAACCCAACGGGCTTGTCGTGATCCTGGAGCTGGGTCCAGGTGGTGACCTCGAAGATCTCGTCCAGGGTGCCGTACCCGCCAGGCATCGCAATGAAAGCATCGGATAGCTCGGCCATCTTGGCCTTTCTCGCGTGCATTCCGTCGACGACCATCATTTCACTCAGGCCTCGATGACCTAGCTCGAGGGCGTCGAGCTTGGCGGGGATCACGCCGATGGCTTCTCCACCCGCCTCCAGGACGGAATCGGCAATTACACCCATCAACCCTATGCTTCCACCACCATAGACCAGGCCGATCCCGCGGGACACAAACGCCTCACCGAGGGCGCGGGCGGCCAGCGCATGCTTTGCGTCGTTGCCGGTGCGAGATCCGCAGTAGACGGCGATTCGGCCGAACTTTCTCACTCAGTACCGAGCTCGAGAGGAGGACCTGCGACCAAGAGCGAGCAGCAGAGCAAGAACCAGCCACGGCCCCGGCGTTGTGCCCGTTGTGCTGCAGCCGAGGCCAAAGCCGTGGTCGGCCTCGGGTGGCACCTTTGCCGCGTCGCCGCCAGCGGAGAGCGGATCGGGATCGCCGCCGTCGAAGGCGCCATCGTTGTCCGAGTCCGGATCGAGGTAGTCGGGAATGGAATCGCCATCCGTATCCGTCGGATTATCGGCGTCACCCAGCTCGTTCTCGGTGAGCAGGCCATCGCCATCGTCATCGACATCGATGATGTCCGGTGTGCCGTCCCCGTCGGAGTCTGTCGGATCGGTGGGATCTCCGATCTCATCGGCATCGGGCACGCCGTCGCTATCGCTGTCCGTGCGCAGGGAGTCGCTGCCGATGATCTCCTCGATGTAGTCGGGGATGCCGTCCTCGTCGCTGTCGCGCTCTACGTCGACCTCGTTATCGTCCAGCCAGCTCGGGATGCCGTCGAGATCGAGATCGTCGTCGTCCAGATCGCCGTTGCTGTTCCAGTCCTCGTCGGCGGTGAGGATGCCGTCGCCGTCGTCGTCGTCGTCGAGATAGTTCGGGAGGCCGTCGAGATCGAGGTCGTCGTTCTGGGGGTCGCCGTTGTCGTCGAGATCCTCGTCCGCGGTGGGTGCAGTATCGCCGTCATCGTCAGGATTGAGCGGATCGCTGAGCTGCACACAGGAGAGGAGCTCGCAGTCATCGCGGAGCAGATCGGCATCGGTGTCCGCACTGGTCGGATCGGTGCCGTAGGTGTTGACCTCGGGGCCGTCGTCCAGGGTGTCGCCATCAGTGTCGGCCAGGAGCGGATTGGACCCCGCGGAGATCTCCGGACCGTCATCGAGACCATCACCGTCGGAGTCCATGATGAGGGGGTCGGTGGCCTGCGCTTTCTCCTGGCCATCATCGAGCCCGTCGCCGTCGGTGTCCATAACGAGGGGGTCGGTGAGGTCGTCGACCTCATCGCCATCATTGACGCCATCTCCGTCGGTGTCCGCGAGGTAAGGGTCGGTGAAGTAGACGTTGGTCTCCTCGAAATCGTTGAGGCCGTCGCCGTCTGTGTCGGCCGCATTATCGTCGGAGGGATCCAGCGGATCTGTGAAGTCGACGAAGATCTCGTCGTAGTCTTCGACGCCACCGCCGTCGGTGTCGGCGTTGTTGGGATCCGTTCCGAATTCGTTCACCTCCTGGCCATCGGTGAGACCGTCGAAGTCCTGATCATACCAGTATGGATCGCCGTCACACTCGTCCCCGAGCCCGTCGCCGTCGAAGTCGTCCTGGGTGCTGAAGTTCACTCGGCACAAGTCATCGATGTCGGGCCACCCGTCGCCATCGGAGTCTGTATCGCGGTAGTCCGGTACGCCATCACAGTTGGTGTCCACGGGAGGCACGCCCCCGGCCTCGATGAAGTCCCAGATCGAGTCGCCGTCCGAGTCGGGATCGCGGAAGTCCTCGAGCCCGTCGATGTCGGTGGAGTACGGAAACGCTTGCATCCCATACTCGACCGCGTCACTGATGCCATCGTCATCCATGTCAGCGTCGCCATTCGCACCGCCAATGGTCTGCTCGACCAGATCAGAGACGCCGTCCCCATCGGCGTCCGGGTCCCAAGTCTCTGTGATGACATTGTCGAAGATAGTCTGCCCGGACCCTTCCCCGCTGGCGAATGCGGCCAGCCCGGCGTACCCCGAGGGCAGTGGGGTCTGGTCATTGTACTGGAGGACCACGTCACCCCCCGTTCCAAAGATCCCGTCCAGATCGTAGTCGAAGGAGCACGTGACCACGCCACCCACCACTTCCATGCGGACGCCGAAGTCGACGCCTAGGGGGTAGAGGGGGAGGTTGTTCTGGGCCAAGACAAAGTCGTTGCTGCACCCGCTGTTGTCTACGCGAACGAGGGCGCTACCGGGCTGGTCCGACAACAATCCGAAGCAACCTGGGAAGTCGCCATGGGTGGTCCAACAGGCGTAGTAGCTCTCCGATCCACCGTTGTAGTGGCCCACCAGGCCGACAGCGCCGTCGTCGACGGAGTTGACGGTCGCCTGGATCGCCATGTCCATCCACAGGTAGTGGCCAGTGAGGAGGAAGTTCTCGTAGGCGTCGGCCGCGCCACCAAAATCGCCGACCGAAGAGTCGACTGTCGGCGACACGCCGTCATTGAGGTCGGTCTGCCAGGGGTCGCCTGCCCAGTTGGCCATCCAGCCGAACTCACCCGGGACATCGCCGAGCGTGGAGACGTCGCTACAGTTGAAGTCGTCGGTGAACCCGACAGCCTGGGCGGACGCCAGCCCAGACCACGTGCACCCAACCACCAGTGTGATCAATCTCAAGTCGGCAACTCCCCGCATAGACGAAATACGATTGCTGCACAAAGAGTCGGGGAGAACAACGAGATCGGTCAGACCGGCCAGAAGGGCCATATGCGACAGTTGATGGCCTTTCCCGGCCATCGGATTGCTGTTGCACGGATTACTCTACACTAGCTGCGTGCTCTGTGTTGAGCAGAACGCCGCTCCTGTCGAGTTCCATGCCACCAGTTTTGGCGAAGAAACGCAGAGCAGACCGCTCGAAAAGCGAACTAGATCCTTTCTTTAGTGGTGTCTTTCTCGCGTTCGCTGCACTACACCGAGGCACTCCACCACCTGGAATTTCTGATCGAAAATCACGATCGCAGGGTCAAAAAAGGGTGTTGCCGACGTCGAATAGCGCACGCCTTTCGTCGTGGCTATTCGCCTGAGATCGTATGGGGTCGACGTCGATCCCGCACAGATCCGGGCTCGATCGAATCAGCCGATAAATCGCCTTCCGCCTGCCGCGCGCGCGTCTTCGGGGTGGTATTGATAAACTATCGAATGTCGTCCGGCAAACCCGACGGCGCACGACAGCTGGGAGCCGACATGTCAGCGCAGCACAACCTCGACCGAGAAATCGCTACGCCCTGCATTCCCGAGGCATTCGTTAGTTGAGACCTCACCTTACCGGGAGCGAGCCCTCGATCGCGGGAGGGCGCTACGTGCTCCTCGGACAGCTGGGCAGCGGAGGTATGGCCCAGGTCTTCCGCGCTTGGGACTCGGCGCGAGAGACCCACTGCGCCGTCAAGGTGATGGCCCGAAAGCTGTCGACCAAGAAGTCGATTCGCCAGCGATTCGCGAGGGAAGCTCACGCGATGCGCAAGATGGACCACCCCAATGTGGTGAAGGTCATCGACGTGGATCTCGAGGCTGCGCTGCCGTTCCTGGTGATGGAGATCGCCGAGGGCGGCTCGCTCGAGGGATGGATCGCCACTCACGGCGCGATGCCCCTGCAGCTGGTGCTCGATGTGGTCCTGCAGGTCTGCGCCGGAGTCATCGCAGCCCACGACAACGGCATTGTGCACCGGGACCTCAAGCCTCCAAACGTGCTCATCGACACCAACGGCGTCTGCAGGGTGAGCGATTTCGGTATTGCCCAGGTCAAAGACACGACCAACCTCACTGGCACTGGCCACGCCATGGGAACCTGGCTGTATATGCCGCCAGAGCAGCGATTGAACGCCAAGGAAGTGGACCACCGCGGCGACATCTACAACATCGGCGTGACGATGTACGCGCTCCTCACCGGCGACGCCCCCCCGGACCTGTGCCTGGCCGACAACGACCCTCGCGTACTCGCGGTCATCCCCGAGCCATTCCGCGATATCGTCGAGACCGCCGTGAAGTTCCTGCCGGAGGACCGCTATCAGAGCGTGCGGGAGCTCCAAGAGGCCCTCCAGGAGCTCCAGGGAACGCTTCCCCCGGCCGACGCACCGCCGCTCGCCATGCCTTCGACCGCGATCGATCTCGACCGGCAGATCCTGCTGGAGCTGAACACCCTCCTCGATCGGCCCGTCGTCTCAGAGACCCTGGTGGCCGTCGAGGGCATCTCCGAGACGTTCACGATCGACGTGGACACCAACCCGCAGACCGTGGTCCCGTCCTACCTCGATAGCGACGACCTCAGCGAGTCGGAACGAGCACACCAGGCTGGCGAGACACGGATCCCCAAGGTCCCGGCGCTCCCTCCCCTGCCAACGGTCAGCCTGCTCAGGAAGCTGCTCCCACTCCTCGGTATTGGAGCTGCGCTGGCGGTGATCCCCGTCGTCGCCGCATTCATCGGAGCGGGCGTGGGTATGACCCGAGTCAACGGGGCAGCCCGGGTAGCCGCAGAAGCAGAATCCACACTCCAGAGCGCCATTGACGACGGAATCATCGAGGATCTCACCGAACTCGGAGTGGAGCCAGAGCCCCTGATAGCGGCCCGACAAACCTGTCTCTCGTCGACTGCACCCGACCGCTACACCACGTTCGTCGTCGCGCTGGACCAAGCCGCCGAACCACAGCTGGGGAGCATGGACAACAACGATGCCCTCCGCGTTCGCGCCCGCACCCGCATTCGCAGCATTCACGAGCGGCTTGCCGACTACAACGCCTCCAACAGGAGCTGGAAGAAAGAAGCCGGCGGGGTGACAGGGGGACTAGCCGTGTCGCTACTGTTGGCGGACGGGCCACCGTAGCTTCGTGCTAGGAGCGACACTCCTTGATCGCGGTGTAACAACTCACCCGATACACGTTCCCAGCGCTCACTTTGAGTCGACCGGCCTGGATCGGTGACCCCTTGCGGTTGAACGCGGCCTCGATCAGGTAGTCGCCGGGCATCACCAGCCCCGGGAGCTGGGTTCGAACGCCGTCCTCGCCTACCAGCCAGGCTTTTGCCATCGCCTCGGCCCCTGGCGTCATGGGATGGTAGCGCACGCGGAGATCGACGGGGATCGAGCCCGCGGGCGGCTCCGGCACGGGAATATCCGTATCCAGGACAACGTCGATGTCGGTGTCCACGTGCTCGGCTGGTGGAGGTTCGGGCGTGGGTGGCGCCTCGACAACCGGCGCTGGGGCGGGCTGACGGGGCGGCGGGTCCACGGGTGCCGGCTGTTGTGGAGGAGCGCCGGGAGAAGGAGCGGGAGAAGGAGCGGGAGAAGGAGCGGGAGAAGGAGCGGGAGTGGGAGTGGGAGTGGGCGTAGGAGCGGGAGTGGCGGGTTGCTCTGGCGCAGCTTCTATCGGTTCGGGCTCCACTTCTGGCGGTTGTACAGGCTGCGGTGGGGCCTTGACGGGATCGACGACTGGGGCGGCCTCCTCGGTGCTGGAGTTGGCCATGACAACGCCGACCGCGGTGATGAGGGCGGCACCTCCCATCAGTAGGGTGAGGAGTCCGATGAGCAGCACCGCCACCGGCAGGATCCGGGATGCCAGGGAAGGCGCCGGCGGTGGCATGGACAGGGGAGCCACTGCTGGCGTAGAAACCGGAGTCACTGCTGGCGCGGAAACCGGAGCCACTGCTGGCGCGAAAACCGGAGCGACTGCTGGCGCGAAAACCGGAGCGACTGCTGGCGCGGAAACCGGTGCCGAGGAAACGACGGAGCTGGGCTCGGGCGCCGTGACAGCGGCGTGTTGCTGGACGCCCGTATCCGCGACGGATGCGGCTCCGAAGTCCATGGTGGCTTCCGCCGATCCCCCCGAGCCGCCGCTCCCGAAGCTGGAAGGCAGTGGCGCGTCGTCTCCAGAACCCATCTCTCCGGCACGGTCGATGAGGCTCTTTTCCCACGGACCGCGCGCGACCGGCGCGCTAGACGCCTTGCCCGTCCAGAGTTCCATCAGCTCGGTACAGCTCTGCACGCGCTTTTCCCGATCGACCTCCAGGGCTGCTCGGATCGTGTCGATCATCCGCTGCGGGCAATCCGGCTGAATCTCCTCGATCGAGCGATATTTTCCCGAAGTGACCTGACTGAAGATCTCGAAGGTATCCTCGCCCTCGAAGGCCCTCTGGGTCGTGACCAGCTCGTACAGGACCGCGCCCAGGGAGAAGATGTCCGCTCGCTCGTCCACTCCCTTTGCGTTTCTGATCTGCTCGGGCGCCATGTAGTGGGGCGTCCCCATCGCCACACCCGACCGGGTTCGGTGGGCCGCACCCGAGGCGTCATCCCCCATGAGCTTTGCGAGCCCAAAATCTGTAATCTTCGGGATCAACGCGTCTTTATAGACGGATAGCAAGATGTTGCCGGGCTTCAGATCCCGGTGGATCATGCCCGCCTCGTGGGCGACCTGAACCCCCTCGATGATGCCCCGCCCGAGGACGTCGGCCTGCTCGATCGTCAGCCTTCTCTCCTGGAGCATCTCGTCCAGAGAGGGACCAGCGACGAACTCCATCACCAGGCCCGGCGCACCATTGACGTCGACTACATCGGTCACGTTGACGATGTTCGGGTGCTTGAGTGCCGCCTGGACGCGCCCTTCTTGCAGGAGGCGTTCGCGGATGGATCTGGCGGGAATCATCAGGATCTTCAGGGCATGAAGCGTCCCCAGCTGCTGGTGGCGCACCCGGTAGACGATGGCCATGCCCCCCTGACCGAGGGTGCCCTCGACCTTGTAGCGATCGATGACATTGCCGACCTCGAGTTCGATCATGGATCGACCTACTCCCGACGGCGAATGGAGAGGAGAGAAAGCAGGATCAGTGCACCTGCCGGAAAGCTCCCCCCGGAGCTGCATGAACACGAAGAGGCATTCGACCCCGGATCGTCGTCGTCGGCAGGATCCGTTGCCGCGTCGGTGTCGAGGGTCTCGCAGTTCGGGTCGATGACCCCGTCACAGTCGTTGTCGATGCCATCGCAGACATCCGGCGCCGACGTGCGCACCCCGCGATTCGTGTCGTCGCAGTCCAGGTTGTTGTCGACAAAACCGTCGGGAGGATCGCAGTGGATGACCTCGGTGGACGGGTTGCCCTCTCCATCGTTGTCGAGATCTTCGTACCACCTGCCGACATCCACAGCGTTCGCGCCGTCGACCTCGCCGTCACAGTTGTTGTCGAGGCCGTCGCAGACCTCTTGCTCGCTGCGGTTCATGAGGTAGTTGGTGTCGTCGCAGTCGCAGACCTCGCCCCAGGGGTCGTTGTCCTGGTTGATCTGGAGCGGATTGGGGCTGGTGGGACAGTTGTCGCACTGATCCGGAATGGTGTCGCTGTCCGCGTCGATGGTGTCGTCGTACCCGGGACAGCGGTCGCAGCCATTGGGCACGCCATCGAAGTCGCCGTCTTCGGCGTCATCCCAGCCCTCGCAGAGGTCGACGGCGAAGCAGACACCGTCGTAGTCATCGTCGTTCCCGGCATCGTCCGGACAGACATCGCAGTCGTCGTAGATGCCGTCACCATCGGTGTCGTAGTCGCCACAGTCGATCTGGTGAGTGTTGCCCCAGCTGACCTCGTTGCGAAGGATCACGCCAGAATCCTGGTTGTTCGCGTACCCGAACTCCGAGGTGAGTCCACCGACGGCGATGTGGCCGGCACCCCAGCTGCGAACAAAATAGATGGCGTTGTTCGACGGGACGCCGGTGATGAGCACATCGTCGGACATGTTGCCAGTGTTGGAGAACGACGTGTGTGAGAGGCTGGTGCCGGTTGCCACGGCTCCGAGACCTGCCATGAGCGGATGTTGCAGGTTCTGGACGTTGCCCGAGTTTGCGAAGTCCGACATGTCGTTGGGAATGCCGCCGGGCGGATTCGGGAAGACGTTGCCAGTCGCCAGCCCGCAGCTTCGATTACAGCCGTGTATAGCCAGGAATCCGCCGTCTCGAACAAAGGAATCGAACAGCATCACGTTGTTCGAGACGGCGTTGTAGACCGGGTCGGCCTGGCAGCTCATCACGAAGATCATGTTGTAGTCGTAGAAGTCGGTGTTCGGAACGTCCGCGGAGAAGATCACGTCGAACGGGATGCCCTGCACATTGCACTCGTCCTCGACCGAGTTGAGGTTCCACGGATCGAGCTCTTTGATGATCAGCGCCTTGTTCACCTGGGCCTGGGCAACGCTGGATATCAGGGCCGCGCAAAAGACGGCGGAGATGCGGAGCATTGCGTGCGAGTTCATAGCCGATTCCCGGGTTGCGGCCTGCGAAGCCCAATCTACCTCAAATGGCGCCTGCTCGCCTGTCCTACGGAACTTGCTTAGGTTGACCAACGAAGATGACCGCGACCCCACCCGATTCGAACGCCGCGCTCCGAGGCGTGTTGCATGGCACTCGGCGCCGCCTCGTTTTGCGACGGGCGACAAGGGGTGGAGCAGTCGGCGCCTGGATCGGCATCCTCGCCGGCGGCATCGCAGCCGGCGTCGCGCACCATCTGCTGGCTTGGACCTGGAGCCCCGCTGCCCTGCTCGCGCTCGGCTTCGCTGTGGGCGGAATCGCAGTGGGCGCCGTGGTGGCGGCCTTCTGGCAGGGCCTGGAGCGCCGCGAACTCGCCTTGCTGGCCGACCGAGCGCTGGAGACCGACGAACTCCTCGTCACCGCGCTCTACCTTGGAGAGGACTCTCCCGAAGAGCGAGACCACCTCCTGGCTGAGTTCGACGTCGATCTCGCGGTCCTTACGCGCTCGCTGCCGGTCACTGTTCCCCGCCACACCCGCTGGCTCGCACTACCCCTGGTGGCGACAGCGGCGATGCTGATGGCGCCCACCTTGCGGCCGACGACGACAACGGCCGACGAGAAAGATGTCGTCCAGACCGAAGGGGAGCGGCTCGCCGACCGGATCGAGCAAGCAGAAGATGAGGAAGAAGCCCAGCTTCCAGAGGGCATGGAGAGCGAGGTCGCCAAGCTTGCCGAGGACATGCAGGGCGAGGTGCTCACCGAGGAAGAAGCCCTGGCACGACTCGAAGAACTCCAGGACAAACTGGCCGAGTTCGCCGAAGAACTCGCGGACTCAGAGAGCATGCTCGACGACCTCGAACGGGCCGCAAAGGAGCTCGACGCCCAAGCCACCAGAGAGCTGGCTGAAGCGCTGCGAAACGGCGATCTCGACGGGGCCTCCGAAGCGGCGAAGGACCTCGCCGAGGAGTTGTCGGAGGCCACTCCAGAGCAGCGAAAGCAGGCGGCCGAGAACCTCCAGCGGGCCGGCGACGAGCTCTCGAAGTCCCGCAGCGATGCGCTGCAACAGGCCGGCAACGCCATGAAGCAGACCGGCGAGCAGATGACCGAGGGATCACAGGGCAGCGAAGGCGAACCCGGCCAGCAACCCGAGCCCGGCCAGAGCGGCGAGGCCGGTGCCCAGCAACCTTCGGCGGAGCAGATCGCGGAGATGACCGAGCAGCTGGCCAAAGCCAAGGAACTTGGCGAGCAGCTCCAGAGCGACCAGAAGGCCCTCGACCGCGCACAGCGACTAAATGGCGCGATGGAAGCGAGCAAACAGCGGCTCGGTGGCGACTCCGAGGTCGAGTCCGGAGAGTCGAGCGGGCAGGGAGAAGGACAAGGAGAAGAAGGAGAGGCCGGAGGCGAGAATGGCGCGACCGGTGAGGGCGAGCAGCCCGGCCAAGGGGCGCCGGATGCCGGGAGCGGCCACACCTGGGAGGATCAGGGGGAGTCCGACGGCGACGGAAAGCAACACCACGAGGACCGAAACAGCGACGCCAGCAAGGGCGAGGTCATCAACGACTTCGAGCAGCTCTACGCACCGGTGCGAATGGACAACGCCGAAGCGCTGCTCGCCTCGGTCAAGGGTGAGGTCGACGAAGACGGCCAAATCGACGAGCTCCACACGCGACTGACCGGAGCGGAGGAAGATGCCGAAGCCGCGACCATCGAGCTGCCTGCACAGTACAGAGAGGCGGCCGCAGAAGCCATGAGAGCTGAGGAGATTCCTCCGGGATACCGCGAGGCGGTCAAGCAGTATTTCGACGAGATGGAGTGACGATGAGCGACAGTGATCTGGCCTATTTTGGCGACCGGATCGACAAGCTGAGGTCCGAGGTCGGCAAGATCCTGGTGGGCCAAACCGAGGTCGTGAACGGCGTGCTCACGTGCCTGGTCTCCGACGGACACGTGCTGCTCGAGGGCGTGCCGGGCCTCGGCAAGACGCTCCTGGTCCGCACGCTGTCCGAGTGCTTGGGACTGACCTATCGGCGGATCCAGTTCACACCGGACCTCATGCCAGCCGACATCATCGGCACCCACATCCTGGACGAGGACGCGTCCGGCTCGCGGTCCATGCGCTTTCAGGAGGGGCCGGTCTTCACCCAGGTCCTGCTCGCCGACGAGATCAACCGCGCCACCCCGAAGACCCAGTCCGCACTCTTGGAGGCCATGCAGGAGCGGCAGGTCACAACGGCGGGGAAACGCCGAATACTCCCAAATCCCTTCTTCGTGATGGCCACCCAGAATCCCCTCGAGATGGAGGGCACCTACCCACTGCCCGAGGCACAGCTCGACCGCTTCTTCTACAAGGTCCTCATCCCCTTCCCCGGGATCGATGATCTGGTCGAGGTCATGGCCCGAACCACCGGGAATCTGCGACCCGAGGTCTCCGCCGTCATCACCTCCCAGGAGCTGATCCGCCTCCGCCACATCGTGCGCGAGGTCCCCATCGCCCCCGAGGTCATGCGCTATGCAATGCGCCTGGTCCTCGGGACTCACCCCGATCTTCCGGGAGGATCGGCCACCGCCCAGCGGTTCCTGCGCTACGGTGCGAGCCCTCGGGGTGCCCAAACCCTGGTCCTCGGCGGCCGAGTGCGAGCCATGCTCTCTGGCCGATACCGGGTGTCGATCTCTGACATCCGAAGCGTCGCCATCCCCGCCCTGCGACACAGAGTGGGTCGCAGCTTCGAAGCGGAGGCCGAGGGGCTGTCCGCCGACCACCTCATCACCAAGATCCTCGACGAGGTCCCCGAGGTGGAGGGGCGGGTCGCCCGCGAGCTCCAGGCCTAGATCTTGCCGCTCCTCTCTCCAGAGCTCCTCAAGAAACTATCGGCTTTGACACTCAAGTCTCGTCGTCGCGGCGCCGGTGTGCGCGGAGGAGAGCGCCGGTCCACCCGTCGCGGACAGTCACAGGAATTCGCCGACCATCGCCCCTATGTGCCCGGCGACGACCTGCGCTTCCTGGACTGGCACCTCTACGGGCGCCTCGACAGTCTGTGGATCAAGCTCTTCGAAGAGGAAGACGATCGAAACGTCCAGGTCCTCCTCGACTGCTCCGCCTCAATGGATGGAGAGAAGCTACACTATGCTCGACAGGTTGCTGCGGCCCTCGCCTGGGTCTCCCTCGGCAAGGCCGATCGAGTGACGGTCGCAGGCCTCTCGGACGCCATTCAGAACTACGCGCCACCTCGACGCGGACGTGGTGCGGCAAACCAGGTCTTTCAGACTCTGGAGGCGATCCAGCCAGGGGGGGATTCAGATCCGGCCAAGGCGCTCCAGGCCTTCCCGCGTCAGCGAGGTACGGGGATCGCCCTGCTCTTCAGTGACTTCCTCTACCCAGACGGACCGGATCTGGCGCTTCGGAGGCTGCTCTCTCGCGGAAACGAACTGCACGCCTTCCACGTGCTCTCCCCCGCCGATATCCGCCCGGATCTGGACGGAGACGTAGTCCTCATCGACGCCGAGAGCGGAGCCGAACTGCCGGTTACCGTCGATGAAGAGGTCCTCGACCGCTATGAGGCGACCGTGCTCGCGTGGGCCAACGAGATGCAGACGACCTGTCGGCGGCTAGGTGTTGGCTACACTCGGCTGATTACGTCGGTTCCCGTGGAAGAAACAGTGCTCACCGCTCTTCGACGCCAGGGACTGCTCGGTCGCTGACGCGTCTGTCATTCGACGTACGCGTGACCATCGCCTATGGATGCCGTACAAGAGTGCCGGAGCATCGATGAAGAACACCTGGAAATCAATATTCGCGGCTGTGGGTCTCGCGGCCTGTACGAGCGAGACCGGCGAAGAGGCCCCGAATCCTGGGAATCCCGACGACGCCGACACCGATGCTAGCCAAGTCACCGAGACGAACTGCACCTATCCAGCGGGCGCCAACGAGGTGATGACCCTGGGCGACGTGTTGCTCCCGTATGGATGGAACAGGGCGATCCACCGCTCCGATGGCCGCGATGGCACCATCGACCTGGAGCAGGTTCCCTGCAACACCGACGACGACATCGACTGGAGCCCATTCGACGTCCTGCTGTTTGTCTCCATCCCCGCATGGTGACCCGCCTGCTCACGGCATGCCAGTTTGGTCGCCGACTTTGAAGACGAGATAGCAGAAGCCGGTGCCGAGATCATCTGGGTCCTGGAGCAGGACTTCACCTTCTCCCCTGGCACCGCACAGTCGTGCATGGATTCCATGGACGTCATGGGCAGCGAGGACCAGGGCTGGTGCGTCGGCGACAACCAGACCAAGCCGGTGTCGGGTGCCTTCGACGAGTCCCCGTTCAGCGTCGCCCGCGGCTTCGACATGATCGTTGTTGTCCCGACGATGACCATCGAGTGGACGACGAACCACGGTACGCCGGACGGCAACGACAACATCGACGGCGACGACGTGCTGCAGGCCGTCATCGACGTGGTGAACGGCCTCTGAACCCTATGTTCACAGACAGCTCTTGTTGCGCAATGCAATCACGCCGACGTCGAGCGCCAGCCCGAGGTCGTCGGCCTCGGACTCGCACAGCTCGGGGTTGTCGATCACCAGCAGCACATCACCGATCGACTCGAGGCCATCGAGTCCGGAGATGTCGTTGAGGAGCGGGTTTTGCTCGAGAACCAGCGCTCCGCCTATCGTCCGCAGCGCAGCCAGACCGTCGACGTTCACCAACCACTCGTTGTAGTCCACGGTGAGATCGCCGTTGACGGACTGCAGCGACCTCAGGCCACCGAGGCGGGTCGTCAGGTTCCAGGAGAGCTCCAGATCGCCGCCCACGCTCTGGAGGGCGGAGAACCCCTCGATGCTGTAGTCGTTCAGCTTAGACAGGGACGCGCTCGCCGTCACCTGGGTCAGTCCCGACAGCCCTGAGGTGTCCTGAAGTGCCGCGTTGCTCACGACGGCTTCGCCCACTACGCCCAGGCTGCCGAAGCCGGTAATTGCGGTCAATGCCCCGTTTCCGCTGATGGAGAAGGCGCCGTCCACGGACTCGACGGTGCCGAGCCCGTCAACCTCGAGGAGGACCGGATTGCTCAGGATGTAGAGGTCGTGCTCAACGGTCACAACGCCGTTGATTCCACCGATATCGATGAGTGAGTCGTTGTGGCTGATGTCGAGGCTGCCCAGCTGCCGTATCCCGTCGAGCCCATCGATCCGCACAAATCCAGTGCCGCTCACCCGGAGCGAGCCGCCGATGACTTCGACGTTCTCCAGCGGCGCGAGGGTCGTCACTGCCGGGCCCCAGATATCCACCGTGCCCGCGATTTCGACACAGTCGGTCAGGAGCGCGTAGTCGGCGTCCGAGCGGATGTCGAAACCGCCCTGACAGACACCGGTATCCGTCGTGGAGGTGGGCCAGGTAGCGGTGTTCCAGGGGTCGTTGGCCGGGTTGGTCCATGTCGCGGTGCTGCTGATGGTCGGATCGCGGCTCAGACATCCGACAATCAGGGGAAGTAGCAGCAGACGAGTCATCAACACTCAAGTCTAGCCGCTTTCACCGTGTCAGGCGCGCTGCGATCTCCATGAGCTCGATGAGTTCGCCATCCTCGGCGTATTCCGCCCGTTGTGCGCCACGAGCGATGGCCGCGACATCTGCAAAGCTGGCCTCGTGCGTGTGGGGGCTCCTCCGCAGCATCTCGGCGAAGTAGGCCGCGGCGACGGAGATCCGGTAGGGCCTGGACCCCTCGCCAAGGGAGGACCTCACGGCACCCGCAGAGAGCTCGTAGGCACGCTCGGAGGCGGGAGCATCAGGGCCCGGGGCCTTGTTTCGGATCCGTACAGTCGCGAGCTCTCCAGAGGCCCCCGGAACCAGCGCCACCTCGTAGAGCGCGGTGACCTGGTGGCCGGCGCCGATCTCTCCGGCGTCCACTCGATCATCGCGGAACTGATGGTCCGCCAGATCGCGGTTCTCGTAGCCGATGAGCCGATAGGCCTCGACCTGGTCCGTCCAGTCCACCTGGATCTTCACGTCCTTGGCGATGACCTGGAGCGTGCCGGTGAGCTTGTCGACGAAAATCCGCTTCGCCTCCTTCTCGGAATCCACGTAATAGTAGTTTCCATCGCCATCATTGGCGAGCTGCTCCATGGTCGTGTCGTTGTAGTTCCCGCTTCCGAAGCCGAGCGTGGTCAGGGTGACCCCGTTCCTGGCATGCTCGCGGACAAAGGTCGAGAGTTCCTGATGGGAGGTCGGTCCGACGTTGGCGTCGCCATCCGAGCAGATGATGACCCGGTTCACCGCACCCTCGTGAAAGCTGCGCTCCGCCTGGGCATATGCGAGCTGGATCCCCTGCCCCATCGCGGTCGATCCGCCTGATCTCAAGCGATCGATGGCCCGCAGGATGTCGGCCTTCTCGCTCATGGGAGTCGGGGCGAGCACGAGTCCCGCAGACCCGGCATAGGCCGCGATCGACACGGTGTCGCCGTCTTCCAGCTCGGAGGTGAGCGTCTTCAGCGACGACTGGACCAGCCCCAGCTTGTCGCTCGAGGACATCGACCCGGACGTGTCGACCAGGAAGGTCAGGTGCACGGACTTTCGCTGGTCAAAGGCCACTTTCTTGCCTTGCACGCCGACTCTCACGAGGTGAGTACGCGGGTTGAAGGGACTCGGAGTCGCCTCGAAGTGCACTGCGAATGGATCCGAGCTTGGCGGCCGGTAGTCGTAGGGGAAGTAGTTGACGAACTCCTCGACGCGCACGGCGCCGGTGGGCGGCAGGTAGCCCTCTCGCAGCTTGCGGCGGACCAAGGTGTAGGAGGCGGTGTCGACATCCACCGAGAAGGTGGAGAGCGGATCGACGGCCACTCGTGTGAAGTCTCGGTGGCCGTAGTCGGTGTACCGCTCGGTGGATGGCGGCTCGACGGGAACGGGTTGGGGGCGCTCGAAGTTCTGGAAGCTGAACTCCACTCGGCCATTCCGATAGCGACCTTCGGCAGTCTGGTTGGAGTCGATGGGACGAGTCTCGCCAAATCCGACCGCTTGCAGGCGTTCTCTCGGCACTCCGAGCTCCAGGAGTCGACCCTGCACGGCCCTGGCGCGATCCTCGGAGAGGTGTTTGTTGAATGCCGCAGATCCCGAAGTGTCCGTGTGCCCGTCCACGGAGAGACCTCCGAGGTCGGGGTTCTCGAGGAGCACCTGGGCGACCTGCTCGATGATGGCGTCGGACTCGGGACGGATCTCCGAGCTTCCCGGCAGGAAGGCAACGCTGTCCCGGACCTCGATCTTGCTGCTCTGTACGACAACAAGCCTATGCTCGCCCTTGTACTTGCCGTCCTTGTCGGCGGTGAGACCCTGCGCGTACCTGTCCCCGCGCTCATCTCCGGCGTTCTTGCGCCACTCGTCGCTACTGCCCGATCCCTTCGTGCGGGCCTCTGTGTTCGCCCCCCCTCGGATAATCGTCAAAGTACCGGCCGGGGTTGGCCCTGAGCGGGTCTCCCTCTCCAGGTCGCGGCTGGCGGGCTTCGCCGGTGGCGGCGACTTGCGGGCCACGCCGGGCGCGGGGCTCCCCGTGTCTACCATCCGCCCGGCTTCGTAGCTCACCGGCCCGCCCTTGGGGGACTGCAAGACGTAGTAGCCCGAGCTGCCGCTCACGAGCATCAGCGCTCCCATGGGCAACGCGCCCAGGACGACGACACTCAGTCCGGCCGCAGCGAGCAGCCCGAGGGTCGTCCAGGAAAAGCCGGGTCGCCGCTGTGGCCGGGCCACGACGCCGCCCAGGACGCGCGCCATCGTCCCTTCTGGGACTTCGACCGGAGCGAGATCACCGGCGTGTTCGAAGCGGGCATCAAACGCCGCCTGCACGCCTTCATCGGTGGCAATCCACCGGGCCACGTCGTCGGACAGATCGCTTCCATCCGGATCCCAGCTCGCGAGGATCTCGATCGCTTCGTCGCGGGTCATTGGATCACCCCCTGCTCGCGAGCGACGCCGTCGAGGCTCACCCGGAGGGTACGTCGACCTCGGGCCACTCGCGACGCGATGGTTCCCCAAGGAACATCGAGGATCTCGGCGGCCTCAGCCATGGCAAAACCCTCGACATCTACGAGGAGGATCACTGCACGCTGTCCATCGGGAAGCTCGTCGATGGCGTCGGCGAGGGTCTCGGCCAATCGGGCACGCTCCAGGCTGCGGTGAGGGTTTGCGGGAAGTTCCACCACATTGCTCTGCACGTGGTCGAGGGTCTCGGGGGACATCGCCTGCTCCGTTCGCTTTCGGCGGCGGTTCTGGTGTGTGCGCAGCAGGATCCGGCTCTGCCAGACCCGGAATGCGCCCTCGTCGTTGAGCTGGCCAATCCGCGAAAATGCCGTGATCAGCGCCTGTTGGAGCAGGTCCTCGGCGGCGACGGGATCCCGCTCGAGCCGGACCGCAAAGCGGTACAGATCGTCGAAGACGTCGGTGACGAGCGCGTTGAATCGCTTGCGTTCAGTTTCCATCAACCCCACGGACACAGCCCGTCCAAGATATTGTCCATCCTCGTGGATCTTTTTCTCGATCCCTGGATCCCAGATGTGGCGCGTCCTCCCAATCCTCCTCTTCGCCGCCGTTTCTTGCAAGAAGACGGACGACGCGAGGCCCGGTGAGCCGTCTCTGAAACACTGGGTCAGCGCCGGCAGCCACGTCGCGCCTGACCTCGCCGGACTGCCCCCAGGCGAGGTCACCTTCACGAGCCAGTCCCCCGGAGACACAGAGCTCGCCTATGTGAACGGCAAGGGGTTCTTCCGGAGCACAGGCGCAGGCTGGTCCTCCGCCAGCGACGGTATGGCCTCACCGACGCTGGCAATCCTCAATCCCGATGTGCGCCCGGTCCCGCTGCAGATGGCCTGGACCGACGAGGATTCCGGTTTCCTGGCCTGTGCCGGCGGACTCTTCCAGACCGAAAACGGAGGTGCGAGCTGGGAACCCGTGAACACCGGATCAGCGGGAAGCCTCGGGGTCCTATTCACGGGCGTGGCGGTGCGCACAGACACGGTGGTCGCCGTCGCCATGGTCCCAGAAGCGATGATCCCCGCCCAGTTTGCCGGGATCCTCTCCGGCACGGTGTTTGTCTCCGAGGACGGCGGCAGCACCTTCACCGACCAGTCCGTGGACTCGATGTACGCGTCGGCGGCGGCCATCGGACCCGACGGAACGATGTATGTCGGCACCCTGGACGACGGAATCTTCGCCAACGATGGCTCGGGGTGGCGAAACATCGGCGGCCCGAGCGACACCATCGCCCTGTCCTGGACCGACAGTCTCGGGGCCGGCGCGGCGGCGGGTGGCCTCTGGCATCTCAACTCCGACGAGTCCTGGTCCTGGACCGACAGCGCCCCGGTCGTCTCCATCGACGATGGCGTTGCAGTGACCTGGGACGGCAGCGAATACACGCTGGCCACCGGCGAGGGAAGCAGCTTCAAAAAAGCAGGAGGAACCGTTTATATCTCGCTGTCCTTCCACATCAACTGGTATCATTCCTACCGCGGTGACAGCCCCACAAACGACGGCTTCGGGCTCGACATCGACGTGATGACCCGGGTGCTCGAGTGGCTGGAAGAGTACCCCCAGGTCCGCGCCGACTGGGACACCGACAACGCCTTCAGCTCCGACGACTGGATGCCGGAATACGGCCCGGAGATCCTGGCCAAGCTGCACGACCGAGTGGAGAGCACCCACGACGACATGCGGCTCATGTCCTGGAACAACGGGGCCATGGCGTCGTCGACCCGCAGCGAGTTCAACGAGGCCATAGACCGAGCAAAGACCAGCAATGAGGCGGTCTTTGGCCGCTGGGTCCCCGGAGTACAGCCCCAGGAAAACATGCTCTCTCCAGACCACCTGGCCTGGTATCCGGAGGAAGGCGTCGAGTGGATCACATTGTTCAACGCCGCCAATGGCTTCACAGCCATCCGGGAGGACGTCGAGTTGGAGGGCTCGGCGAACTACAACCCGGTGACGCTGACCGCCGGAGCCGGCGAGATGACGATGGTGCCGGTCTACCACCACGGTGACCTGCTGGAGCACGGGGGCCTGCTCGGCTGGGCGAGGCAGATCTCCGATCGCTACGCCGAGGACACGCTCCTGGTGATCCACCTCGACGCGGACGCGGCATCCTGGGAGCAGTTCGACCGAGAGCTCGCCGCGGTCGCCGACTATGAAAACATCGAGTGGATCACGATCAACAACTACCTCCAGGACCACTCCCCCGTCGCCAGCGCTGTTCTGCCTGGAGATGTCGCCGATGGAACCGGGGACGGCTTCCAGTCCTGGGCGGAAAAGGACTTCAACCACCGACAGTTCACCGAGGTCGTTCGCTCCCGAGAAGACGCCGCCCTCGCTGAGATCCTCGCCTACGGCCATCCCGGCGTGTTCGCGATGCTCGAAGAAGCGCAGACCGCCCGCCTCCTTGCTCTCTCGACCACAAACTACGGGCTGGCGGCGCCTTTCCTGCATCCCGACCGTGTCGCGAGCGCCGAGGCTCAGGCCGCGGAGGCCCGGCAGCTCTCACTGGCGGCGCTGGACCTCATCGAGGCTGGCCACGAGGTTCTTCCTGGCACTCTTCAGGTCGTCAACGCCCGCTCGAGTGCTGGACCCGCATTGGTGAGCGCCACCCTGGACATCCCACCGGGAACCTGGGCCGGACCCGAGGGTTTCTCGGTCTTCGACGGCGCAACCGAGCTGGTCGCTACCGCCACACTGTCGGGGCCAGATCAGATCGACGTGCAGTTCGTGGTTCAGGTCTACCCGTCGTCGGCGCGGGTGCTGACCTGGGCATATGACCCTGCAAGTCCAGCGATCTCCGGGTCTCTCACCGCCGAGGATGCGCCGACCATCGCCGAGCTCGGGACGCCCTTCACCGACTGTGAGGGCGTGCGATCCGAGGGTTCCCAGAGTGCGGTGAGCGAGGACATCGGGATCAACGCCGCGTCCGCCACCACTACCCAGTCCTGGGATCTTCCAGCCTGTGATGGCGCTGGCACCCTCACGCGGGAACTCACAAACTGGCAGGGATTCCCAGGCACAATCGTGCACATCGAGGCCGAAATCGGCACCGCGACCGAGCGCGAGGACTTGGAGAGCGTCGTCCTCACACCGCTGGAGTGCGACCGCGCCGAGACCCTGACCTGGAGGACTTTCGGGGGCGAGGTGTGGACGAGACCGGCACGCCATCCCGTGGAGACCTGGAACGGCCAGTCGGTGGACGGCTGGCTGCAGATGGCCTGCGCTGACGGAACCCACATCTCGGTGTCTCACCGGGTCCTGGAGCGGACCAGCATTGCCTTTGCACCTCTCCAGAATGAAGGTACAACCGCCATCCTCGCGCCTCTCGGAGCGCTCTGGGGCGATGGTCCTCACCACGACGCGAGGCGCACCGGCGGCCACGGGATGGGCGACCTCATCCTGCCGGTAGTGGGATCCCAGTTCAGCCCGCCAGCCCCCGATTGGTCCGGCGCAAATGCCAGCTACACCCTGCTCGTTGGAGAGGACCTCGATCCCGAGTTGATGGATCTCTTCGCCCATCCACCGTGGGTGCGAGCGCCCAGCAACTGAGCGGAATTCAGCCCGAGCTGACCACCAACGTGAACGGGCACCACTCCGCGCCCTCCTCTGCCGGGGTGACGGTCACGGTGTAGTCGCCGGAGTTGTCGACGCCTCCCTTGCCCAAAAGCTGCACGTAACCTCCGGAAGTCGAGATCGTGCCGCTGGTGGAGCCGTACTCTCCGGCAATCTCCACCCGGTAGCTCACCCGGTCGCCCATGGAGGGAATGGTCGCGGTGACGTGCCAGGTGTCGACGTTGCCATCGTGGGTCCACACCTGGAAGCGCTCGGCATCGTCCACCCCGTGGGAAGTGAGCCCCAGAGTGGCTGATGTCGGCCGATAACCCGTATCAATCCCGAGGAATCGCTTCTTCTTCATCGCACCGGGAAGCACGGTCGCAGCGTCGTCGGCCTTCTCGTAGCGGTCGTCGGTGTGGGGCAGGGTCGACGGATCCTCGATCTCGCCGTCGCAGTCGTTGTCCTTGCAGTCTGGGATCTCGCGGCCGCCGGTAAAGACGGTAGCATCTGCGTCGTTGCAGTCTCCGTCGATCTCGTTTTGCCCGTCCCCGTCGTCGTCATAGGCGATGGTCCCCTCGTCGACGATGCCGTCGCAGTCGTCGTCGATGTTGTTCGGATCCGGCAGCTCGTCCGGGGCCGGTACGCGGGGATCCTCGTCGTCGCAGTCGTGGGGTCCGGTGTTGTAGTCCACCTCTCCGTCGCAGTTGTAGTCGAGGGAGTCCCAGGCATAGAAGCCATCTCCGTCCGCATCCGGAGGGGAGAGTTGCCCGCCCCAGATGCGGGGATCGCTGTCGTTGCAGTCGAGCCCGCCGGCCTCTGCCGACTCGACGCCATCGCGGTCGCGGTCGAGGCCATTCGCTCCGTCGCAGTCGTTGTCGAGACCGTCGCCGTTCACCTCTTCTACTCCAGGATGAACGTCGGGATTGCTGTCGTCGCAGTCCCCCTTGCAGGCCTCGTGACCGTCGTTGTCCTCATCCACGCACGGAGGGCCGACCACCAGCGGGGCCCGCGTCGAGCTGACCTGCTCATCTCCTGCAAACAAGGTGACGTTCAGGACGTGACGCCCTTCGCCGAGCTGGCTAGTCGGCAGAAACACACGCCCGTCCTCGACCGGCTGGCGGATGGCGACGGGCTCGCCTCTCGCAGCCTCGGCGGAGACGGTGAAACCCTCTGTGATGGAGCAGCCAGCAACGATCTCTACGTCCAGATCCGGGACCTCTCCGCGGGGCCAGACAGTGTCGTCGGAGGGAACCCGCAGGCCCGCCTGGATTGGCCCGATCTCCACGGGCACAGGATCGGACATGGAAAACGCGCTCGCGACGTGCACCAAGAAGCTGCCCTGTCCCGCGAATCCGCCGATGAGGACTTCTTCGGTTCGAGCGGGCACATCGACGACTGTTCGGTTGGATTCGTCGACCCAGACCTCGAGCTCCCAGTCGATGACGTGGGCCGGCACGAGGGCTGTCGCCTGCCAGCCGCCACAGGTGTCGGTGGAGACGTTCACGACCTTGACCGGGCCACCGGGGGCGACGCCGGCGAAGAGCCCGACACAGGCGACGGACGGAATCAAGACCGCGATTGCGGCCAGCCGCCTCATTTCAGCGTTCCGGATATCGCGATCTCGCTGTAGCGCTCTCCGACCGGACGCTGGATGCGCTCCTTGGTGACGACGTCGAGCTCGTACAGCCCGAAGCGAAGGTCAAAACCGTGGTTCCACTCGTAGTTGTCGACCCAGCTCCAGTAGAAGTACCCGCGCACATCGGCGCCGCCATCGAGCTCGGTCCACAGCGCGTCGAGGTGGCCCTCGAGGACCTCCACTCCGTCGTCCTCGACGTAGGGCGTGCCGTTCTCTGTGACGTAGATCGGCAGATTCCAGGCTCCAGCCCTGGCGATCACCTCTCCGAGGCCCTCCGGATAGGGCTCCCAGCTGAACTCGGGCAGGAAGTCGAAGATCGGGACCTCTTCGGCGATTCCGAATGGAAAACCTGCCACTTCGACGCGGTTGTAGTAGTTGATCCCCAGGAAGTCCAGGCGGTTGGCGAGCTCGGGCCGGGTGGTCTCGGGGATCCCGTCCAGATCGGCGTCCCAAGCACCGTCGAGAAGGGCCTGCATGTAGAGCTCATGGTACAGGTAGTCCATGTGTTCGGCGCCGCGAACGTCGTTTTCAACCTCGGGATCCCGCGGCACGATGGCCGTGAGGTTCATGACGATCCCGACCTCGGCTGTCGGGTCTTCGGCGTGCAGCGCGTCGTACATCGCCGCGTGCCCGTCGATCTGGTTGAGCATCACGTCCCGGGTTGCGGCGGTGTCGAAGACCACCCCCGGAGGGGCCGAGCGGCTCTCGCCCGGCTGCAGATAGCCCGACAAGGTCGTCGCATAGGGCTCGTTCAGGGTCAGCCACATGTCGACGTCATCACCGAACTCCCGGCCGACAAAGCCAGCAAAGAGCCCAGCGTGGTGGACCATGCGATCCCGGTCCATCCAGCCGCGGTCGACACAGGTCTCGAGATCGATGTGGCAGGACAGCCCGTCGTGGATCCAGCGCGGCAGCACATAGTGATTCACCGTCACCATCGGCTCGATTCCCCGATCCCGAAGGGCGGCGAACATCTCGTGATAGCGCGCCACCGCCGCCGGGTTTGCCAGAGGCACCAACTCGTCGACCGAGGCCGCGGAGTCCGGAACCCGGGTCGGGAACAGCCGCGACCACTCGAGGCTCATTCGGTAGCTGTTGTGGCCGTCCGCCTTCATCTGGTCGGCGTCCTGCTCCAAGAGCTCCCACATTCCAGGGCCCATGCTCACCGGGTCTCCGCTCACGAACATGTTCGCCTCGGCGACGATGTCGGGATCGGTGACCCAGTCGTACCAGTCGCTGGCGGTGTCGTCGCACTCGGCGGCGGACAGCGTCGGGCAGCCCATGTCCACCTGGAATCCTGCGGTCGCCGAACCCCAGAGAAAATCGGCGGGAAAGGTCTTGCCGTTCGGTTCTGGGTCGTCCTTCTTTCCGCAGGCCGAGAGAACAATGAGAGCGACGGTCAGGATTGGCTTGTGGAACATCGAACCGTCATAACGGATCGACGCTTCGGAGTGGGATCTAGAACCAGAGGAAGGCGGCCGCGAATACTCCGGCATTGGCCGACATGGCGATGGTCGCGAAGGCCAGGGCCATCATGTGTTTGCCGAGCACGAACCAATCTCCGATGCCGAGGTCAAAGCGAAGGTCTCGCAGGGTGCCGACAATGGACAGGCTGCACAGGCTCGCGCTCACAGCCGCGGCCAACGCGAAGAAGACCGCCAGACGCGGGTCGCCGCCACTCGAAGCGATGAGCAGGACGATCGTGCCTCCCGAGACCACGAGGAGAAGGGTCGCACCCAGGGCCAAGGTCGGATCCCAGCGACGCTCCAGACCATTGAGGACCACCTTCTCCTCGAGCTCGCAGCGCATACAGAGCGCACCATCGGATCCGCGCAGGAGCTCTCCCTGCCGATAGACGGTCTCACAGCGAGAGCAGGCCTCGGTGGCCGGCCCTTGGCGAACGAGCGTATCGAGCGGGTCAAAGTCGTCCGGGATGAATTCACGATCGAGTCGGGTGTCGAGGCTGGTCTCCAACGGAATCTCCATTTTCCGTAGTGACGCTCGGCCCCGCTCCCCCATTCGCCACAATCGGGGTCAGGTATCAAGAAACAGAAGCCGAAGGCCCCAAAATCGGCCTTGGTACTCCGGATTCCAGGGGGTCAGGTGTCAAGGAACATGAGACCGCAATGAGCGCATCCGTGGCTCGGCCACTAGAAGGCCACTAGAGAACTAGAGGGTCAGGTCTTGAACAACAGCTCTACAAGCGCCCGAAATACCGCCTTGAACCTTGGTACTCAGAGGGGTCAGGTCTTGAACAACAACCTCGGCCACCAACGCCACTCAGACTCAGTAGGCGAACGACAACTACAGATCTGTTGTTCAAGACCTGACCCCTTCAGCATCCTAGGTTTGCAGCCTACTTTGGCGGCCATGGAAACTGTTGTTCAAGACCTGACCCCTCTGGAGCCTCTTTCTCTGGAGCCTCTCTTCTCTGGAGCCTCTCTGACCCCTCTGCAGCCTCTCTCCGGAGCCTCTGGAGCCTCTGATGGCGGCTCGGCTATCTGTTCCTTGACACCTTGCCTACGCCTCCTTGCCTATTGGGCGGCGGCCCTCAGAGCGGCGGCAACGGTCTGGATCCGCGTCCGGGTGTCGGTCAACTGGCTGCTGTGGTTCCCAGTCTCCTCGGCGCGGGGATCGGCGTTGAACTCGGGCTCGGTGATGCCGATGAGCACGTCGAGGTGGGCCTCCAGGGGCGTCGCGTCGACAGCATCGGCAACCTCGAGGAGCTTGGTGCCGTACATCGCTCGGCAGGACGGAACGGCCATGCAGAAGTCGTAGAGACGCGGCTGCGAGCTGCCGTCGTAGGCATTTGGCCAGCCGTCGACCCAGGTCTGGTCGGTGCCGTGAGGGATGATGGTCCACAGGTCAGTCGCCGGGTCGTGGTACATCCGGTTGTTGTTCTCGGTCCAGTACCCATCCCAGTGCCAGGTGGCAGCTTCAATCGCCATATTCGCCATCCACTGGTCCATGTCGACCTGGGTGCGAAGCTGCGCGTAGGTGGCCTCGTCCCACGGCTGGTTCAAGGTGTCGATGACCTCGACGATCGCGGCACGACCGGCTTCCTCGTCCGGTCCATTGTCGTAGTCGAAGCCCCACTCATCGCCGGGATCGAAGTCGGGTCCATAGGCGCTCTCGAAGAGGTGGCCGTCGCTGTTGCCATACCAGAGGTCGAGGAAGGGCTCGTCGACCGTCTCGATGAAGGCGTAGAAACCGAAGTAGACCTCGTTGACGTAGACCTTGGCATAGGACACCCGCGGTGCCGGCAATCCCGTCTTCCGGTACAGGAAATAGGTCAGGTACTCGTGCACGAAGCTCGGGTCCTGCACCATGTTGTTGAGCGTCAGCTTCTTGAGGCCCCGCCATCGATGCCCCTCGAACTGGTTCAGGTCGATCTTGAAGGCGGCCTTCTGGGTATCGAGATCGCCGCGGAAGGAACCATAGCCACCCTTGAGGTTGATCTCGACGAGGGGGAACTCGCCGCCATCGAAGCTCAACGAGGCGACGGCCTTGGGGTGCACGAAGGTCGAAGAGGTCTCGAGCAACGCCCAGTTTCCCGGATCGATATTCAAACGGAACTCGTGCACGGCACCCAACGCGAAGACCAGATCGCGAATGTCGGTGCAAGGTGCTGCTTGCCCATTGAGCGTACCCGGAGAGGGCTGGCAGCTCGTCATGAGCGTCTCACCGTAGTGACCAAAGCCGACGTCACCGGCCAGTGGCGGCACCTCCAGGTGATCTGAGGGGCGATCGTCGACGAAGACCTGAACGACCTCGCCCTCGGCGCTCAGTGAGAACGGCAGATGCCCCGGTTCGTCGAGGCCATCCGCCCAGAGCAACACGACCTCGCCCGGCTGGAGGGGCTCTCCATCGAGAAAGTGAGGCTCGGACTCACCAATCTGGACAACGATGCGCTGCATCTCCACTGGGGTGGGACCGGCGTTTCGAATCTCGATCCAGTCGGGAAAGACGCCTGCCGACTGCTGAATCGTGGAGTCGTTCTTCGCCTGGACCTCGTCGATGCAGATGGCACCGTCAATGCCGAGCTCACACACCGTCGCTACAGCTGCCGGCGTCTGGGGAAGTTGCTGATAGAAGCCGGTGTCGTCTGCAACGAGCTCGTAGCCCTGCATTCCAGACGTACAACCGGCAACAAAGAACAATAGAACGGTGAGATAGAACCACATCAGAGGTGTCATGGTAATGCAAAGTGCATGCCCGCACCAAGGTACGTGGCGTCGCAGTTATCGGCCGCACCGCGACAAAAATGCCCATAGCCTCCTCACCACAATGACGGATGAGGAGGCGCAGTCCACGGCAACTCGGAGCTACTTCTCTACGCGCTTGTCGCCATCGTCCTCGCCCCAGTCGTCACCGTCTCCTTCGCCGTCGTCCATCCAGCCAGCGCACGGGTCCTCGTCGAGGTCGTCGTCGCAGTCGTGCTCCTCGCCCCAGTCGTCCTTGTCCTTGCCGTCCTTGTCCCAGTCGTCCTTGTCCTTGTCCCAGTCGTCTTTGTCGTCTTTGTCGTCCTTGTCCTCTTTGTCCCAGTCGTCTTTGTCGCCCTTGTCCTTGTCCCAGTCGTCCTTGTCCTTGTCGTCCTTGTCCCAGTCGTCTTTGTCGCCCTTGTCCCAGTCATCTACCTTCTGGTCGCCCTTGTCCTCACCCCAGTCGTCACTGCAGTCGTCACAGCGGTTCGCGACATAGCGGGAGATCAGCTTCTGGAGGTCTTCTTCCCCCATCTCCTCAAAGAGATCGACGCGCTCCTCTTCGAAGGCAGCGAGGGCGTCTTGCACGCACTGCTCGACGCTGTCGTCCGAGTTGTCGGAATCGCCAGCGACCTCGTCACAGGCGGTCGTCGCCAGCAAAATGAGGGCAGCGGTGATGACGGTTGGAATGAGAGTGAAACGCATGAGGCCTCCGTTGTATTGGCTGACTTCAAACTACCTGCACTGTTCTCAAATCACCGCCACATGAATACATATTTCGTTCTCGTATCGAGAACAGTAGGGCCAAAAATCTCCTTCTTTCGCGGATTTATGCGACAACATCCAGATATACGAATGTTCTCACAAATTATCCACACTGCGCTATACTGCATTCGTGGTCACCCCGAACATCCACAGCTATCTCGACTACCGCCGCTTCCTGCGGGACTGGTTTGCCAACAAAAAGGCAGCCAACCCGCGGTTCAGCTACCGGGGCTTCGCTCGCCGGGCCGGTCAGAAGTCCCCGAGCCTCCTGCACCACGTCATCGACGGCAAGCGCAACCTCACTCCCGCCACCACCGAAGCGTTCGCCCGAGCGATGAAGCTCAAGGTCGCCGAGGCCGCCTTCTTTAGCTACCTCGTGCAGCTCGATCAGGCGAAGACCAGCTCCGAGCGAAATCGAGCATGGACGCTCATCTCGGCTACACGGCGGTTTCGAGACGCCCGTCACATCGAGGGCGAGGGCTTCGAGTACCTCTCCCACTGGTACTACCCGGCGATCCGCGAGCTCGCCCACCGACCCGACTTCCAGGCGAACGCCGACTGGATCGCTGCAAACCTGCGGCCCACCATCACCGTGGCAAAGGCTCGCCGTGCCCTTGAGGCATTGCAGTCCATGCAGCTGCTCGTCGAAGAGGACGGTGAGACAAGACCAGCCGAGGCCAGCGTGGTCACTCCGCACGAGGTCGCCGGTCTGGCCGTGCACAACTATCACCAGGGTATGCTCGCGCGAGCGACCGAGGCCATCGACGGATTCGAACCAGAAGAGCGGCACTTTGGGGGCGTCACCGTCGCCGTACCCGCCGCCCTCGTCGCCCACCTCAAGGAAGAGGTGGCGGCATTCCAGGAGCGGCTGCTCGATCTCTGCGACAATACCGAGCAGCCCGCCGACGTCGTCTACCAGCTGAACCTGCACCTTTTCCCACTGTCGTCCAACCGCGAGGAGGAGTCGTGACGCGGACCATCTTGTCGATCGCTCTCATTGCAATGTGCGGATGCCGGGAGTCCGTCGGGGAGCGCGACGGCACATCGGTCGGCAACCCCGGCAAGGGCAGTGCCCGTGTCGCTCCCGGCACCGAAGTGGTGTTCCAGTCCGCCATCGCCACCCAAGTTGTCATCGGGATCACCGAGTGTGACGACAAGGCCGACTGGGAGGTCCTCCTCGACGAGGACGTCCTGGGTCTGCAGGACTCGGAAGCCTTCGAGATCCCCGCAGGAACGTGGTGCGGCCTGGATCTCGAGCTGGACGGCATCCAGATCGAGGGCAGCGGCGACGACGGCGGCTCGTTCACGATCGACCTCGAACCGCTCCGCGTCTACCTCTACACATCGGGATCCGAGGTCAGCGAAGACACCTCGCTGGTGATCGAGCTGGGCTCGGTGGGCTGGATCGATGCTACCGAGCTCGGCCTGCCCGTCGACGCCGACATCACGCCCGCCCACGACCTGCACGAGACTCTGGTCCTGCGAGTCGAGAAAGAATCGGGGGTCTACGCCGACGACGGCAACGGCGATCTCTCCGACCAGGAACGCGAAGAGAACCAGATCGGAGACCCCGACGACAAGGACAAGGACTTCCAGGGCGACGACGACAAAAAGGACGGCACCGAGACACCCGGCTGCGCGACGACCGGCACTGCTCCGCTCCCGTGGTTCTTGCTGTTGCCGTTCCTCCTGGCTTATCGCTTGAAGGGAACGTCGATGTCCCAGGTCGACACCACGGCGACCCAAGGCCCCCGACCGACATAGTCGGTGGACAAGAATCCGAACACCGGGCCTTTCCCGATGTAGTCCGTGTCTTGCACATAGGGCGCGATGATGCCGACCAGCGTCGGAACAGATGGTTTGATCCCCGGCTTTGCCATGATCACGCCACCCAGAGTGAGCGACTGATCGGGAGAGCGCTTCGCCCACTTGCCTCGGGTGAGCACGCCGAACCGGAGCATGTGCCGGTCCTTGCCGTCCAGCGCCTGGTAAAGCACCGCGCTGAAGTGCTGGATGACCAGGTCTTCCCACTCCATGACGATCCCACGGTAGACCTCGAAGACGTAGGGATCGGGCTCGGCTGCTGGGCGTTTCACCCGAATCCAAGAGTAGGTCCAAGACGACATGCCCACGATTGGCCCGACCTGGATGTAGAAGGTCGGCTGGACCAGGGCTGTCCACGACTCTCCAGTGAATCGGTCACCATCGTCAAAGGCCGCTTTTTGAAGCTTGGAGAGCTCTCCGCCGGGCTGTTCGTAGCCCAGGAGGCCAAAGCGCTCGATGAAGTAGCTCGTATGGGTTGCCTCGACCTTGAGGTCCATGATGGCGATGGGCTTGAAGAGGATGGACGGCCCGACCTCCACAAACGCGGGCGAGACCCCCATCCGCATTCCTCCGCCAAGGAAGCTGTCTTGGAACAGGACGGAGTCGGAGCGCCAGACCGGTGTCTGCGCTTGAACGGTCGTGTCCGCAAACGCGCCGGTGGGCCAACCCGTCACCGCGACGGTCTCGCCGATATACAGCCCTGGCTTGTCCGCGCCCATTGCGGGAGCGGCCAGAGTCATCAGGAGAGTAGCGGCGACCACATTCACCGCCGCACATTACCGCGTCCGTTGTGACGCCGAAGCAGCAGGCCCTTTCAAGGGCGAACGCACCCGGCTGTGTGTCTCCTCCAAAGGGCCGTCCCCTCCCAAACCCCAAGACAGACGGCTCGCCCACTGCCGGGTGCGGCTTCCCCTAGAGTCGGAGCTCAGGCGGCTCAGCGAGTCGGCCAGCGGCGCTGCCCCATGAAGTGGGTCGTCGCATTCAACACGACCAGGTACAGCACGAACGGAGCGCAGAAGATCCCGAAGAACGTAGGCCACTCGCCGAGATCGAGGGAGATGGAGGCCCAGATGCACAGCGCCGACCCGCCCACGAAGACCGGCAGGGCCGAGGCACTCACCAGGCGGCGCTGCCACAGCGGTCGAGCCTTGCGAGGGTGGTCGGCAGGAAGCTCATCGTAGGTAGGGATCGACAGATCGGGCTCGAGGTTGGTGTTCTTGCCGTAGCGACGCGCCGCGTAGCCGGAGGCGGCCAGGCCTCCGAAGGCGAAGGTCAGAAGAAGGATCCGCGGGGCACTCGGAACCGCGAAGAGCGAAGCCACCATGCAAAGGGTCCCGAACACCGACAGCAGCGTGCCGTTCCAGATCGCAATCGACGCGCCCAATCGTCGCAAGCTCCGGTTGTGCCCGTCAAAACTTCACTTTAAGTGACGCACTGCGTGCGCCACACCTGAAATGATTCCGACATGTCCGCTGCACAAGTACCGTCGAAACTGCGTTTAGACGGTACGTTGTGGTCGACCATGCTCGGAATCGACGCGCCCAATCGTCACAAGCCCCGGTTGTGCCCGTCAAAACTTCACTTTAAGTGACGCACTGCGTGCGCCACATCTGAAATAATTCTGACCCGGTCGCTGCACAAGCACCGTCTAAACTGCGTTTAGTCGGTACGTTGTGGTCGACCGGGCGCAGAATCGTGGCGCCGATGCGTCGTTGGGCAAGCTCTTCTTCGCGCGTCTCGAGGACCATGTCGACCGCTGGGGATCTGGTATCCGATCTGCATACGGACGAGACTGCAACGGCATTTCCTATCCGCAGTCCCACACGAGATCACACGCCTCCGGAATAGTCGGAATGGACTTGGATACGGGGCAGTTCATCTGTTCGATCCGCTCCACGCAACGCTTCGCCCTGTGGTGGCGGAAGGCGCAGTCCGTCTCGATGGGTTCGGGCTCGGTTCGAGCATCTTGGCAATAGTCATAGGACCCGACGGAGGTATCGGGTTCGCCAAAGCAGTCTGTGGCCCAATCACAGATCGCATAGTCGAGGTCGACATCGAACTCCTCGGGCGTGTAGCAGCCGGCCAATAGTACGCAACAAAGGGCCATTCTCATCGCCGCCTCCGGGCGAGAAGGAGACCGATGGGAAGGCAGAGCAGCAGGCCGGCGCGACCGCGACCACCGCAGTATTCGGGAGAGCCATACGCCACGACCGGTACGCCGGCAGCGCGGTCTTCGGCGCGCCCGAGGAGGTACTCCGCCGAGTAACAGCTGCCCGGATCTTCGGGCCGTTCACCGCAGGACTCGATGAGGCTCTCGAGCTCCCATGCATGCTGGACCCAGAGGAGCTGAAAGTTGTCGAAGATCCCAGACTTTGTCATGATTGAGAGGTCCCGGGGAACGGCGTCGGGCGTGTAGCGCATGTGCATGCGGGTCGTATAGAAGCCCGTTCCCAGCCCTTCTGGAAGCCCAAGAACCGCCACATCGTCTGCGGTCAGAGGTTGTTCCGAGGGGTCTTGCATGACCAGTCCGCTCGTGCCTTCCGGGCAGGGATCGCACTTGGCGACCTGTTCACCCGGCGGGGTGTACCAGCCATACTCGAGAACCCATCCCGCGGCCGACTGCGGCTTGAACGGGTCGAGCGCGACGCCAGTGGCATGACTGAAGGCGTTCTCGTACCACTGGCCGAGGCCCAAGCTCTGCTTTCGCAGGCACGACGAGGGAATGCTGGCCTCGTCATAGTTGCTGATCATGCCGCGGCCCGAAGTAGCCAGCGTATACAGCGTTAGGTCCTGCACTCCAGTCGAGGAGATGGCGCCGAGACGGATCGGCAGCGACACCATCGGCGCGGTGTAGTCCACCTGAATCGGCGACAGCCAACCACCAGAGCGGATCTGCCCCGCACCGATTCGCACGGCGAGGAAGGTGCCGTCGAGGTACTCGTCGAGGAGCGCAGCGGCGGCGGCCTCGAGCACGAAGCCGTTGTCGCCGAGCCATCCCGCCAGCCCGTCTCCGTCGTCGGCCGAAAGAACAAAGGCCTCGTACTCGCCGAAATCGAAGTGGTCCTCGATGACGACATCGTGCTCCTCGTCGGTCCAGGACTCCGGATCCGACCGGTCCTCTTCCTCGTCGGCGGGCGGCTCCCAGGAACCGCCGCCACTGCAACCACCGCTGCTGCCCGACGCTTCCCAAGAGCCGCCACTGGAGGAACCTTGGTCACCGGTGTCGTCTGTGTCATCCGAGCCACGGGCGTAGCGAGCGAAGCTGCCAGCACCCTCTTCGCGGCTGTAGAAGTCCTCGCAGTCGAACGAGACCTCCCGCGGCGTGGAGTACAACTCGAGCCTTCTCATGAAGTGATCGTCGATCGTGCGCACATTGTTGGCGTCGATGCTGGACGGCATCGGGATCACGAGACCGAAGTCGTCCTCGTCTCCCTCGAAGTGGTTGACCATCGTCAGGGTCGTGCGATCACCGTATCGAGCCACGACGATCTGGCTTCCCTGGTTGCGCAGTTCCTGGCCCGGACCGCCGACATAGGTGCCACAGAAGGCACTCGCGACGCCAGGTACGAGACAAGCTGCGAGCATCAAGGCGCACGTGTAGCGCATGGTAGCCTCCATCAGAAGTGAGCTCTCTAGGGGAAAATCAGCGGGTGAAGCCGAATGTCCCCTGGGGATCGTCCGTTGTGCAGAGGGCGTCGAGACAGCCAACGAAGAACAGCGAGCCGTCGAGCTGGGTTGGCGTGATCTCGCCGCCCACAGTCAGGTCCGTTGTGTCCATCTCTGCCGGATCGAAGGTCAGAGGTGTTGCGGATCCGGAGACGTTGTTCATTCGGGTCGCGAACAGCACGCGGGACTCGCTCGGGCGGATGCCGATGACTCCCGGGAACTCCGCGGAGGCCAGAGGATCGGCATCCAGCGTGCCCACCAGCTCGACCGCGATGTAGTCGATGCAGGCGCCTCCCTGGTTGACCTCGACGAGGAAGATGCCGTCAATCCCGCCGAGCGTCAGAGTCGTCGGCACGGTGCCGGCTTCGAAATCGACCAGATCTCCGAGGAAATCTCCGAGGAGTGGAGCCACGAGATCTGCGGGAGAAGCGCTGAAACCGTCCACTGTCGCGTCTGCGTCGATAGCGGTCCGTTCTTCGACCTCGCACCCGAAGATCCCCTCGGACCCGATCTGGGTACCGTCCGACTGGTTCGTGAACGTGCGCGTTCCAGTATCGGTAGAGGTGTCGTCGATCTCGGCGCTGGTGTCATTGGGCGCCCCAAAGCCACCGGATTCACATGCGATCATCAAGAGCGCGAGCGCCGCCGTGCCGTGTCTCATTGTGAACTCCCCTCCGTGCATAAAGAAGGTAGCCAGCCAGTCCGCAAAACCGCTACCGCTACTTGTCCGAAATCAAACTTTCCATGGGCCGGATGCGATGTATAGTGTTCGAAAATGGGAAAGGAACCATGATCCAGGCCGCTCGCCAACTCATGCGTGCTATCCGAGGGCACAGGTCTCAAGTAGCCTTTTCCCGAAGGCTCGGCTACAACGGCAACGTCGCAGCGAAATGGGAAGGGGGACATCGCTTTCCCACATTCGGAGAGATGTTGCGCGCGAGTGGACGGGTTGGGATCGACGTTCCGGCGTCCCTGGCGCGTTTTCACGCCACCAGCGCACCGCTCTGGGATCCCGCTGAGCCCGAGGTCATCCACCCCTGGCTGGGCAGCCTCCGCGGCCAGTCTTCTCAAGCCGTGCTCGCGGAGCGATCGGATCTGTCTCGACAACAGGTAGGACGCATGCTCTCCGGACGCAGCCGCGGTCGACTCCCTCTGGTCCTGCGCCTGATCCATGCGATGACTGGGCGAATGCCAGATCTCATCGGCGAGATCGTGCCGATTCACGAGGTCCCAGCGGTGGCCCGAGAGGCAGAAGCACGCCGCGCCCTCGCCCGGCTGGCTTTCGCGCACCCTTGGTCTCCAGCGGCACGAGCGTGGCTGGGATCCCGAGGTCGGGTGCCCATCGACGAGGCACCCGAGGAACTCGCCCGCGCCCTGGATCTGCCGCTTGCGGACGCCAGAGGTCTGATCGAGGTCTTGGTCTCGTCTGGAGCCGCACACGTGGAGCGCCGACAGCTGCGACCGGCGCCGCGGGTGACGGTCGAGATCGACGCTACTGCCGAGGACGTGCAGCGAGTCCGCGCTCACTGGGCACAGGTGAGCGCCGATCGCATGGCGGCGGGCGCCGAGGGTGACTTGTTCAGCTTCAACGTCTTCGCCGTCGGCAGGGACGACCTGACACGGATCCGCGAGGCACAGCGCCGCTTCTACCGAGAGGTCCGAGCCATTGTCTCCGAGTCCCCGCCAGAAATCCCAGCTATGCTCGTGGTCCACACCGCGGCGTGGGGAGACTCCGAAAAAGGCTGAACGCTCCAGCACCTGGCTGCGTAATGGGTGCATGATTGCTGCGGTGCCACAGACCACAGACCAAGCCGAGCTGATCGCGCGCGCCCAAGCCGGGGACCGCGAAGCACTCGAGGACCTTTCACGGCAGTGCTGGCCCAAGTTCCGGATCTGGGCGCTGGTAGAGCTCGGTGATCCTGTCCTGGCAGAAGACGCGGCCCAAGAGAGCCTGATCGCAATGGTCCGGTTCCTCGACAAGTACGATCCGGAGCGCCCTCTGGGCCCATGGCTTCGCACCCTGGTCCGCAACCAGTGTCGGACGGTAGGCCGCAAGCGCAGCCGCATTCCCAATCAGGAGGTTCCAGAGAGCAGCCAATCTGCAGATGTCGATCTGGACTGGGCCATCGACGTGGACGCTGCGGCCCGTCATGCGGTCGAAGCGTTCTGCGACCTGAAACCCCGTCAACGCCAGATCATAGAGCTCGTGGACCGCCAAGACCTCGCTCCCGCCGAGGCCGCTGCGGAGCTCGACATCCCCCAAGGCACGGCGCGTTCCCTGCTCCACAGTGCGCGAAAAGCACTGCGAACGCACATGATCAAGCACCTCCCCGAGCTCGCCGCTCTCGTGATGGAGGCGCCATGAACTGCGAAACCGTCCGCGAGCAGATCCTCACCGGCGACCCGCTCATCGAGCCGGACCACATCGAAAGCTGCGACTCCTGCCGAGAGCTGGCCGACAAACTTCGAGCCGGCTGGGGAGATCTCGACCGCGGCCTGGAGCAGTGGTCTCGAGGCGGGGACTTCGACGCCACTTTTGCACTCGCAACCAAGGATCTGCCCGTGAACAACACCGTCTGGTATGGGGACCGCCGCTTTCACACTGTAATCATCGCAATCGTCGCGATCTTCGCCGTGTATCTCGCCTTCCAGTCGCGCCCGGCACCGGAGCCGGCGGTCGCGCCACCTGATCCCATCGACTGGACCGAGCTCGAGGAGGAGGTCGACCGCATCTCCGCAGTTCCATGGAACGAGTTGAGTGACCAGGAATGGGGTCTGACGGCCGAGAACCTTCGTCAAGAGGCACTGGCGCTCGAGGATGCGGGGGCCAAGGACGATCCCGAGCTGAGAGGCCTGCTATTCGACCTCTATGCCCAGATCGGAAGGGCGGCAGAGAACCGCAACAATTCGGCCCCGCCACACTACGAGGTTGTCGAGATCGCGGGCAAAGAACGAGTCGTGAACTGGTACTGGTTCCAAGCCGCCGAGCTCGCTGTCGAGGACCCGGAGTTCCTGGATTCCGTCCCCGACGACATGCGTCCGTCCATCGTTCACTACGTCGACCTGATCAACGAGGAATAGCCGAGGTTGCCACTAGGCAGGTGGTGCATATTGTCGACTCTCAAAACAGGAGAGGCAGATGAGCTTCGGCTTCGAAAGCACCGCAGAACAAGTCACCGAAGGCATCGACTGTACAGGTCAGACCTGGCTGATCACCGGAGTAAACTCCGGGCTCGGCCACGAGACGGCGCGGGTAATGGCGCTGCGCGGTGCGCGGATCATCGGTGCCGCCCGGACCGAGGCCAAGGCCCGAGCCGCCCTCGACAAGCTCGGCGTCGACGGCACCGCTGTCGCATGTGAGCTGTCGGATCTCGACTCGGTCCGCGCCGCTGTGGAGTCGGTCCGCGGCCTCGGGATCGCCCTGGACGGCATCATCGCAAACGCCGGCATCATGGCCCTGCCCGAGCTGAAGCAGCAGAGCGGGATCGAGCTGCAGTTCTTCACCAACCACCTCGGCCACTTTGTGCTCGTCACAGGCCTCCTCGAGACGCTGACGCCGACCGGTCGAGTCGTCATGCTCTCCAGCGGCGCCCACTTCCTCGCCAAGCGCGGCCTGGAGCTCGACAACCTGTCGGGTGAAGATGACTATGATGCGTGGCGCATGTACGGCCGCTCCAAGCTCGCAAATGTCCTCTTCGCGCGGGAGCTCGCCCGACGTTTCGAAGCGGACGGCAGCAAACGAACGGCGAACGCGGTGCACCCCGGCGTCATCCGCACCAACCTCGCCCGCCACGTGCCCGATGTCGAAGGCCTGTTTGCCCGGATTGAGCGCCTGAAGACCGTCGAGCAGGGTGCTGCAACCCAGTGTTTCGTGGCCACCAACCCCGAGCTTGCCGCGGTCACCGGCGCCTACTTCTCCGACTGCGCGCAAGCGGATGTCCTCGATCACGCCCTCGATGACTCCCTCGCCACGCAGCTCTGGGAACGCTCGGTCGAGCTGACCGCACCCTCGCCCGCCTAGGAATGGGCTGGCTGACGCACGCCGCGTTGTGGGTCGCCCGCCACCCTGGATCCCGAGCTCGAGGAGGAGATTGACCGCTTCTGCATCGAGTTCTACGTCGACCGCATCAACAAGAAGCTCGAGTGTGGCATGGTCCTTCGGCCCGTCGTGAAGTCAGGGCAAAGGCAGCGTCCATGGAGGAGCGAATACGCGGCCAACCACCGTCACGACCACTCGCCATGGTCGCAAACCGACTCCTGCGGAAGCTCCTGGGTCCGCCAGCATTCCTCGCGGGATTTCGCGTAGAGGGCGCCAGTCGCCTCCCGAGGCAGCGGAGAGCCCTGATCCTGGCCTGTAACCACGCTTCCTACTCCGATACCGTGTATGTCTCCCTGGCCATCCGTCCCCGATTCGTGCTGTGCGGCGCCAAGCCCCGCCTGTTCCGCGATCGCCGCCGCCGCGCTCTGATGGCGGTTGCCAACGCCATCGAGGTGAGAGGACTCGAGCAGTACCTGGCCGACTGCCAGATCCTCCTTGGTCGCGGAGAGATCCTGCTGACCTACCCGGAGATGGGCCGGAATCCAGACGGTCTGGGCACGCTCTCGACCTGGCCGGCCGAAGTGGCGCTAGCCACTAAAACTCCGATCCTACCTATGTATTTGCACGGAACGACCCGCGGACACGAGGGACCGGTACGCCTCCGCGTGGGTCGGGAACTGGCTCCGACGGGCACTGCGGAGGATCTCACTGAGGTGCTGGGCAGGGAGATCCTGGCGCTTGGGGCGACCGCCGCCGAGTAGGATGGCGCGTGGAGGTCGCGCTGCGCAGATCGCCCTATCGCCTGCTGGCTCGCTGGGTCCTCGCTCACCGCTCCCTTGTCGTGGCCGTATGTGCGCTGCTGACCGTGGCCTCGGTGCTGATCGGACTCCCGCCGGACGTGGATGCGAACCTGGTTTCCCTGCTTCCAGAGGATCAGCCGGAAGCCGTCGCGCTCCGCAAACTCGAGGAGGAAACCGGTGGATCGAGCTTCATCACCTTGACCTTCGCCAGCGACGATCCGGAGGCGCTGGAGGCCTTCCTCGACGAGCTCGCACCGCGTCTGGAGGCCCTGGAAACGGTCTCCTACGCCCTGCACCGCCTCGAACCCGGGCTGGCCAAGCAGATCGCGCTGTCGCGGATCGACCCCGAGATCCTGACGGAGGTCGAGCGGCAGGTGTCCGTGCTCCTCAAAATGGGCTCCATCCTGGCCTATACAGGCCCGCCGAAGGGCCTCGATGTCGAGGAGCTGGTGGCCGATCTGACGCGGGAGCAGACCGAGCTGTTGAACGGCTTCGGGGCCGGAAAGGTGTTGGTTCGCCCGAGCCACTCGATCGCGGATCCGGCGTTCTGTGGACGAGTGGTGGACGACATCGAGCAACAGATCACCGCCTCGAAGCCGGAATCTCACGGAGCGCGGCTAGAGTTCATTGCGGGCCCCTATGTCTACATCGCCGACAGCAGTCGCGCGGTTCGCGACGACTTGGTCGCAACCGCGACAATCAGCCTCGCTGGCGTGTTGCTGGTGCTCGTGGTCGCCTTTCGCAGCTGGCGCTCGCCGCTGATCGTCCTGCCTCCCCTCGGGCTGGCGGTCCTGGTCAACCTCGCGCTCCTGGAGCTGTTCCTGGACAGCGTGACGACCTACACCTCGTTCGCCACAGCGATCCTCATCGGCATGGGCATCGACTTCGCGGTCCACCTGTCGGGGCGCTACCGAGAGGAGCGCGCCCGGGGGCTCGATGTGCACGAGGCCATCGAAGAGGCGTGGGAACGCACCGGTCCTTCCTGCACAATGGCCGCCATCACTTCCTCCGCCGGATTCCTCGCGCTGGCGCTGGGAGGCTTTCGGGGCCTGGCGCAGCTCGGGGTGACGCTGTCGATCGGTCTGATGCTGTGCCTGCTGGCGATGCTCGTGCTGCTGCCCGTCCTCCTCCCGATTCTCGACCGAGAGCCCAAGCTGCTGCTCGGAACCAAGGTGCGTGCGCGGACGACACATCGCCGCCCGCCTTTTGCGATTCCCCTCCTGATCGCGGTCCTCGTCCTCACCGCGGCTGTGGGTGTCTGGAGGCTGCCAGAGCTGGCCTTCGAATACGACGTGACCGCGGTGAACCGAGCGCGATGGGTGTACTCGGAGATGAGCGACGAGCGACAGGCGCTGGTTCGGGAGGCCTTTCCGCCGGTTGTGGTGTCCTACGACAGCCGAGAGGAGGCGACCGCCGAGCACGAGCGGCTCTCTGGCCTGGTGGACGCCGGCACCCTCCCCCACGTGGGCGGAGTCGTCTCTCTTCACAGCTTGCTCCCCGAAGATCAACAGGCGCGAGTAGACGTTCAGCGCAAGCTGGTGAGCCTATCGACGCACAAGAACATCCGGTATCTGCCCCGGCCCATCGCCGAGAAGCTGACCGAGCTTCGCGACTTTGTGCCGCAGGTCCTCGAACCCGGCGATCTACCTCCCGGCGTCCTGGCGGCTGTGGGTGGAGGAACCCGCGTTCTGCTCATCCCCAGAGGAGAGCTCTACGACATGCGGGAGTCGTCGGCCTTCGTCCGCGAGCTAGACGGCGTCGTCGACGGGCCAGCGGGCGGGATCCTCGCTCAGGGCGCTCTGTTCGAATTGATCACGACCGAGCTGCCCAGGATCGCGCTCCTAGCCCTCTTCCTGGTGAGTGCCCTCACCGCGCTGGACCTCCGCCGCCTGCTCCCGACGGTTGCCGCCGTGGGATCCCTGGTTGTCGGCGTCCTCTGGGCGGGGGTCCTGGTGGAGCTGGCCGGCGTGCGACTGTCGATGATGAACGTGGTGGGCCTGCCGATCCTGCTGGGAATCGGCGTGGACGTCGCGATCCATCTGAGTCACCGCCTCCGGGAAGAGCGCGGCTCGATCCGGGCGGCCTATCGCACAGTGGGCGTTGCAGCGCTGATTTCGACGGTGACGACTGTGGTCTCCTTCCTCTCTCTGACCGGCGCGAGCACGGGTGGGGTTCGCTCCCTGGGCATCCTCGTCACCCTGGGGCTAGGCACGGTGTCGATCGTGATCGCCAGCCTGCTGGCCCTGTTCTGGGCGGCTTTTCCGGATCCTGGACTCCCTGACGGCGAAGGCGAAGCTCTCCAGGATCTCGGAGTCGATGGGTCCGCCGTCGACCGGTAGCGTCACCGAGGGCAGTCCTTCGTCCTCACCGACGTGGAACAGCTGGGCCTCGGCGATCTTGGAGGGCATGCACTCCAGCGGTCCGATGTTGACGACCCCGTCGATGTGTCCAGCCCGCCACTCGTGTACCGAGCCGCCCACGGTCAGGATCGCCTCCCCAGCGAGGTCTTCGGTGAGGTAGCCCGCTGCCGCGCGGACCGATTGATCGACGGTGGTTCGCTCCGGCCAGCCGAGCACAGCCGCCATCTGGCGGTAGCAGGACGAGTGGATGCGCTGCTGCACGTGGCCCTTGAGCTGGGCTTTGAAGGTGGCGCTGTGGCTGGATCGGGACAGGTAGTCGACGTACTCCAGCCACTCGGCGAAAGGAGCGAAGCGGACCCGCATACCGAGCCGCTCCAGCTTCTGGATGGTGTGGTCGTTGAC